>Ga0194132_10007982_pt1 | contig 15393 bp, 10 predicted proteins | sample TA2KigOf80mmetaG_FD_148612 | JGI IMG/M metagenome (GOLD analysis project Ga0194132, IMG submission 148612) | Freshwater microbial communities from Lake Tanganyika, Tanzania - TA2015054 Kigoma Offshore 80m | ecosystem: Environmental > Aquatic > Freshwater > Lake | place: Tanzania: Lake...
CGGGTCCGCCTCGCGCGAACCCTGGGCTTGGCGGAACCCGGCCTACGTTGGTAGACGCGAGCGGACCCGCCGAATACAGCGCATTCAGCACCTGGAGCAGCTGTGGTCTGCGTTCCTCCATCGGAACGCGCTGCTTTTTCCACTGCCGGCGAGCCGCGTCGGCGGCCTTCATCCAGTCGTCGAGATCGCCTGGCAGCAAGGCGTCGAGCGCCTCTCGCAGGAGTCCCGCCATCGCGGGGGCGCGGCCGTCGGTTGAGATCGCGACCGTCACCCCGTCGCGACGAACGACGCCGCCCAGATACGCGGTCGCGTGCGCGGGGTCGTCCACCGCGTTGACGAAGATGCGCCGCTCGTTGGCGGCCTCGAGCACGCGCCGGTTCACATCCGGCGTCGCCGCGGCGACAACCCACCACGCGCCGTCGAGGTCAGCAGGCTCGAACTTGCGAGGGATCACCGTCACACGCGGACCTGACCCGCCTTCGCGCAGCTTCGGCGAGGTCCGCGCCACGTGTTGAATGTGGTCTGTGACCTCAGGCGCGACGACCGTCACCTCGGCGCCCGCCGCCAGCAGCGCGTCGAGCTTGCCGGCGGCCACCGGGCCGCCGCCGACGACGACCACGCGGCGCGACTCGAGCGTGAGGAACGCAGGGAACATGGCGGGACTCAAATGGCTGCGGGCACCCCGAGCTGCGAGCCGATCGCCTTCTCGAAGTCCGCGAAGCCGCGGCCGATCTGCGTGGGCCTGGCGACGCGGTTGAACATCACCTCCGCCGTCTTGTAGCCGTTACCGGTGATGCAGACGACGACGGACTCGTTCGGCCTGATGGCGCCGCGCTCGATCAGCGCGCGCGTCGCGGCCAGCGTCGTCCCGCCCGCGGGCTCCGTGAAGATGCCCTCGGTCTGCGCGAGCAGCTGTACCGCGTCCAGAATCTCGTCGTCGCTGACCATCGCGCCCTGGCCGCCGGTCTCCTTCACCACGCGCACCACCTGGAAGCCGTCCGCCGGGTTGCCGATGGCGAGCGACTTCGCGATCGTGTCCGGCTTCACCGGCTCGGGGTATTCGAGGCCCGCCTCGAGCGCCTTGATGACCGGCGCCGAGCCTGCCGGCTGCGCCGCGTGAATCTTCGGCATCCGACCGCTCACGAGGCCGACGTCCTTGAACTCGCGGAAGCCCTTGTAGATGCGCGGCAGCAGCGTCCCGCCGGCGACCGGCGACACGAGATGGTCCGGGAACCGCCACCCGAGCTGCTCGGCGACCTCGAACGCGGTCGTCTTCGCGCCTTCCGCGTAGTACGCGCGCAGGTTGATGTTGGCAAACCCCCACCCGTACCGGTCCGCAATCTGCGTGCACAGCCGGTTCACGTCGTCGTAGTTGCCTTCGACGGCCACGACGTGCGGCTTGTAGATGGCCGCGCCCAGCACCTTCGCGGGCTCCAGATCGTTCGGGATGAAGACGTAGCACGGCAGGCCGAGCCGCGCCGCGTGCGCCGCGACGCTGCCGGCGAGATTCCCGGTGGACGCGCAGCCGAACACCTGGAAGCCGAGCTCCACCGCGCGCGTCGCCGCCACCGAGACCACGCGATCCTTGTACGAGAACGTCGGATGGTTGACCGAGTCGTCCTTGATGTAGATCTCCGAGACGCCCAGCTCGCGCGCCAGCCGCGTGGCGCGCACCAGCGGCGTGTAGCCCGAGTGGAAACCCGTGCGCGGCTCCTCCACCGGCAGCAGCTCGCGGTACCGCCACAGCGAACGCGGCCGCGACTCGATCAGCTCGCGGCTGACGGCGCCGCGGATCGCGTCGTAGTCGTAGGTCACTTCCAGCGGGCCGAGACAGTCGCTGCACACCCACAGCGCTTCCGCCGGATAGCGTGCGCCGCAGAGATGACAGGTCAGACCGGCGACGAATTTCATAGGGCAAAAACCTCTGACGGCTGGTGCACGTCGAGCGTGCGGACGGTCGCGGCGACGCCGGCGCGCTCATAAGTGGATTTCAGCAGCTGCTCGAGCCGCGCACAGTCGCGCCGCGCCAGGACCGCCACCGAGGGCCCGGCGCCGGACAGGAACGAGCCGAGCATCTCCGGATCCTCGAGCGCGAGCACGGCGGTGAGCTGCGGGATGAGCGAGGCACGCGCCGGCTGATGCCAGCGGTCCTGCACCGCCTCGCGCAGCCGGCCGTACTCGCCCGACTGAAGCGCGTGCATCAGCGACAGCACGCGCTGAAGATTGAAGACAGCGTCCCTGCGCGGAATCGCGTCCGCCAGCGCGGCCCGTGCCTTGGCGGTCGCGAGACCGGTGGACGGCGTGGCGACGATGAGGCGCAGCTCGTCGGGCCACGCCCACCGCAGCGCGCGCGGCTCCTGCCCCTCGGTCTCGATGACCGAGGTCAGGCCCCCGTGGAGCGCGGCGGCCGCGTTGTCGGCATGCCCCTCGAGCGACGTCGCCACCGCCAGCAGCACGCCCTCGGGTACCGGCGCGGTCACGCGCTCGAAGGCGCGCAGGCCGGCGACGGCCGCCGCCGCGCTGCTGCCCAGGCCGGCCGCCATGGGGATGTCGCTCTCGACCTCCGCGAAGACCGACGGGGCCTCGCGGCCCGTCCAGCGGACCATCGCCTCGAACGCCCGTTCGACCGCGTTCCGGCCACGGACCGGCGGGCTGCTGTTGACGACGGTCAGCCTGGCGCCCCCGTCGTCGCGCACCTCCAGAATCTTCAGGCGAAGGTAGACCTGCACTGCCACGGCAAGCGTGTCGAAGCCGCCGCCGAGGTTGGCGACGGAACCCGGCACCGCCAGGGTGCTATGGCTGGTAAGTGACACGAAACACAAAAGATATCACGTGCGCGGGTCCTCGCCCAACAGTATGGGCAGCGCCAGCGGCGGCTCCGCGTGATATTCCGCAGCCGCGATTTCCTGGAGCGCTGTCCCCAGCGCCGCCTCCTCGCAGGCCTCGACCGTCATCACAAACGGCAGCGCATCCTTGTCGTAGCCGGGCTCCTGGAGCATCGAGTCCAGGTTGATGCCCTGCGCCGCCAGCGAGGCGGCAATGGACGCCACGATGCCCGGGCGGTCCTTGACGACGAACCGCAGGTAATAGGGCCGCGGGGGCGGCGGGACGACCGTTCCCGGCAGCCACTCTTCGCTGTCTCCCGGAACGCCTTGACGGCGTTCCTCGCCGTCTACCGGAACGTCTTGACGACGTTCCTCCGTATGGTCGCGATGGCGCTGGGTCAGCGCCAGCAGGTCGGAGACAACAGCCACCGCCGTGGCCGGCCCGCCCGCCCCAGCACCGCTGAACGTGCTCTTGCCGCCGTACTGGCCGACGATGGTGACCACGTTGTTGGCGCCCATGTTGAGGCCGAAGTTCGAGCCGCGCAGCACCAGCGCCGGCCCGACGAATGCGTGAAAGCCGTCGCCCCTGGCTTCGACCATCGAGATCTGGCGGATCGTGCAGCCGAGCGTGCGCGCGTAGCGGAAGTCGGCCGCCGCGATCGGCCGGATCGAGCGGCGCGGAATGTCCGACAGCCTCAGGTGACGGCGGAACGCGATGCCCGCCAGCACCACCAGCTTCGCGCCCGCGTCGTCGCCGTCGATGTCCGCGCTGGGATCGGCTTCGGCGTAGCCGAGGCGGCGCGCGTCCTCGAGGACGGGCGCCATGGCCTCGTCGCTGCCGGCCATGCGGCTGAGGATGTAGTTCGAGGTCCCGTTGAGGATGCCCTGGACGCCCTTCAGGTTGTCGCCCGCGAGGCCCTCGCGGACGCCGTGAATCAGCGGCACGCCGCCGCCGACGGCGGCTTCGAACCGAAGCTGCGTGTGATTGGTGACCGCGAGGTGCAGCAGCTCCGGGCCTTGCGCCGCCAGCAGCTGCTTGTTGGCGGTCACCACCGCGGCGCCCTGCTGCAGGGCGCGGCGCACCCAGCCACCGGCAGGATCCACGCCTCCAATCACCTCGACGACCACGTCGGGTTGTGCCGCGAGCAGCTCGTCGACGTTGTCGGTCCACGTCACCGACGAGGGCACCCACGGCACGCGCTTTCGCGCGACGTCGCGGTTGAATACGTGCGTGAGCTGGATGCGGTCCGCGAGCTCGGGGCGCTCCACGAGGATGCGGGCCACCGACGAGCCGACCGTGCCGAAGCCGAGGAGGCCGAGGCGGAGTGGTGTCATGCGTGTGCGGGGGCGAAGAACGTGTCGTGCAGGTGCGCGAGTGCCTTGAGGGCGACGGCGCGCGTCGTCACACAAACCAGCGCGTGGCCGGACTGGGTGGGCATCACGGACTCGAGGTGTTTGTGATGCGCGGCCAGCGTCAGGAGCGACCAGACCGGGGCGTGGCCGACAATGCCCTCGCCCACCGCGGCGACAATCGCGGCGTCGCGCGTCACGCGGGCATCGGCGACGTCATCCACCGCGGCCAGCACGCGGTCGAGGGCCGCATGATCCGCGGCGACCGCGACCAGTCGTGACGGCGACAGCACGACGACGTTCACCCGGGTGCTTTCGCCGGCCAGTGCCTCGAGCGCCGTGTGGATGAAGCGCACGGAGCCGGCCACACCGCGCGGCCGCACGTCCGCCACGGTCACGCCCGTCTGATGCGCGAGGCCCACGACCACCGGCGACGGCCGGCGGACGCGCGCCGAGATTGTCGTGCCCGCATTGCCCGGCCGCCGCGAGTTCAGCACGCGCACCGGGATGTCCTGCTCGGCCGCGGGCTCCAGCGTGCCCCAGTGCAGCACCTTCGCGCCGAAGCGCGCCAGGTCGTACGCCTCATGGAACGTCAGGCGCGAGACCGGCGTCGCGCCCGGCACGACGCGCGGGTCCGAGGTGAGCACGCCGTCCACGTCGGTCCAGATCTGAATCTCCGCCGCGGAGAGCGCCGCCGCCACGAGCGCCGCCGAGTAGTCCGAGCCGCCGCGCCCCAGCGTCGTCGTGGCGCCTTCCCTGCTCACGCCGACGAACCCGCCGATCACGGGCACGCGGCCCTCTCGCAGCACCGGCGCGAGGTGACGCTGGGCTGCCGCGCGAATGGCGGCCTGGTCGGGCCGCGCGTGGCCGAAGGTGTCGTCGGTGACGATGACGTCGTGCGCATCGATCCAGGCGGCCGGAATGCCAGCCGCATCGAGCACCGCGGTAATCAGGTCGCTGCTCGCGAGCTCGCCGATCGCCAGCATCGCGTCGCGGCCCGAGGCGTCACGGATCGGGAGCGACGTCGCCTCTTCGAAGCGGCGCCTCAACCTGGCCGTGAGCGAGGCCCGCACCGGGACGGCCACCATTTCGCGCACGATGGCGACGTGGCGCTCGAGCAGCCGGTGCAGCGTCTCGCCGGTCGCCGGGCCACGGAGGACGCCGGCGGCAATCTCACTCAACGTGTCGGTGACTCCGGCCAGCGCCGACACCACCACCACGCGCGGACGAGCCTCGGCGGCGACCACGTCCACCAGGCGCCGCAAGGCGGCCGCGTCCTGGACGGAGGTGCCGCCGAATTTCAGGACTACGCAGTCCATCAGGTCCTTCAGAATAAGTAAGCGGCGCTGCTAAAAAAAAACCCGCCGGCCCTTGGGGCGGCGGGTTGTCGTTTCCTTCCGGTCTTTCTAATCTGCTCTGGAAACTTACTGTTCCGCGCCGGCCCCGGTGATACACGACCGCATGGCCATGCCAGTCCTGGTCATGGTGCCAATCGAGATCACGGTGCAACAGGCCGTGCCGAACATGACCGGGAAGTCTATCACAAACCCGCTAACATAGACCCGTGGACGCGACGTTTACGGTCGGACTCATCCAGGACCATGCAGATGCGGACGTGCCGGGCAACGTGGCCCGGGCGACGCGCCTCGTGCGCGAGGCGGCCGGCCGCGGGGCGCAGATCATCTGCCTGAAGGAGCTCTTCAACTCGCTCTATTTCTGCAAGACGCAGGTCTGCGACCGCTTCGACCTGGCCGAGCCGATTCCGGGACCGACGACGGACGCGATGCGGGCGCTGGCGCGCGAGCTGTCGGTCGTCATCGTCGTGCCGATCTTCGAGAAGCAGGCGTCTGGCATCTACCGCAACTCGGCGGCCGTCATCGACGCGGACGGGACGCTGCTCGGCGTCTACCGCAAGATGCACATCCCCGACGACCCGCTCTACCACGAGAAGTACTACTTCACGCCGGGCGACGGGCACTTCGACTATCACGGCGAGCAGGCGGGCGAGCCGAACGGCTTCCGGGTGTGGAAGACACGCTACGCGACCATCGGCGTGCTGATCTGCTGGGACCAGTGGTATCCCGAAGCGGCGCGCATCACCGCGCTCATGGGCGCGCAGGTGCTCTTCTACCCGACCGCGATCGGATGGCATCCCTCCGAGAAGGACGAGTGGGGCACGGCGCAGGTCGAGGCGTGGCGCACGATTCAGCGCGCGCACGCGATTGCCAACGGCGTCTACGTGGCGTCGCCGAACCGCGTCGGGCACGAGGACGAGCCGGGCACCAACGGCATCACGTTCTTCGGCCACTCGTTCATCGCGGATCCATTCGGCCGCTATGTCGGCGAGGCCGGAGAGGGCGAAGAGATCGTCATCGCCAGGTGCGACCCGTCGCTCATCGAGAGCGTCCGGCGCAACTGGCCGTTCTTGCGCGACCGCCGAGTGGACGCGTACGGGCCTATTCTGAACCGCTATATCGGGGCGTAGGCGTGGCGCTCCGCATGCCGGCCGAGTGGGAGCGGCACCGCGCGACGTGGATGGCGTGGCCGCACCACGAGCCCGACTGGCCAGGCAAGCTCGGGCCCATTCCGTGGGTCTACGCCGAGATCGCGCGCGTGCTGGCCGGGCACGAGCGCGTCGAGATCCTCTGCCCGAACGCCGGCGTCATGGAAGGCGCGCGCGCCGGGCTCGAGGCGCACGGCGTCCGCCGCGACCACCTGCGGCTCCACGTCGTCCCGACGGATCGCGTGTGGCTCCGCGACTCGGCGCCGACCGGCGTCCTCGACGAGCACGGCGAGGTCGTGCTCGTGAACTGGGCGTTCAACGGCTGGGCCAAGTACGACAACTGGCAGCGGGACGCGCAGGTGGGGGCCGCGATCGCGCACTTCACCGGGCTGCGGCGCGAGGAGCCGGTGCGCCCCGACACGGGCGCGCGCGTCGTGCTCGAGGGCGGCGGCATCGAGGTCAACGGCCAGGGGTTGATGCTCGTCACCGAGGAGTGGCTGCTCAGCGACGTGCAGGTGCGCAACCCCGGCTTCACCCGGGAAGACTACGAGCGCGTGTTCGCCGCGTGGCTCGGCGTCCGGCAGACAATCTGGCTGGGCGAAGGCTGCGTCGGCGACGACACGCACGGCCACATCGACGACGTGGCGCGGTTCGTGAGCGCGGATACGGTGGTGCTGGCCGTGGAGGCCGATCCGCTCGACGAGAACCACGCGCGATCGATGGACAACGTCAGGCGCCTCGAAGCGGCGGGCCGCGATCCGCGCGTCGGTCCGCTGCGCGTGGCGCGGCTTCCCTTCCCCCGGCCGGTGATCATGAACGGCGAGCGCCTGCCCGCGAGCTACGCGAACTTCTACATCGCAAACGGCGTCGTGCTGGTCCCCACCTTCAACGACCCCAACGACCGCGTGGCGCTCAACACGCTCGCCGAGCTGATGCCGTCACACACGGTGGTCGGCATCCATGCCGTGGATCTCGTGTGGGGACTCGGGACGATTCACTGCCTCACGCAGCAGGAACCCCACAAAGAGCACTAAGCCGGTTTAGCCACAAAGGACACGAAAAGCCTTTCTACACAAAGGACACGAAGAAGCTTCCGTTCGACCGCCGCCGCCGAAGGCGGCGCGCGGGCGTCGAAGGCCGGATGCAAGCCGCCGGAGCAGCGGATGCGGCTTGCAATCCGGCTTTCGACGTCCGCGCATGCCCCGCTTCGCGGGCCTGGCGGTCGAACGTCAGCTTTGTGACCTTTGTGAAAAGACGTTCTTTAGTGGCCTTCGTGGCAAACACGTCTTTGTGCTCTTTGAGGGCGCTACCTGACGCCGAGCGCGAGCGAGACGCTCACCGCGCGGCCGGGCATCGCGACGCCGAGGACCTCCTGGTAAGAGGCGTCGCCGAGGTTCGTCCCGTCCACGCGAATCTCGTAGGCGCCGAAGCGGCGGCTGGCGCGCAGATCGAGGACCGCGTAATCGGTGGTTCCAGTGGACCGCGTGCGCCGCTTGAGCTCGATGCGCGGCGCCAGGCGCAGTGACGCCGGCAGCGGGACCACCGCCCCCGCCGAGAGCGCGTGCGGCGCGTAGTCGAGGACGTACTTCGACAGCAGCGTGACGCCGGCCGCCTGCACGTCCAGGCCCGTGTAGGCCACCTGCAGGAACGTGCCGTTGCTCAGTGTCCGGCCGGCGGAGAGCTCGACGCCGATCGTATCGACGTCGCGGATGTTGTAGGTCCGCCACCGGTCGGCGGTGGTCGCGCGCAGCCAGTCGATGACGTCGTGGTCGAGCCTGCCGAACACGGTGGCGCCCAGCGTCCAGCCGTTCGTCAGGAAGACGTCCGCACCACCCTCCCCTGCCCATGCCGCCTCCGCGTGCACCTCGGGACGCGCGAGGTTGGCCGGATCCGAGTAGTACCGCTCGGTGAACGTCGGGACGCGGAACGCGCGGCCGGCAGACGCCCGCAGGCGGACCACGCTCGACGGCCACCAGCCGACGCCGAGCGAGGGGCTCACGGCGGTGCCGAACTCGGTGTACCGGTCCACGCGCACGCTCGCGTCGAGCTGCGTCGTCTGGCCGAGCGCCTGCCGCCATTCGCCGAAACCGCTGACCCGCCGCGTCGTGTGGTTGCCGAGGTTGTTCGAGCGAATCCAGTCGGCGCCGCCTTCCACCCCGGCGGTCACCGACGTGCCGCCGCTCATCGTTCTGGAGGCGCGCAGCGACGCGATGGTCGCGTGCGTGCGATGCTGATTGGCCGGCGCCGTGCCGCGAACGTTGAAGATGAACCGGTCGCCGTGCGTGCGGTACGACGCCGTGCCGCCCACCTGCCAGCCGGCCCAGCTCCCGAAACGGTGGTCCGCGGCGACGAGCGTCTGGTTCGTCCACTCGTGCGACGGCGCGTTGCCGTAGAAGCCGTTGGCGCCGAAGTCCTTCCAGAGATACGAGACGGCGACCGCCGACCGGTCGGCAAGCGCGGTCCGCGAGCTGACCCCCGTCATGAGGTAGTCGCGCTCGAACATGAACCCGGACGAGCGGTCGACCGACACCGCCAGCGTCTGGTGCACGCGCCCGCGCGCGGCGCCCACCTGCCCGCGCCCCGCCACCAGCCCGAAGCTGCCGGTCTCGAGCGACCCGGACGCGCCGCGGAAGTCCTTGCGGGTAATGACGTTGATCGTCCCGCCAAAGGCGTCGGCGCCGAAGAGCGACGACCCGACACCGTGCAGCACCTCGATGCGCTCCACCATGTCGAGCGGCACGGGGATGTCGCCGTTGTGATGCCCGGACTGCGCGTCGTTGAGCCGCACGCCGTCCACCAGCACCAGCATCTGGCCGAAGTTCGCGCCGCGGACGGCGAAGTCCGTCTGTCCGCCGCGCTCGCCGCGCATGCGCACGTCCACCGAGCCGGTCAGCCGAAGCACGTCCGCGACGCTGCGCACCGGCAACTGCGCGATCTGCTCGCGCGTGATGATCGTCAGCGTCCGCGTCACGCTGCCGAACGGCACCGGCGTCGCCGCCGCCGTGACGACGACCTCCTGCCTGAAGGGACCCTGCGCCGCCACGGGCGCGGCCAACGCCATCAGGACGGCAACCGTGGAAATCCGCGCACGCATCGTCATTGCGTCGCCTGCTCCGCCGCGGCCAGGCTCTGCCGCGCCTTGGTGCAGCCCGGATCGAGCCGCACCGCCTCCCGGACGTGGTTCCGCGCGCGCCGCACGTCGCCCATCGACGCGAGCGCGACGCCAAGATTGTCATGCAACTCGGCCGAGCCTGCCATCAGGAAACCGAGACGAAAAAAGGAGGGCCGGCGTGAACCGGCCCTCCTCTTCAGCCTGCCGACTGCAGACCGCTGACTGCCGACTGAGCTAGAGCGGTTTCTGAAACGTCGTAGTGTCCGGCTTTAGCCGGACCAAGTTGATCGGCACCGCCGTGTCTGGTCCGGCTAAAGCCGGACACTACGAAGAAGTCGAAACCGCGCTAGAAGCTCACGCTGTAGCTGATCTTCATCAGGCGCGCGTTGAGGATCTCGGTCGGCCGCTGCCAGGTGGCGAAGTTCTGGTTGACCGAGATGAGCGCGTCCGAATTCAGCGCGTTGAACAGGTCGAGGCTGATCACGTTGCGCGTGCGGCCGACCCGGAGGATCTTGCCGAACCGGAGGTCGAGCTCGTTGCGCCGCGGAATGTAGCCCTCGAGGGTCTGCTCGGGCGAGAGCAGCGCCACGGTCATGTTGGCGACGTTGCCCGAGAGCGCGCGGCCGAGCGTCGAGCTCGTGGCCAGGACCGCGTTGGTGGCCACGAAGTTCGCCATGACCGGCGAGGCCGGCGTGCTGCGGAACATGCCCGAGACCTGCACGTCCACGCGTGGGATCGTATAGACGCCGTAGCCCTTGAACTGCGTCTGGAACGGTGACTCCTCGGGGCAGAACTGCGCCGGTCGCCACACGTTGGACGCCGTCGCCGGGAACGTCGTGCTGTTCGCCGACAGCAGGTTCATCTCCGGCAGCTTCGCCACGATCTCGCAGTTGTCCTGCGTCGTCTTCCCGGTGCTGGTGCCGGCCTGCAGCGTGAGGCCGTTCTGCAGCCGCGCGTTGAACACGACGTCGAACCCGTTCCAGTGCTCGATCTGCTTGCCGTATTTGTCCGACAGCGTGTTCAGGTTCTGCGCCGGCCGCGTGAAGGCGTCCGGCCTGGTTGCCGAAGCCGCCCATGAGATCCGGCACGTGGGGCGGGTGGGGCGGCGGGTAGGACCAACAGGCCCTACCCGCCCTACCCGCCCGACCCGCCCTAGAAGTCCAGCGTGTAGCTGACCTTCATCAGCCGCGCGTTGAGGATCTCCGTCGGCCGGAGCCACGACGCGAAGCTCTGGTTCACCGAGATCAGCGCGTCGGAGTTCAACGCGTTGAACAGGTCGAGGCTGATTACGTTGCGGATACGGCCGACGCGCACGATCTTCCCGAACCGCAGGTCGAGCTCGTTGCGCCGCCCGATGAACGTGGAGTTCGGCGCGAGGAGCGCGATCGAGATGTTCGCCGCGTTGCCCGAGAGCGGCCGGCCCAGCGTCGAGCTCGACGCCAGGATGGCGTTGGTCGCCGTGAAGTTGGCGTTGTAATTGTTGCCGAGCGTGCTGCGCAGCGTCCCGGATACCTGCACGTCCACGCGCGGCACCGTGTACACCGCATAGCCCTTGAACTGGGTCTGCCACGGCGTTTCGCGGTGGCAGTAGCCGAGCGGACGCATGTTGTTGCCGGAGTCCATCTCGGGCAGCTTGGCCACGACCTCGCAGTTGTCCTCGGTCGTCCGCCCCGTGCTCGTCCCCGCCTGCATCGTCAGGCCGTTCTGCAGCCGCGCGTTGACCGTGATGTCGAAGCCGTTCCAGTGTTCGATCTGCTTGCCGAACTTGTCCGACAGCGTGTTGAAATCCTGCACGCGGCCGAACATCGCCGGCTTGACGTTGCGCAGCCCCTCGATCGTGTATCCGCCGCCGCCCGGCAGCTCCGGATGGCGCGGCGCCGTCATGCTGAAGTAGTCGAAGTCCTGCGGGCCGAGCAGCAGGTTGTCGGTCACCGCGAAGTTCCCCCAGACGCGACGGAAGTACCCCACGTCCAGCGACACGCGCGGGATCAGCTCGTGCTGCACGCCCGCGGAGAACTCCCAGTTGTACTGCCGGTTGCCGAACCCGCCGAGCAGGTCCGGATCGTAGGTCGCGCCGGGCACCGCCGTGCCGAACGCCTGGTTGGCCAGCGGGCCGCACTCCCCGTTCTGCGCCGGGTTCGTCAGCACGCAGTCGGGCACGAAGTTGCGGTTCGCGTCGTTCCAGGACCGGTTCGTGCTGTTGACGAGGCGCTGGATCGGGTTGGTGCTGGCGCCGCCGATCCCGTTCAGCGTCTGGCCCAGCAGGTACTTGTTGGCCGCGAGCTTCAGCGCGGTCTTGCCGGTGCCGAAGATGTCGTAGCTCAGGCCCATGCGGTAGGTCAGGTCCTTGAACGACGTGTTCTCCAGCTCGGGGAACGTGATGTTGCGGTTCGGCGTCATCGCCGACGGTCCGACCGTCTGCTCCGGGAAGCTCGTCCCGAAGTAGTCGTAGCGGATCGCGAGGCCGATCGACGTGCGGTTGAGCGTCCAGCGATCCTGGGCGAAGAAGCCGAGGTCGTTGTCGAGGTGGTTGCGGTTCTGGAACGGCGTGGCCCACACGGTGACCTGGTTCGGCACGCCGTTGTTGAACCGGTATTCGACCGGCTGGAAGTTGTAGGTGCGCGTCACCTGATACCCGTGCGTGCGGTTGAAGCCGACCTTGACGTTGTGGGTGCCGGTGACGTACGACATCGCGGCGCGATAGGCGAAGTTCGGCACCGCGGTGTTGTTGAACGAGTTCTGGGACCGGTAGCGCATTCCTGTCGTCTGCTCGACGACCGAGATCATGAGCGGCACCGCCTGCTCCTGCTGCGCGCTCTCGAGCGAGCCGCCGTCCACGCGGTAGTGCATGTTGCCCCACCGCTCGTAGAGGTGCATGCCGACGGCTTCGACGAGCACGCGGTTGGTCAGCGGCGAGGTCCACTCCAGGTGCTCCTGGCGCAGGCGCGGGAAGCGGCGGTCGCGGCCCGCTTCGGGCGCGACGGTGGCGCTGACGTTGTTCGGACAGTTGCACCACCGGTCCACCTTGTAGGTGCCGGCGATCTTGTGCTTCGCCGACGCCTGCCAGGTGACGCGGATGCTGTTCTGCGTGATGTTGCCCTTGTTCACGCCCGGGCGGCTGGTGTCGGGCACGTACAGCCACTCGTTCGGGTTGAACTCGTTGCGGTTGCGGAACACGGCCGCCTGCGTGTGGGCGAAGTTGTACCGCGTCGAGAACCAGAACCACACGCGGTCGCGCTTGAACGGGCCGCCGAACGACTCGTTGAGGTCGAAGTTCTTCAGCACCTTGTTCGGCGTGCCCAGACCCGCCGCGCGCAGCTCGTCGGAGAAGTTGTCGCCGGCGAGGCTGTCGTTGGAGAAGGTCAGGAACGTCGAGTTGCTGAAGGTGTTGCCGCCGTCCTTCGGCACGAAGTTGATGCGCACGCCGCCGGTCGGCATCTCCGCCGACAGCGACGAGGTGTCCACGGTGATTTCCGCCGCCGACCCGACGTCCGGGATCTGGCCGCCGATGTTGCCGCCGGCCTGCAGCGTCATCGTGTTGATGCCGTTCAGCGTCACGCGCTGGTCGGTGTTCTTGCTGCCGTGGATCGTCGTGCTGCCGCCCACGTCCTGAATGGCGGAGCCGCCGACGTCGTTGACGTTGCTGTTGGTGCCGGGGATGAGCCGCGCCAGCGTGGCGTAGTTGCGCGAGGTCGGCAGCGCCGCAATCGTTTCGTTGTCGAGCACCGACTGGCGGGTGGTCGTCTGGACGTCCACGGTCGGCGCCTCGCCGGTGACCGTGATCGTCTCCTCCAGCGACCCGACGCGGAGCTCCGCGTCGACGGTGGAGGTATTCGCGCCGCTCAGGGTGATGCCGTCGCGACGGACGGCATTGAAGCCGGGAAGCGTGAAGGTCACGCTGTAGCTGCCGGGCCGGAGATCGACGATCTGGAAGCGCCCGTTCCCGTCGGTGACGGTGGTGCGGACTTTTTCAATGAGGACGGGACTGGCCGCCTCAACGGTGACACCGGGGAGCACGGCTCCGGACGTGTCGCGGACCACGCCGGCAATCGATGCCTGCGCGTGGGCGGCGGACGGAACGAGCACCGAGACGAGGAGCACCCCGAAGACCTTCACACACGTACGCATTCACGCCTCCCTCTGGATATCCCCGACCAACGAACACAGAACGGACGGAAAAAGAGCGGAGCGCCGTGCGGCGCAGCAAGAACGCTGCCGAATGAGTCCCTGCTATATACGGGTTTCCTGTGTCGGCGTCAATCGGGCAGAGGGGGGTATTCGCGGCTGTGCCGCGCCTGGTCGGCATAGTAGGCGAGCTGCCCGTCACGCCAGCGGCGCAGAATCGCCAGCAACTCCGCCGCGAGCTCCGGCCGGGCGTCTCTGATATTCAGGTACTCGCCCCGGTCGCGGAGGTCGTACAGGTAGGTCCGCTGGTCCGTCTCCGACAGGATCAACTTGTGCCGGCCGCGGATGACGGCCACCTGGTCGGCGATGGGCGTCTGCACCATCGTGAACAGCGGCCGATCGGGATCCGGGTCCGGCGCGAAGAGACTGACCCCCTGGAAGCTGGGATGCGGCGGGAGACCCAGCACGTCCACCAGCGACGGCGGAATGTCGAGGAACATCGCGGGCCGCGGATCCGGGCCCGGTGCGAGGCCGGGCACACGCACGATCATCGGCACCTTCACGACTTCTTCGAACGGCGTCCCGGCATGCGCCGCCGATCCATGCTCGAAGAACGCCTCGCCGTTGTCGCCGCCGATGACGATGACGGTGTTCTCCCAGAGGCCGCGGCGCCGCAGGTGGTCGAAGACCCGCGCGATCTGCGTGTCCTCGTAGTACAGGCTGTCGGCGTAGCGGTCCTTGACGACGTCCACCTTGTCGAGCGGGAAGCGGCCCCACATGATGGTGAAGTCGAGCTCCTGTGGTCCGAACTTGCGCGGGAAGCCGTCGGGCACGACGTACGGCACGTGGCTGCTCTGCAGGTTCATGTGCAGGAAGAACGGCGCCTGCCCCACGGTATCGATCCACCTGATCGCCTCGTCCACGGTGTAGCGGTCGTCCACGCTGCCGGCGCCGCCGGTCTGCGAGACCCAGTTGGCAAAGCCGCCGTCCTCGTACGGGCTGTAGGTAGGGCCGCCGAACGTCTGCGCGTGGAAGAAGTGATCGAGGCTCGAGAGGCGATGGAAGTTGATCATCCCGCCCCAGGCTTCGTTCTGCGAGGAGACGATGGCCGTCCGGTAGCCGACCGCCTTCAGGATGTCGTAGATGAGCACGCGCGGGTACGTCGGGTTCGGTGGGTAGATGTACATCTCGCGCGAGCGCAGCGGATAGTGCGACGACAGCGGCACGACGTCGGCGTAGTTGGAGTGGCTCGCCTGGATGTAGGCGTTGGTGAAGACGCGCCCCTCGCGCGCCAGCGCGTCCACGGCCGGCATGACGTCGCGCGGCCCGCCGTAGGCGCGGAGCTGGTCGGCGCGCAGTGACTCGAACTGCACCATGAGCACGTTCCAGCGCGTCATCCCGCCGCGGTGCACGCGGGCGACGTACTCCTGCATCGAGATGAGGCCGCGGCCCGGCGCCGGCGCCGCGCCCGCCGCGGC
>Ga0194132_10007983_pt1 | contig 15387 bp, 16 predicted proteins | sample TA2KigOf80mmetaG_FD_148612 | JGI IMG/M metagenome (GOLD analysis project Ga0194132, IMG submission 148612) | Freshwater microbial communities from Lake Tanganyika, Tanzania - TA2015054 Kigoma Offshore 80m | ecosystem: Environmental > Aquatic > Freshwater > Lake | place: Tanzania: Lake...
CCGCCTCCCAGTGGTGGTGGGGCTCCCAGTGGTGGTGGGGCTCCCAGTGGTGGTGGGGCTCCCAGTTTCGCTCCTCCCCCGCCTCACAGTGGTGGTGGGGCTCCTCCGGGTGGTGGATTCCCGCCGCCTCCCGGCGGTCAGTCCGGCAGCCCGCCTCCGGGTGGGGCCTTCCCTCCGCCCGGCGGTCAGCCTGGGAACCTGCCTCCGGGCGGTAACTTTGCTGCTCCCCCGCCCGGTGGCCAGCCCGGTGGTGGTGCGCCTCCTCCCGGCGGCCAGCCAGGAGGTCCGCCGACTGGCGCTCCCGGCCCGGGTGGCCCTGGTGGGCAGCAGCCGCCACCATTCAATCCGGCGAGCCTCACGCTGGGGCCAAACACCAACCTCAACTTCTTCGGTGCGCCACCGAAGGACGGTCAGCCCGGCGGAGCGCCGCCCGCGGGTGGCGTGCTGGGAGGGTTCGGGGCGTTCTTCCCCGGCGGTCCGGGCACGCCCGGACAGCCACCCGGGGAATTACGTGGTTTCCTGGGGGCATCACCAGCCGGAGCCCCGGGCGCACCCAACCAACCGGGCGGCGCTTCGCCGCAGCCGGGGCAGCCGGGCGCTCCACCGCCGGGCGGCCAGGGCGGCAGCGGCCTGTTCGGCATCTTCACGCCAGGCGCTCCGCCTCCCGGAGGCCAGCCCGGTCCGAACCAGCCGGGTGGCGCGCCTCCCGGTGGGCAACCCGGCGCTCCGGGCGGTGACGCAAGGGTCTTTTTCTTTGGCGGAGGCGCTCCAGCTCCCGGTGGGCCCGGTGTCGGTGGTCCGGTGGTGCCAGGTGGCCCGTCTCTAAGCAGAGGACCGAACACCGGCTTCAACTTCTTCAGCAATGCCGGACCGGGTGCACCCGGCGGTGCACCGACCGCTGGTGGTGGCCCGGGCGCGCCTGGAGCGCCAGGCCAGCCCTTCGCGGGCTTCGCTGGGTTCGCCCCAGGTGGGCCTGCGGGCACACCGGGAGGCGCAGGCACCCCGGGCGCCGGCGATCCTCGAGGGTTCATCCCACCGCCTCCCCCGGGGGGCTCCGGTGGTCTTGGTGCGCCGGGTGACGCGCGGGGCGGACAACCTTCCGCAGGCCAGCCGGGCGGCGGACTCTTCGCGCTCTTCGGCCCGGGCCAGCCCGTTGGGGCACCAGGAGGACCGGGCGCTCCTGGGCAGGCCGGGCCGGGTGCTCCGGGCGGCCAGCCGGGTCAGCCAGGGCAAGGCCCGCCTACCGGCGACGCGAGGGCGTTCTTCTTCGGTGGTGGTGCGCCTCCGCCAGGCGGTACCGGTGGTCCGCCTGCTGGTGGGCCAGGGCTCAGCACGGGGCCGAACACTGGCGTGAACTTCTTCGGGGCCTCTCTCGCTGGTGGTCCGCCGCCCGCAACGGGTGGCGGTGCTGGGCCCAGCGGTCTGCCGCCGGCATTCGCTGGCCTCTTTGGGCCGCCGGGTGGACCGGTTACGTCTGCCGGGACGCCCGGTACTCCGGGCACGCCTGGCGACGCCGGCAATGCGCCTCCCGGTCCCGCCGGGGCGCTCCGCGGCTTTATCCCGCCCAACCCAGGTGGGACACCGCCAGGCGGCGGGGCGCCTCCAGGTGCTCCGGGCGGCGGTCCGGGGGCTGGAGCGCCCGGACCCGGTCAGGGTGGCCTCTTCACGCTCTTCGCTCCCGCTGGCGGTGGTATTCCGCCGGCGAGCGGGTCTCCACCGGCGGGCGGAGCTCCGCCTCCCGGGCGCGCGCTCGGCGCAGGTGTCCCCGAGGACGCGAGGTCCTTCTTCTTCGGTGGTGCTCCTAGCGGGTCACCTCCGGGCGCTGGTCCGGGGTCTGCCGGCCCTGCCGGTGGGTCACCGCCTCCAGGTGCGCCGTCCGCAGGCAGCGGGTTCTTTTCCGGTACGGATGTCGCGCCGCCGGCTGGTGATCCTCCTCTCGGCGGTCCTCCCGCGACCGGTGGTTTCTTCACCGGTACGGACGTGGCGCCACCGTCGGGCACTCCGGAGGGCTCGCCACCGACAGGCGGGTTCTTCGCTGGGACGAATATCCAGTGACGCAGCCTATCGCGAATCGGAGTAGCCGGAGAGGGCGCCTCACACGAGGCGCCCTCTCCGCGTCTGGGTGATTGCCCAATCGACGTCTGATCCTTCCCGATATTTCCACTAGCCGGCAGAGCGGGGCCGCAGCACAATTCACTCCTGGGTGCTCGTGCGCTACTCTCGCGCCCGCCTTGATCGAGGGTGTCTGACAGCCCTCGGTTCCGTGCCGCAACCCACTTGCGGGCGTCAGAACAAGTGTTCTATTCTTTCTCTCCCAAAGAGAGAGGGCAGGCATGGACACTGGCTGGGGCGACCTCTGGCACGGACTTGGCATCGCCCAGCAGGCAGCCCCCCTCGGCGGCGCCGTGGACAACTCGGCCTTGGAGGAACTGAACCGCGCCTACACCCAGCTCTCCCGCATCCTCGAACTCTCGGGCAACCCGATCGCCGTCCTCGACGTTTTCGAGGACGGCGCGTGACATCGCCGTGCAGCCGGGTGCCGTGTGGGAGGTGCCGGAGTAGGCGCGCGCGTACCTCCTCGACCTCTTGCAGGGCGGCGGCGTCCGGCTCCACGTTGAGTACGTCGATTTCGTCTACCGCGCGCTGTACGACCTCGCGGAGACGCCGCGGATCGCATTCGGCGACGCCAGGAGCGACGCCTCGGGTGTCGCGCTTCAGGTCGAACTCGACCCGCTGCTCCGTCGCGTCGCCCGCAAGTGGCTGATCCGCACCGCCGCCTTCTGCCGCCGCGACCGCCTCATCATGGACGTCGCTGCCGCGCATACCGGTCGTACCTTTGACCACGTCCGCACCGAGGTCGCCTGGGGCCCGGTCTTCACGCACGACCCCGGGATGCGTGTCGCGCCCCCGGCCGTGACGCCCTCGCTCCCGCCGGCTGAGGCTCTCGCACTGATCGAGGCGCGCCCCACAGCCGCCTAGCACTCCCCCCGCAGCCCGCGACGCGCCACACCGCGCGCGGTCTTCGCGAGGGCGGGACGCCCGAGCCCCTCTCCGGCGTCCGCCCTCGCTTCCCCGGGTTTCCCCCGGGCACTCCGGTGACCCTCGGTACGCGCTATCGTGCAGTCCCCGGGAGCGCGACCCGCGCCCTGGAGGGAAGTTGAGGCGAACGCGTATGCGTCGCCGTGTGGAGGGACAGCAGAATGGCACTTAACGGACGAGTCGCCCTTGTCGCCGGCGCGAGCCGCGGCATCGGCGCAGACATCGCGAAATATCTTGCGGCCGCCGGCGCGAAGGTCGCCGTTGCCGCGCGCACCGAGGTGCAGCAGGACCCGCGCCTGCCGGGGACCATCCACTCGGTCGTCGAGGAGATCAAGGCGAAGGGCGGAGAGGCGGCCCCCGTCCTCCTCAACCTGCGTGACCCGGAGAGCATCGCGAGCGCCGTCAAGACGACCGTCGAGAAGTTCGGCAAGATCGACATCGTCGTCAACAACGCGGCGATCTTCGTGCCCGGCAACCTGGAGACCGTGCAGCCGCGCCACATCGACCTCTCCTTCTCGGTGAACGTCATGGGCGTGATCCTCATGATGCGTGAGGTGCTCCCGCACCTCCGTGCCGCGGGCGGCGGCCACATCATCAACATCTCCTCCGGCGGCGCGATTTTCCCGGGCCCCGGCCCGTACGACACCACGAAGGTGCGCGGCGGCGACATCTTCTACGGCCCGCAGAAGTCGCTGATCGAGCACTTCTCGCAGGCCGAGGGCTGGCGACACCAGGCGGAGGGGATCTCGGTCAACGTCCTCTCGCCCAAGGGCCGCATCAAGACCCCCGGCAACATCATGGCCGCGAACAGCCGCGAGAACCCGGACCTCGACTTCGAGAGCGCCGTCAACATGGGCAAGTCCGCCGTCTGGATCTGCGAACAGCCCGCGAATGTCCTCAACGGCAGCGTCATGTACGACAACGACCTCGTGGCGGCGAAGGGCCTCTAGCCCCGCCCTCGAAGTCGTCTCATGCAGCGAAGCGCGCCCACTCGGGCGCGCTTCGTCGTCCGCACCTCCGATCGCCTCCCCCACGCGATACGATGGAAGCCCAGTTTGAGGAGCCGCCGATGTCCGACAGCCCCAATCCCCGTCTCACCCGTGACAAAGAGAACGGCATGGTCGCCGGCGTCTGCGCCGGTATCGCCGCCCGATACGGTTATGACGTCGGCCTGGTCCGGCTCGTCTGGGTCCTGCTCACCGTCCTCACCAGCGGCGTCGGCGTCCTGATCTATGTCGCTGCCTGGGTGCTCGTGCCGGCAGCCGGCGCGGTGACCCCGCCCTCGATGGGCGACCGACGCCGTGAGTTCTCGGAGGAAGTGGCCGTCGCCGCTGAACGGGCCGCCGAGGCCGCGCGGATCGCGGCCGCCCACGCCCGCCAGGCCGCCGATGAGATCGCGGCCGTCGCCCGGGGCGTGAACCAGAGCGTGGCTCCTCCGCCCGTGCAGACCCCGGCAGGAGCGCCAGCCCCGGCCGTCGAGCCTGAGGCAGCCGTCCCCGAGACGGAGGCCGAAGCCCAGCAGCAGCAGCAACAGCAGCAGTAGGACGGCGCGCACCATGACCTCGACCGCCCCCGACCCCGAAGCCCTGAAGGCCCGCGTTGAGGCTCGCCCCGTCCCCTTCTGGGACACCCTCGGCATTAAGGTCGTCCGCATCGACGAGCCCGGGCACGCAATCCTTCGCCTGCCGATGCGCCCCGCTCTCGGCACCCGCCGCGCCGAGGTCCTCCACGGTGGCGCCATCGCGACGTTGATCGACGCCGCCGCCGGCGCCGCGATCATCGCGATGATCGGCGACGACTCCGACTACTCCGGTCAGGCCACGCTGGATATCAACGTCTCGTATCTCAACGCCATCACCACGGACGCGATCGCCGAGGCGCGCATCCTCCGCGCCAACCGTTCGATCGGCTTCGCGCAGGTCGAGGTCAGCGACGCCAACGGCAAGCTGGCTGCCATCGGCCGCGTCACCTACTCGGTCATCCGGAAGTAACGACCGCTTTCGGGCGGGCCTGCGTCAGTCCGCGCTGCCGATCACCGCTTCGACTTCGATCTCGACGCGGTGATCGGGGTCGATCAGCCGGGCGACCTGCACGATGGTCATCGCGGGCTTCGCTCGGCTGAAGCGTTCCGCCAGTAGCGCGCCGATCGCCTGCCATTCCTTGATGTCGGTCACGAAGACGCGGACGCGCACTGCCTCCTCGCAGGAAGACCCCACCTCGCGCAGCGCGTGCTCGATGGTGCCGAGGGCGAGCCGTGTCTGCGCCTCGACGCCGTCGGGGACCGTGCCGTCCGGACGGGTACCGGTGGTGCCGCTGATCCAGACGTGGTCGTCGACGCGGACCGCGCGCGAGAAGCCGATGCGGTCTTCCCACGGGCCGTCCGAAGAAACGCGATGGCGCCCGGGCACTGCGTCAGTCCTCGACGCTTTCGTCAGCGAAGAGCGCGGCCTGAGCGCTGCGTGCCGTCGCCGTGTGCGCGTCGATGCCGAGGTGCTCGTAGCCGAGACGGGTGAGGATGCGGCCGCGGGGGGTGCGCTGGATGAAGCCGATCTTCAGCAGATACGGCTCGTACACGTCCATGATCGTGTCGCCCTCCTCCGAGATCGCGGCGGCGAGCGTCTCGAGGCCAGCCGGGCCGCCGCCGAAGCGTTCCGCGAGGGCGGTCATCAGGTCGCGGTCCATCTGGTCGAGGCCGAGGTCGTCGATCTGCATCCGTCCGAGGGCCGCCGCGGCGACCTCGCCCGTGATCACGCCGTCCGCGCGCACCTCGGCGTAGTCGCGCACGCGCCGCAGCAGGCGGTTGGCAACGCGCGCGGTGCCGCGCGATCGACGTGCGATGCCCGCGATGCCGTCGGGGGTGATTCGGCAGGCGAGCACATCGGCGGAGCGGGCGATGATCTGTGTGAGCGCGGCCTCGTCGTAGAAGTCCATACGGTACGAGGAGCCGAAGCGGTCGCGCAGTGGCTGCGACACGAGGGCGAACCGCGTGGTCGCGCCGACCATGGTGAAGCGGTTCAGCTTCAACCGCACGTCGCGCGCCTTCGGCCCCTTGCCCAGGATGATGTCGACCGAGAAGTCCTCCATCGCGGGATAGAGGACCTCCTCCACCGGCAGCGAGAGCCGGTGGATCTCGTCGATGAACAGCACGTCGCCCGCCTGCAGGCTCGTGAGCAGCGAGGCGAGGTCGCCGGCGCGCTCGATCGCGGGCCCGCTCGTGATGCGGATCGAGACGCCCATCTCCGCCGCGACGATCATCGCCAGCGTGGTCTTGCCGAGGCCCGGCGGGCCGTGGAAGAGCAGGTGGTCGAGCGGTTCGCCGCGCTGCTTCGCCGCCTCGATGCTGATCCGCAGGCTCTCCTTGATCCGCTCCTGCCCGAAGTACTGTTCGAGGCGGCGCGGGCGCAGGCTGGCCTCCGTGCGGGCCTCCTCGGGCGCTGCGGTGGGAGCGAGCGGGCCGGGACGGGCGGCCTCGCTGGTGGCCGGCTTTGCGGGATTGGCGGGGCGAGGGGCGCGCGGCTCGACCATGGGAGGAGTATAGCGGCGCTCCGAACGGACGTTCGAGTGCCCGCCTTCGCGGTGCCGGAGGGATACTTCATGGAACGGGAGGGGGCTTCGGAACCCCCTCCCCCTAACACCTCCCCTCACGGGGAGGGGAGCTGGCTTCGCTCTCGTATGTGGCGATGGACAAATGGCCGCGTCTCTTCTGGGCTCCCTCGCCCATCGAGGGGCGAGGGGGCTTGAGGGAGCGGGGTGATGGCCTCTTCTGTCCATCCGTCTCCCCCTCGACCCTTGAGGGGCTTTGCCTCAATACCCCCGGTTCAGAGCGAGATTTGGGGCAGACTCGTGACTTTTGGGGCAGTCCTGGGGCGAGGGGGCCGGGGGGAGTGGGGTGAAGCCAGTTCTGTAACCCCCTTCCCCGAGGGAAGGGGGCAGGGGGATGTGGCCGCTCGTCGCAACGCGACGGCGGTACGCGTGCCCCGTCCTACACTCACGCCATGACTGCCGGCGACAACGACGACGCACAACGCGCGCGCATCATCGTGCGCGACATGACCGCGGACGACATCAAGGCCGTCCGTCGCATCGAGTCCCTCGCCTACGAGGACGCGTGGCCTGCCCGCACCTTCGAGGAAGAACTCAACAACGCCTTCGCCCACTACCGCGTCGCCGTCGAACTCCAGCCCAAGACATCGGGCACGCTCGCCACGATCCGGCGCAAGATCGCCGGCGCGCCCGAACGCGTCCTCGGCTTCATGGGCTGCTGGTACATGGTCGACCAGATCCACCTCGTCACCATCGCCGTCGACCCCGCCGAACAGGGCCGGGGCGTCGGGCGCCGGCTGCTCCTCGACCTCTTCGACCTCGCGCGCGTCGCCGAGCTCAACACCGCCGTCCTCGAGGTCCGCGTCACCAACACGCGCACCCGCCGCCTCTACGAAGAGTTCGGCTTCCGCCTCAAGGGCACCCTGCATCAGTACTACAAGGACAACGACGAAGACGCCCACGTCATGATCACGGGCGATCTCTCTGCTCCGGAGGCGGTGGAACGCCTCGCCCGCCTCCGCCGCGAGCACCGCCGCCGCTTCGGCGCGACGTTCGCGGACGGCTCAGAGGCGGAGGCAGGGGCGTAAAGGAGAGGTGCAGGATATGAGCACGGAAGTCAGGCTCAGTGCCACATCCCGCTTGTCAGCGTGTGTGGCGCGGTCGATAATCGGAACACGACTCCCCGACCGAAAGGTCGGTTGGGCGGCCCCACAGAGGCCGCCCTTTTCATGTCTCGCGTTGGGTCGGAGTCGCCGTGACCAAGCGCAGTGTCATCTACGTCGATGGATTCAACTTCTACTACGGGATGGTGCGGGGCACCCCGTGGAAGTGGCTCAACCTCCAACGCTACTTCGAGCTCGTCCGCCAGGACGATGACATTCAGGAATTGGTCTACTTCACGGCGCAGGTAGGAGGCGGAGCCGGGAAGCGACAGGAGGTGTACCTCCGTGCTCTCGACACGCTGCCTAAGGCCAGGCTCGTCGTTGGCCGTTACAAGGACAAGACGTTCACTTGTGGCGTTTCAGCCTGTCCCTTGCCGGGCCCACGGAGGTACCGGGGGGTCGAGGAGAAGCAGACTGATGTCGGCATCGGCGTCAGGATGGTCGACGATGCCTACCAGGGCCGCGCCGAGCGGATAGTGGTCGTGAGTGGCGACTCCGACTTACTCCCAGCGCTCAGACTCGTGAAGCATCGGTTCCCTGAAATTGAGGTCATCGTGTATGTCCCAGCGGCGCGAGGGTCGGTACGTGCCGCGGCCGTCGAGATGCGCTCGGTCGCTGATCGCGCGCGGACGCTCCCCGCGGAGCCGCTGAAGCGATCACAGTTCCCGCCGGTCATCCAGACGCCGTCTGGCGTAACGATCACCAGGCCCCCGGGGTGGTGAACTAGGCCCCTGTCCCCCGCATTCCCCGCTCGCTCACGCGCGTCAGGAACAGCACGATCCCCATCACCGGGAACACCGCCGACAGCGCGAAGACGAAACCGTACGACGTCGCGTCCACTAGCAGCCCGAGCAGGATCGCGCCGATCACCTGCCCGACGTCCCACGCCATCGTGTACGTCGCCATCCCCGATCCGAGGATCGCCGGCGGCGTACGGTCCATCACGATCACCGCGATCGAGGTCTGCGTCGCCGCCAGTCCGAAGCCGAACGCGAGCGCGCACACGATCAGCAGCCACGCCGATTCCACCTGGCTAAGCACCAGCAGCGAGATCCCCGCCGCGGCGAGCGCCGGGATCACCACGGCGTCCCGTCCGATGCGGTCGCCGATCCAGCCCGCCGACACGCGCGCCGTCAGCTGCGCCAGCCCCGCCGCCGTGTAGAACAGCCCCACGTTGCCGAGGTCGCGTTCCAGCGCGAACAGCGGGAGGAATGCGGTGACCGTGCCCCACGGCGTCGTCACGCAGGAGAAGACGAGCGCCGGCACCAGCGCCGTCGGCGAGATCAACCCGCGCAGCCCTCGAGGGCGCGACCCGGCCTCGCGCACCGGCGGCGCCGCCGGGTCGCCCGTGCCGGCGGCGAGGATCAGCGCGAGCAGCGCCGTGCCGCCAGACACGAGGAAGGCCGCCGCGAAGCCGAAGCGGTCGATGATGAAGATCGCGAGCGCCGCGCCGTACAGCGCCGCGCCCGCGTTCGCCGCCTGGTAAAACCCGAGGCCGGAGCCTCGACGTTCCGGTGGGAGCATGTTGCCGACGATCGCCAGCATCGCCGTGGTGAAGACGCCCATCGCGACGCCCTGCATGCAGCGGAATATCACCATCACCCACGGCCCGAAGTCGAACGCGTACCCCACGAACGAGAGCGCTACACCGATCGCCCCCGCGCGCACCCAGCGCTGCCGGTTGCCGCCACGGTCCACCCAGACCCCGGTGAGCGGCCGGGTCACCATCCCGGCGATGCCGAACACACCCACCACGAACCCGACCACCCACTCCGGCTCCCCCTTGAGGGCGCGCGGCACCTCGACGAGCGACATCGAGTAGGCGACGAAGAAGGAGTGGACAGCGAACAGCGCGAAGAAGTACGGGCGGCGCACCTGTTGCCAGGTCAGGGCAGCCGGGGCGGGCACGGAAGTATTCGAGGTCACGCGCGCGCCGTCATCAGCCGCGCGCCCGCGAAGACGGGCCTAGGCCTCGTCGTCTTCGACGGCGTTGGGGTCGTGGAGGTAGGCCATCAGACGCCCCTCCCGCTCCACGAAGAGCACGAGGTGTCCTGCGGCCTCCTCGGCCTGCACCCACTTCGGCAGCGCCGCGCCGTGCCCCTTCACGAGGTAGGTCGTCCCTGTGTAGGCGAACCGGCGGCCGTCCACCGTGATGTAGTACGCCGGCAGCGCGGGCGCCTCGTTCCAGTCGAGGACGAAGCAGTCCACCCCGCCGCTCTGCAGGACGTACAACTCGTCGAACGTCACCGACATGCTGGTCGGGTCGGCGGTGCTGATCTCAGCCATCGGGGGACTCCTCGGGAGGCGGTTTTGCGTGCGCCGTGATTCTACGGGCACCCTCCGGCCCGGGCCAGTGCCGTCCGGCGGGCGTCCTTCCGCGTCGCCGCCGGCCCCTCGAAGTGGGTGGACGGGCGGCCCGGCGCGGATTCGACGGCCGCCGGGAGGCCCTACTCCTCGGCCGCCGCCGCGATCTCCCGCCGCGCCGCCGCGAACCCCGGCAGCGACAGCGCGAAGATCGCCGTCACAATCGACGCCGAGATCACGCAGTAGACGCAGATCGCGTGGATCACCTCGAGTTCGAGGTAGGTGAGATAGGCGGAGTACAGCACGCCGCTCCCGGCCAGGACGGTGAGCCAGACGCGGAGCAGCGGCTTGCCCTTCAGCGGGCCCACGTTCGACGCCGCGAACAGGACGAGCAGCCCCAGGTACATCAGCAGGCCGAACACCGCGACCGGCACCGGGCCGATCTTCGCGTACTCGGACGACTGTACCGCGTGGCAGTCACCGATCCCGCTGCAATACGGCTCCGCGCTCGCGTCCAGCGCCACATAGACGAGGTAGGTCGCCACGCCGATCCCGATCAGGATCAGCAGCATCAGCGCCCGCTGCCGTGTCAGACTGAGCATCGAGGCGGCTCGACTACTTCCCGGACTTCGCGCGCTCGATCGCCGCGCGGAAGACGTCGATCGGCTGTGCGCCCACGATCGCCTGCCCGTTCACGGTGAACGTCGGCGTGCTGCTCACGCCCGCCGCCGACGCCTGTTGCGTCAGCGTCTCCACGATCTGGCGCTTCGAGCCGGAGTCGAGGCAGGAGTTGAACTTCCCGGTGTCGAAGCCGTCGACCTTCGCGGCGACTTCGCGCGCGTACTTTTTCAGGTTGCCCGCGCTATAGACGCCGGAGTTCTCCGCCCCCTGGTGCGAATAGATCACGTCATGCATCGGCCAGAAGGCGTTCTGGTCGGCCGCGCACTCCGCGGCCTCCGCGGCCTTTTTCGACCCCTCCCCGAGGAAGGCGAAGTAGCGGTACTCCAGCAGCACCTGACCGGACTCCACGAACTCCTGCTCCAGCGCGTGGGCGGTCTCGATGACCCACTTCTGACAGAACGGGCACTGGAAATCCGAGTACTCGACGATCTTCACTGGCGCCTTCGGGTCGCCCTGCGTCCGTCCGCTCACCTGCGTGCGCGCGCCCGACTGGATCGCCACCGGCTCCCCGCCACCCGGGCGGTTCACCCACACCATCGCGATCACGACCGCGAGGGCGACCGCCACCGACCCGAGGACGGGCAGTCCGCCCCACTGGTTGAGCGTGTACCGCCCCCGACCGATTGCGGTTTTCGTGGCTTCAAATGGCTGACGCTGGCTCATGGTGCCTCCCGGCCGGTGCGCGGGCTGGATGCGTGGTAGGCGGGAAAACCGGCTAGCGGACGCCCGGCTCCGGGGAACGGTTGAGGTTGGTGGAGATGAACTCCTTGAGCGTCTTCGTGTCGTCCGCCTTCAGCGCCAGCCGGCGGCCCCACGAGACCACCGTCAGTGCCTCCTTGTTGTCCGGTCGCGGCGATAACACGACGTCGCGCGTCCGTTCCTTCGCGATCTCGGTGACCGCCTTCAGGTCTGCCTCGGAGATCGCTCCCGGTCGGTACGAGATCCAGATGAGCCCGTGCTCCAGTGAGTGAATCACCCGGCCGTCGTCCACCGGCTGGTCGTACACGCCGCCGGGCAGCGGGTCCACGAAGTGCGGTCCACCCGCCGGAGGCACCCCGGGCTGGATCTGCAACTCCGACCGCGAGGTCACGTGCGAACTCGACGTGTACGTGACTTCCTCACCCATCAGGCCGTCGGACGAAACCGCGATCGGCCGGTTTTCCCACGCGAGCCAGCCAACGAACGCCAGCACCGCGATACCCACGCCCAGCACCCACGGACCGCCCCACTGCTGCAACGTGTGCCGCCACGCCGCCATCGGCTTCGGCGCGGGCCGCGCCGTCGACCCCGCGGCGGACGTCGACGGCTGCTGGCGACGCTGCTGCAGGCGATCCTGGCGGCGGTTCTTCCCCATCTGGACCCTCCGGCGGGCGGAATGCGAGGCGGTGGTGGCGGTCATTTGATTATCCCGGCCACCCGCTAGGAACGCCAACCGCGAGGGCAACTCCCACCCCCTCCTGGGCGTTCTCTCACGAAACACTACCCGAGGCGCTACCCTCGGCTGCTCGCGCCGAGGGGGCGCGTGCCATGTCGCACGACGCCGTCACCGCCGCCCGCCCGTTCCGGGCCGACCGGAACCTCCGCCTCATGCTGTGGTTTACCCTCGTCGCCCAGTTCCAGCCGCACCTCGCCATCTGGGTCGTCTACCTCACCGACTACCGGCACCTCACCCTCACCCAGGTCGGCATCATGGAGGCGCTCTTCTGGGGCGTGAAGCTGATCGCCGCTGAGAGGGACTAGGACGAACAGCACGGGCGGGCACGGTGGTGACGCAGGGTCCATCTTCGTGCTGGACACCGCCCCGACGATGTCGTGGTTCAATACGCAAAGCGAGGGGGCCGTCAACGGCCCCCTCGCTCTACCCCGACTATTCGATGACTACGCGACCGTCGTCTCCACCACCTCCGGAGCCGGAGCGCCGGGCACCCGCTCGAATGTGAACGCGCCGTCGCGGACGTCCACCGTCACGACATCGCCTGCCTGGTACGTGCCGGCGAGGATCTCCCGCGCCAGCGGGTTCTCCACCTTCCGCTCGATCAGCCGCCGCAGCGGACGCGCCCCGAAGTCCGGGTCGAACCCCTCCTTCGCGATCAGCGCCACCGCCGCGTCCGTCACGCGCAGCGTCACCTTCCGGTCGGACAACCGCTCCGCCACCGTCTCCACCTCGAGCCGCGCGATCTGCTCGATCTGCGGCTCCGTCAGCGGCTCGAAGACGATCACCTCGTCCACGCGGTTCAGGAACTCCGGGCGGAAGAATCGCTTCAGCGACGCCTCCACCTCGCGCTGCTGCCGGTCGCCGTCCGCGGTCGAGGTCGTGCGACGGTAGCCGAGGGCCTCGACCTTCCGGCCGGTGCCCAGGTTGCTCGTCATCACGATCACCGTGTTGCGGAAGTCCACTGTGCGGCCGTGGCTGTCCGTCAGGCGGCCGTCGTCCATCACCTGCAACAGCGTGTTGAACACGTCCGGGTGCGCCTTCTCGATCTCGTCGAGCAGCACCACCTGGTACGGACGGCGGCGCACCGCCTCAGTCAGTTCGCCGGCGCCCTCGAAGCCCACGTAGCCCGGAGGCGCGCCGAGCAGCCGGGAGACGGTGTGCCGCTCCTGGTACTCGCTCATGTCGATCCGCAACAGCGCGTCCGGGTCGTCGAACAGGTACTCCGCCAGCGCCTTCGTCAGGTAGGTCTTACCGACGCCGGTGGGGCCGACGAAGATGAACGAGCCGATCGGACGGCGCGGGTCCTTCAACCCGCTCCGCGCCCGGCGGATCGCGTCCGACAGCGCCGAGATCGCCCGCTCCTGTCCGATCACCCGCTGGTGGAGGAACTCCTCCATCTGCAGCAGCTTCTCCGCTTCGCCCTCGAGCATCCGGTCGACCGGGATGCCGGTCATCTGCGCGATCAGCGCGGCGATCTCCTGCTCCGAGACCTCCTCGCCCAGGCCGTGCTCGCGCTGCCACGTCGCGCGGCGCTCGTTGTACTCGGTCTGGATGCCGAGCACTTCCTGCTTGATCCGCGCCGCCGCCTCGTAGTCCTGCCGCGCCGCCGCTGACTCCAGGCGGGTCGAGGCGTCGTCCAACCGGTGCTTCAGGTCTCGCAGGTCGGGCGACATCGACTCCGCCATGATCACGTGCTTCGAGCCCGCCTCGTCGATCAGGTCGATCGCCTTGTCCGGCAGGTTTCGGTCCGGGATGTATCGCGCGGAGAGCCGCACCGCCGCCTCGATCGCCGCGTCGGTGATCGTGACCCCGTGGTGCGCCTCGTACTTCGCGCGGATGCCGTGGAGGATCTGGATCGCCTCGTCCTCGCTCGGCTCGTCCACGAACACCGTGGAGAACCGCCGCTCCAGCGCCGGGTCACCCTCGATGTGCTTGCGGTATTCGTCGAGCGTGGTCGCACCGATTACGCGGAGTTCACCGCGTGCCAGCGCCGGCTTCATCATGTTCGAGGCGTCGATCGCGCCCTCGGCGCCGCCCGCCCCCACGACCTGGTGCAGCTCGTCGATGAAGAGGACGACCTCCCCGGCCGACTGCTTCACCTCCGCCATCACCGCCTGCAACCGTTCCTCGAACTCGCCGCGGAACTTCGAGCCGGCGAGCAGCGCGCCCATGTCGAGGGCGAGCACGCGCTTCCCCTTCAGCCGGTCGGGCACGTCCCCCGCGACGATCCGCTGCGCGAGCCCCTCGACGATCGCGGTCTTGCCCACGCCCGCCTCGCCGATCAGGACGGGGTTGTTCTTCGTGCGCCGGTTCAGCACCTGCATCACGCGCGCGACCTCGTCGTCGCGTCCGATCACCGGGTCGATCTTCCCGCCGCGCGCGACCTCGGTCAGGTCGGTGCTGTACTTCGCCAGCGCCTGGTAGCGCGACTCCGCCGTGGGCGAGTCCACGCGGCCGCTCCCGCGGATCTGCTGCAGGGCGCGGTAGACGCGCTCCTTCGTGATCGAGAACTCCGCAAGCACCGCCGCCACGTCGCCGTCGCGCACGTCGGACAGCGCGATCAGCAGGTGCTCGACGCCGACGTACTCGTCCTGCAGCCGCGAGGCCTCGGCGTTCGCCGCCTCCAGTACGGAGACGATGCGCGGCGTCGTGTAGATCTGCACCACGTCATGCGCGAGCCGCGGCGCCTTGTCGAGCCGCACCTTCACGGCGCGCCCGACCGCCTCCGGGTCCACCCCCATCTTCGACAGCACCTCGCGCGCGAGCCCGTCCTTCAGACGGATGAGCGCGTAGAAGACATGCTCCACATCCCACTGAGCGTGCCGCGACTCCCGCACCAGCGCCTGCGAAGACGCCAGCACCTCCTGCGCCTGTTCCGTGAACCGATCGTTCCGCATCATCGTTGCCGCTCCGTCCCGCCCATCCGCGCTCGTACGCGTTGAGCGAATCTCTGCCTATCGCTCGGGATGCCGCCCCGCGATCCCGTACTTGCCGCTGGCCTTCCCCATCTCCCAGAAGTGGGGAGCTCGCAGGTCTCTTCTGACCGCCCCTCTTCTGGAAAGCGAGGGGCCGGGAGGGATCGACCTTCCCTCTTCATCCCTTCCGGCTCCCCCTCTCCCGGAGGGAGAGGGGGTTGGGGGGGGGGTGAGGGCGATCCCTTTTTCTTCAACCCCTTCCCCCGAGGGGAAGGGGCAGGGGATGGGGCCGATCTCGCGCCATCGA
>Ga0194132_10007985_pt1 | contig 15386 bp, 14 predicted proteins | sample TA2KigOf80mmetaG_FD_148612 | JGI IMG/M metagenome (GOLD analysis project Ga0194132, IMG submission 148612) | Freshwater microbial communities from Lake Tanganyika, Tanzania - TA2015054 Kigoma Offshore 80m | ecosystem: Environmental > Aquatic > Freshwater > Lake | place: Tanzania: Lake...
AACCCGCAGCTCTGAATTCGATCAGCTATACCCTCTACTGAAATCACATAAGCCTTTTGTGTTTTCATTAATGGCTCGCATCCCAGTGAACGCTGGCGAATCGTCCGCATTCCTTCAAATGCGGTGGTGCCAAGTAAATTCTCGATTCCTGTTACTGCCTCCATCGCGTTGCCATAGATATACCACCACCCGACTTCCTTAGGCCCGCCGAATTCGTTAGCAAGCTCGATGACCTTTTCGGTTCGAATCCAGTCCAGGCGCTGTGGAGACCACTCGTCTTCCGTCTTGCCTTTTAGGTTGGGGGTTTGGACTCTCTGCCATTCCTTAAGACCGTTCGGAACCTGCACCACGGCCGCAAGTACTAGAGAACAGAGAAGCACAATCGGGACTCGTGCAAGTGACTCGGATGATTTGGCGCGTGACCAAACATGGTCACGCCTCTCTTTGAGGATTGGGGTACATGCAACTCCAAACAGTGAGAATGCGAGCAGCGCAACAGGGATGAAGAGGAATTGCGTGCGAAATGAACCGGCTGTTCCACCGTTCAGAAAGTACGGCGCCGATGCCACTACCCAAACTCCGAAGTAGAGACTGCTCACCGCTGCAGAACGGCTAAGTCTGTTCTCTCGTACAGAGCGGAGACCCCGCAAACCAACCGAGGCACCCACGACTCCCAACACGAAACACAGGGCTGGAAGTCCAAAAGCGGGCGGCCAAGAACCAGCATTGTTTGAACCAACTCTTGCGTCTCCAGCTATCACGTCGGCCCATGTTCCGAGTCTCCGATTGACCCAATTACCACCTTGCATCAGCGCTGGAATCGTTACAGCGACCACCACAAGGATTGACCCGATGAGAAACATTCGGGTTGATCGGATCGCCAAAGGCACAGTTGGTGAAGAAACGACGACTATCACGAGAGCCGCAACTACAGCACCAAATCCGTACTCGTAGTTATTCATCAGTGCAAGTCCCGCCAGCACACCAAAGATTGCCACTTGCCACCGACTCGCTTGCATGTCACGCCCGAACATACAAACGGCTAGCGAACCGAGTGCAATAGGCATGAATCCGCGTGCAAGAAACGAAAGTTCCTGAAACAAGGAGGAGTTGCCTGGCGACCCAGAAATTGACACGACAATAAGCGAGAACGCAAATGCTGGAAGCATTCCAATCTGGGGCACCACTCTCGATATCACAGTGCCCATCAATTTGGGAATGATCATCACTAAAGCATTCGCATACAGGACGACGATTATCACCTTGGCGGCACCGAAACCTTCGACGAAGCTCAGGGGCAGGAGCGGAAATCCAAGCAAAGAGTTGTGGCTCCACGAGGTGTGAACAGCCGGAATATTCCCTACTGTCCATCCGGTTAACTCATCAAGTACTTTTTCTGTCGAGTCACCCAGATTCAACCAGGCATCCATCGGCTGCACAATTGACGGTAAGGTCCATCCAATCGCACCGAGACTAATGATTGTTTTGAGGTACCGAATTATGTTTTGTAGTCGCGTACTGCTCGGCGAATCCAATTGACCCCGAAAGTCAAGTGCGGCGACGGATACCAGCGCAAAAACCAATGCGGCCACAAGTACGTGGCCACCAAACCCCCACCAGTACTCGGGATAGGTTTGGGCGGGTGCCGAGGACCCCTGTGTGTCGATGATTGAGCGCATGATCAAGGCAGTTAACGCGAGGGCAATCGGCACAGCCATCCGAATTGGACCCTGTCTCCTAAGAAAGTAGAGACCTACGGTCAGCGCAATGAGCCCCAGCCACTCAAGGAGCACGGAAAGTCCGCTCGGGTCGCCGAGAATGTGTTTCCGCACTGCCAACCAGAGAACGACGACAACAGACGCGATCATCAGACGCGAGTTGACATCGCGAATCGCTAGATTTTCTGACATAGTTCTGAATCTAGCTTCAGTCTCGTACGACATACGACGGTTCCTAGCCAATCGAGGTATGGGATGAGATCAGTAGTCGTTGTAGGTCTTGGGAAGATCGGCTTACCTCTCGCCGTGCAGATTGCCGGAAAGGGTCGCAGCGTCGTCGGAGTGGACATCAATCAACAGACGGTCGAGCTCGTCAATCATGGGAAAGAACCGTTTCCGGGTGAATTCGACCTAGCGCGACGCCTAGCCGACGTCGTCCGAGCGGGACTACTTCGAGCAACGACGAGAACGACTGACGCTGTTCGTGATGCGAGTGCGGTCATCATCGTCGTGCCGTTGTACGTCGACAACTCAGGCGTTCCCGACTTCGCGTCGATGGACGCAGCAACTTCGGCAGTGGGTCGCGGCCTCTCCAAAGGCGCGCTCGTGTCCTACGAGACAACGGTTCCAGTCGGAACCACACGCAATCGATTCGCTGCCGCTCTATCAAGCGAAAGCGGGCTTGCCGTAGGTTTGGATTTCAATATTGTCTTCAGCCCCGAACGTGTACTAACTGGCCGAGTATTCGCTGACCTACGCCGCTACCCAAAACTCGTCGGCGGCGTAACGGCAGCTTGTGGCCAGCGCGGAGAGGACTTTTATGCAAGCGTCCTTGATTTCGACGAACGCAACGACCTCGCGAGGGCGAACGGAGTGTGGAATCTTGGGAACTGCGAAGCGGCCGAACTCTCCAAACTTGCGGAGACGACATATCGAGACGTCAACATCGCGCTCGCAAACCAATTCGCTAAGTTCGCCAGCAGGAACAGTATTGACGTTCAAGCCGTGATTGACGCATGCAACTCACAGCCTTTCAGCCACATTCACCAACCGGGCATTGCCGTAGGAGGACATTGCATCCCGATCTACCCGCAGATGTACCTCTGGAATGACCCAACAGCCGAAGTGGTCCGCGTTGCCCGAGAGACGAATTGGTCAATGCCTGAGCACTACATCCAGATGCTTGAGGATGCGCATGGCTCGCTTAAAGGCGAGACTGTACTAGTTCTTGGAGCGTCGTATCGCGGAGATGTTAAGGAGACAGCCTTCTCGGGTGTATTTGCTGTAGTTGATGCCCTTCGGAGGCGCGGAGCAAATTGTTGGGTAACCGATCCCTATTACTCTCCACAAGAACTTGTTGATCTTGGACTGCCAACTGATGGGCGAAATGAGGACGTCTCGGCAGTGGTGTTGCAAGCCGACCACTTAGCGTATGAAAATTTCCCTTTTTCGGAACTACCAAAATTACGAACCGTCTTGAACGGGAGAGACTGTCAACTCGCTCGGTTATCAACATCAATTCAGGTAATCAGCATCTAATGCTGACCGAGCCCAACTAAATCTGACAAGGATTGCCCCAAGCACGACAATTGGCTGGAATATCTGAGTTGACGAAACTATTAGCTCCGATTACTACGCCGTCACCAATGCGCACGCCCATAGCAATTACAGAGTTTGGGCCGACATAAACATTTGAACCGATGAGTGTCGGCGCACGTTCAATCTCGTCTCGCCCACCCGATGTTGCCCACCTCACAGTGTTGTGAGAGTAGATTTGCACTCCTGCTGAAATCGAACAATGCTGTCCGATTCGCAACCCTCCGGAGTCGTCTAGCACGACAAACGGGCCAATCCAGGTATGCGAATCGACCTTCACATCGCCAAGCACAACGCTCGAGTCGTAGATTGAGGCACCATCGCCAAATCCAAGAGTCTCGGCGCGCTTCCAGCGATCGTTGAAGTACTCCCCTGTCGGAAGACTCCTTGACCATCGTTCCACCGTTTCCCGTCGCTCCCGATCAAGAAGTCGGCGAAGAATCCGCAATACCCGACCCGATGTTCTCATGCGTCAAACTCGAGAAGCGAATTGTCCAAAACTGACACGGACCATAGCATTAGTCTTTGGTTTGCGGAAGCTGATAGTGACTCGTCGAAAAAGTCAGCAAATGCTTTGCGGCTCAGAAATCGCTCGGTTTTCGGACCTGCTTGAGATCCCGGCAAGTTTCTTCGAGTTGAATTACTCAACCAACTAGAGTCCGGAGCAGAAAAGCCCTGCTTTGGCCGAGATGCAACGGTATTGCCCGCGATTCGACCAAGTACTTTTCGCAAAACAATTTTGCCCTCACGCGACGCTCTCGCACCCCCATCAACTGCGACTGGACGATTGAACTCACCCGCCAAATCAATCTTGGTAGCCGCCGGGCACCTCATCGCGAACTTGACAACGTCGTCGTCAAGAAAAGGTAGCCGAGTCTCTAGTCCATGGGCCATGCTCAACTTGTCCTCGACTACAAGCAGCCCATGCAGGAATGTTTTCGCCTCGAAGTAGAGACAATCGTTCAGAAACTTCGTATTCCCATTTCCATCAACACGATGTTGACCGATCACGAAGTCGAAGACTTCGCGTGGGTCATAGTCCTTTACTTCGCTCCAAATTGGAGCCAATACTTGCGGTAGCGCTTGACGAGGAATTAGCCGATTCCAATACTGAAAATACTCGTCACGAAAGCGCTGCTCAGTTGAGTTACTAAGGGCTGCCGAATAGCGCCATGGATAGCCCGCAAAGAGCTCATCGCCGCCTGCACCAGACAATACCACTTTTACTGACTTCGCAGCAAGTGCTGCAACTAGATAGTTCGGATAGCTCTGACCTACCCGTGGCTCTTCAAGTTGTGCAGTCACAAGATCAATCGATGCGCGGAGTTCAGGCTCTCCAATAACGACCTCCGAGTGCGATGTCCCCAATTGTGCAGCAAGCTCACCGGCTGCCATTCTTTCGTCAAAGTGGGCCTCAGCCTCAGAGACTCCAGTGGTGTCAAACCCACAAGTGAACGTCTTGAGCTTGGGGTTCTCCGCTGCAGCAAGCGTCGCCAGCGTTCCCGAATCAAGACCACCCGAGAGATAGGCGCCAATTTCCACGTCTGACTGCAACTGACGCTGAACTGCTTTGCGAATGAGGGATTCAAGCTCTTCTTCAAGGTCTTCTTGGCTCTCTGATTTCGATGGCTCTTCGAACCGAAAATCCCAGTATTGATTCAGTTTCGGCAACGAGCCATCTATCCCTATCTTGAGCGTGTGGCCGGCCGGAAGAATTCTGATGTCTTGGTTGAACGTACGGTCCGAGAGGATGTTTTGAAAGGTGAGATATTCGACAAGCGCACACTTGTCGAGTGTCCTCCCAACTGCAGGGTGTTGTAGTAGAGCTCGCTGTTCGGAACCAAACAGAAAAACATCAGAAACCTTCGCATAGTAGAGCGGTTTGATTCCGTACTTGTCCCTTACAAGAGTCAGCTCTCTTGCACGGGCATCCCAGATTGCAAAGGCAAACATTCCGTTTAATCGCAGGACAGCGTCAGGTCCCCACTCGGCCCACGCTTCTAGGACGACCTCAGAGTCTGAACGCGACTTGAACCTTCGTCCACGCGCTCCCAGCTCAGATCGCAACTCTGGATGATTGTAAATCTCTCCGTTGTACACCAACGTGAACCGACCATCGGCCGTTGTCATTGGCTGACGCCCTCCGGGGCTCAAGTCGACTATGGCTAGCCTCCGATGCCCCAATCCGACTGAGCCATCAACAAACTGGCCCTCGCCATCCGGGCCTCTGTGCGCCAGAGCTCTTGTCATTCGGCCAACGAGAGCCGAATCTGCAACGAAGCCCTTAAATGAGAGCACGCCACAGATGCCACACATCAAATTGATTTCAACGTATTCGCAACATAACGGTAGTCGTCAGACGACATCATGTTGTGCAAGGGAATCGACATGGAGTTGTCATTCGCCAGTTGCGCATTGGGATAATCGGACGGAGAGAAATCAAATCGAGAGCGGTAGTACGTCAACATGTGAACTGCGTGGGTACCTGGTCTCGTCGCTATTCCTTTCGAGTGCAAGTTGTCCATGAGGTCATTACGTGATATCGACGACCGTAGGGGATCCACATACGTCACGAACGACTGCCATGCGTGCCGTCCATTCCGAGGGTCTGACGGTAGGCGGAGCCAATCAACGTCACCCAATTCACTCCGATAGAAGTCAGCCCATTTTTGTCGCTCAGCAACAAATTCATTCAGTTTCCTCAACTGAACTACGCCAACTGCCCCTTGAAGATCGGTCATTCGATAGTTGTAGCCGAGCGCAGAAAACTCGGGCAAGAGGTATGGACGCGGACCACGATGACGAGTTTCTTCTGAGACTGCAGCCCCATGATTTCGAAGTTGGTCGCTTACTCTGGCCAGTTCGTCATCGTTCGTCAAGATCATTCCACCTTCACCGGTAGTCACACTTTTGCGGGGATGAAAGGAGAAGACCCCTGCCCTCCCGAGAGTCCCGGCGTATCGACCTCTGTACGTCGCACCGGCGGCACACGCGCAATCCTCAATAATCGGGACATTACTGGGTATAGCTTCCCGAATCTCGTCAACGTTTGCACAAAGACCGAAGAGGTGAACCACGATCACGGCCCTCGTACGACTGGTCACTCTTCTCATCACCTCACTTGGAGCGATGTTGAAGGTGTCTAACTGGATGTCGGCGAGTACTGGTGTCGCGCCACAATACAAGACCGCATTTGCCGTAGACACCCACGTGAATGCAGGTACCACAACTTCATCACCAGGACCAATACCCATAGCTGCTAGCACAAGGTGCAAGCCCGTGGTGCAGCTGGTTACTGCAATTGCGTGCTTTGCACCGTGGAAAGCTGCGAATTCTCGTTCGAACTGAGCAACCCTAGGCCCCTGAGTCAGCCAACCACTTCGCAAGACTTCGGCGACTGCATGCACTTCTTCTTCGCCGAGCGACGGAGTAGAGATTTGTATCTGGCGAACATTCGTCATAAGACTGTCTGCTGACTCTTTCGCCACTCGATCAGTCTCGTAAGTCCACTGACCAGATCCTCCCGGTAAGTGAATCCGAGATCTTTACTGGCCTTTTCAGTAGAGCCAATTCTATTTTGGACAAGTCGGCGCGCGTCTTCCTTGGAATAAGGTTTGTAAACCACCTGCAGATTCGACTTGGTAAGACCAAGGATCAAGTCACAGAGTTGCTTTATCGAGGTTTGAACACCTGTGCCGACATTGTAAAACTCATCAGTAGCGTCCGCTTGCAGTGCGCATACGTTGGCATGCGCAGCATCCCTGGCTGTTATGAAATCGTATGCTTGGCTTCCGTCTCCGTTGATTTCCGGCACCTCCTTTCGATCAATCTTGTTGAGCATGATCGGGATGACTCCCGTATATGCAGCTGACTGATCCTGGTGTGGCCCGTACACATTCATGTAACGCAATCCGACATATTCGAGCCCAAACCGATCAAAAAAGGCCCTGCACATCGCCTCTCCTGCAATCTTTGTCGCACCATAAAAGTTCCGATTATTGAACGGATGCGTCTCGGTCATCGGCACCTCTACAGCGTCGCCGTATACCGACGCCGAAGATGAGTACACGAGCTTCTGAACTCGATGTCGCGCACACGCTTCCAGAACATTAAAGGTTCCGGCGACGTTAACTTCGAAGGCGGTTCGTGGATAGTCTCGGCAGTGCAGCAGCCACATCGCTGCAAGATGTATCACCGCATCCGAATTTGAAACGGCTCGGTCAAGCACGTCAACATCCCGAATATCCCCACCGTCAGGAAATATTAAGCAGCGTTGATCACCAAGAGACGTGCTGAGATTTGTCACTGCGCTTCGCACAAAGTTGTCATAAACAGTCACGCTTGCGACATCGGTCTTTAGCAACTCCTCCACCACGTGACTACCAATAAAACCGGAACCCCCGATTACTAGAACTCGTTTGCCATCAAGCCTCACGATTTACCCCAGCTCTTGCTGTCAAACTGCTGGCTTTGAAAGTGTCTCGGGACCACTGAATAAGCACCTGAGTTCAAACTAATTGATTCAGTGAATCTCGACATGGCAGCACTACTCTTGCTCGGGATGGTTGGCTCTATAGCGCTCATCGTTCTGGCATATAACGAATCGGGTCTTGTTCGGCCATTTGTTGATCAGCTTATGACGCACGATTTGCACAAGCACTTCACAGAGGTCGTCCTTGTTGACGATGGAAGCCACGACGCCACGGACTGTCTTGGATGGTCGGTCAAAAGATTGTTGGCCTGATCCTCACTCGAGCCTTGAATCCTGATCAACTCCCAAACAAGAGTGATAATGCCCGCTTGGCAGGCAGTAGGAACGCTGCCCGTTCCATCTGCCTTTGGCCGTTAGTTGTAAGTCGACCTTCAATCGCGCTAATTCCACAAAGGACTCTCGTCTCTACAATTCGGCCCATTAAATTTATCTCGGTCAAGCGCTGAGTGCTTTGTTGTCGCAAAGAGCGAGTACGATGGGGCAAAGAACCGATCACTCACGGTAACTTAGATGAGACATGCCTCAGAATCTCATTCTGAAAGAACATTTCCCCGTTCGCACCAATTCCCGAGACGATGAAACTATCGTTTTCTAGGGGAGAAATCTGCATCGCGGCTGTATGAAACTGATTAAATAAAGAGAGAGTGGGACGCGGAAATCCTGACCCCGACAACGAAACTGCGCTTCGGACGATTTGGTTCTGGCCGAGGAAATTCGAGCTACGGAGGATGTCTTCCGATTCCGAGACCGCGAAGTCTGGTGCGATTGTCTTTGTTGAGAGGATCTCGGTCGTCAATCGACAGTCGTCATCACGACCCGAGAAGGCACGATAGTTGGTAACTCGAAAGACAGGTGAGGAATTGGCAGAGACGTAGAGGTAGCAGAGCTCAGACTCGATTGGACTACTCAATATGTGGTGTACAAAGTAGTGGGAAACTCTCTCAATCCCCGTTGTCGCGTCGCCGCCAAGTAATTGGAGCGTGGTTAACGGCCCTAGTGTCGAAATTAATTGACCAAATTTGATCTCATGCTGCTCGTTCGCGTGCAGCACAGTGATGACTCTGTTGCTCAAGTCAATGGCTCGAACTCGAGCGTCAAGAAGAAGCTCAATCTCTCGACTTCGGCACAATGCCGCAAAGCCACTGACGAAAGCCGCAGCTGTCCCATTTCGTGGATATAGCGACTTGCGGTTGTGCTGGTACTGAGAAGGAAGTCGTCCTTGGAACGGGAATGCAACCCGACTGCGAAAGTTCGCTGAGGATGCAAGTGACCTCCAACGAGTCTCGTCTGCCACTCGAAGTCGACTCATATTTGCGAGTTCAAGGACAAACCCAGAAAGTGATTCTGAGTCACCAAACCACTTATGCATCATCGGGAGTATCAACTCGCGACTGACTACTGAGCCGTACCAAGACTCAGCTACAGTCTCAACGGGACACAGTCGAGAACTCTTACCGCTTAACTCACCGCTCTTGGCCCAGGAGCTGGTCACGTGCTCCAGCACCGCACTTGCCAAGTTCGGATCCAATCGCAAAATGTCTAGATAGGCCGAGTCGGAATATACGCGTCCATTGACCATCCACCCTGCGCGATCCCCCACCGATGAGGTCAATCGTTGCAAGAATTCAGTCCTGATAGCGAGTTTAAAGAGGTCGTCAATTCGCGCGATTCCAGTTTCCTGTGGAATGTGCGTGCCGAGATCAAACTCCACACCCATTGCAATACAGCCAGCCATCCCTCCGCCCAGACGGGACGCACTCTCAATGACTAAGACTGTGCGCTCTCTTTCATCTGATTGGGCGATTAGCCCAGCTACCATGCCCGGCAATCCTCCACCGAGTACGACGGTGTCAAATCGAATCACGGTAGCGCCTTGAGTTCTTCACGACCTGCGTAGGCTCTTCATCTCAATACAACAAGTCTTCGTAAACATTCTTTGGTCGAATTATCTGGGAGTTTCTGAAGACTAGAATCGAGTACTCATACGGCAAGAGATCATGACGAATCTGGAATCTCCTAAATCCGAGGTCGATAAGCCAACCGACCACCGTAGAGGGGTCAATGTGCTGTGCATCAGGTTGAGTAAAGTCAACATAGGGCGAGAGAAAGTCACACAACAGGAACTCTCTTGCAATTGACAACAGCGAGGCGAGCCGCGTGCGAACGTATTCGAGGGATGCTGGGCCATCCTGAGACGTGGACAGATTAAAAACGCCTGAACAAACAACTGCATCAAAACTTCCGCTGAGCGGCGCAAGCGGATCAATTACTTTGAAGTTCCCGATTGATCCGAATCGTCGATTGCAGGAAGAAATGAAGCTCGGCGTGATGTCCCATCCTGTGTACTCAATTGGAACTCTCTCCGCAATCAAGTGTTCCAACAAGAAGCCGAGCCCGCAACCGTAGTCAAGTATAGATCTAAAGCTTCCTCGCTTCAGTAGTTCTATCGCCGGTCGGAAACGCTCCTCATGCCGACCCTTAGGCGTAAATTGAGCAGCAGATGTGTCCCCATACTGCTTGTGAGCCTCAGCGTATCGACCTCGAATTTGTTCGAAATTAGGCATCGTAGCGGCGCGTATACCAATATGCGTAATGATTTTTCAGGTCGTCGGGCTCCATGCGGATCAACGACGGGTCACACCAGTTGAGATATCGGTAGGTACGACTCGTAGCCCCGAACCGGCTCTTGAATCGCATGACACCAGCCTGCGAATTCCATGTACCGCCCCAATTCCAAAGTGTTGAACCCTCGCGGAAATCTTGATACATCACTTCGGCAATCAGATGGGAAAGCACTTGCTTCTCCCTAAAGTCAGTCCTTACAACCGGAACAAAGTACTCAATACTGGAACCGTAACGAAGTGTCAACAAGGCGGACACTAGCTCGCCTCTTATGTATCCGCAATGAAGACGTCGGTTCCGTGGAAGATTATCTCGAAGTCTCTGAAAGACCTCCTTGCTTTTGGCTGCACCTCCCTTGCCCAGTATCGCTTGTTGGTGCTGTGAGATTAGGAATTCCCATTCATGTTCGGTACTGCCACTTACCACTTCCTGTCCACTCAACGCGCCCTTTCGGATAGCATTGCGTGTCTTCACATGAAAGATGCTTAACAGCTCATCGATCGAGTTGGGTGGCTTGGTGGTCCAGTGAGTTATCTGGGAAACTCGCCTATCTACCTCCCGAAGAAACGCTAAACTATTGAGCTCAGCCTCCGTGAGCGGCGCTAGCGGATTCTCGACAACAGTTACCGAGGTCCACCGCGCCTCAGCAATTGAGCCCTCGAGACTCTGCAACATATCCAGTGGCCTAACCAACGAACCGCGAGTCGCAATAGGAGCTCCATGGGAACCGAAGAACGGTAGTGAATTCACCACAGGTCCAAAGGGTCCGTCCTTTATAAGAATTGGGAAGAGCGAAGAGGGTCGTTCTGGAAATCCCGTGAACAGATAATTGCGCTCGGCACCCAATAACTTCTCCAAGAAACGCCCATAAGCGCAAGAGTAGTAGATAAGTCCACCGTCAATGTTCGAGCTATCGTACTCAACTTTTGGATCAAGACTTTGCGGTGATGATGTCATTAAGTGGCGGCTCGAAGCTGGGAATCGAAACTCAACAATGATCAAACCAAGAGGCGTTTATTGTAAGACCCAAATTTATGCTCCTCCAGAAGCTTCTGAGTTTACTTGTAGCGCAAAAATTTAAATAGGCTTGGGCTCTCCAAAGATTCACGGAGATTTGAGAGATTTCCCCGCGAGAAGTTATCGAACACAATAACCTCTTCGATGTCAGTGCGTAGAAGTTGGGAGTCGACGTGGCACCCAATGAACAAATCAACACCGACCACTAACACCCGCACGCCTAGAATGCTAGTAGGTGCATGATTCAAGAAACAAGTTCCAAGACTTCGGTACAGGATGCAGAGATTCAAGTGGCCAACGTTACAACGGATCTTGACCGACGTTGCACAGACTCTCTAAGCCTTGTCATTCCTGTCTACAACGAAGCGTCAATCATCTCCCAGTTTGTCGAGATGGCCGTGCGACGCGGTCTACTAGCCAGCGTTCGGGAAACAATCTTCGTCGACGACGGTAGTACCGATTCGACATGGGAAGAACTACAGAGAGCCCAAGCACGTGATTCACGTGTTGGAGTGATTCGCAACTCCTACAACCAAGGTATCGGGGGCGCAATACGTGCTGGTGTCATTCAGTCAGTCTCCACATGGGTATGCTGGCTTCCCGTTGATCAGCAGTTTGATTTCAAGCCCTTAATTGATTCGTTTGATGGCGAAAACATAGTACTTTTCAGCCGAGAATCGCAACGGAGCAGGCTTAGGGATACAACTACGAGAGTGTGGCAGTTGATGTTTAGACACCTCTTTCATACCAAGTTAAGAAATCAATCCGGTATCTTTATCATGCCTCGAGCGGTGTTTCTGGACTACCCCCTCATCTCGACTCGGGGGGTGTCACTTGGTGAACTTCTGGTGCGAATTGAGAGAGGCGGCCATCCCTTCAAAGTTGTCCCGATTGAATGCAGCGCTCGAGTTGGAGGTACCTCGAAGAGTTTTTCGATGGCTGCAATCCTAAGAAGCCTTCGAGAAATCATCGGACTATCACTCATCGACCCATTACTTTTCAAGAGACCGCCCGAGGCTACAACGATTTCGAGGATCGGGGTTCGTGAGACCCAAACTGAACTTGATGAACAGTGACTTACCGAGTTTTTAGTGAATCAATAAGTGAATGCAAATCAACGGCGTCTCTCGCTGAAGGTAGCGAACTCCAGTCGCTAGACGCGACTGCCCTACGTAGACTCTCGTGCATTAAGGTCAACGGCTCGATGTTCTTGACGAAGTACAACCGTGACACTGCACTTCTCACTCCTCGGAATTCGCGAGCCTTGTCCCAAAACACTTCAGACTCATCCTGTTGTGCGATGCTGACCTCTCCGCGTATCAGATCTGATTTGACTCTCGCAGAGCTGAAAGTTAACTCAATAGTTCGCTCTTTGGTGGGCGATATCCACGACACTTCTGAGTGGCATATCGCTCCACACGTCAAAACACCGGAAATAATAACAAGATCTTCGTATGGGGAAACGACACTAGACACATTCCGACATACCGCATTAGCTATTCTTTCGCTCGTTAGCCATTGGACCAAGTCAAGGTCGTGAATTCCAAGATCAAGAGTCACGCCAGTGCCCATGTCACGTCCTGGTGGCGGACCAATACGGCGGGTATGGATACCAACAAGCCTTCCGAACTGGTTAGACTCAAGGATGCGCCTGAGCTCGATTGCGGTTTGGTTAAATCTCTCAATCATTCCAACAGCGACTTTGCTGCCCTCAGCTTGCGCCGCCTCGAATATCGCTCTTGCTTCACCAGTCGTACTAGCGAGTGGTTTTTCAACCAAGATCGGAACGCCCTGCCCGATAAAGTGAGTCGCAATCTCTAAATGAGTTAGTGTTGGCGAAGCGATAACGCAGTAGTCCGGAAACTCGTCTGCGGCATCTCGGTAATCAGTCAGTTGCTTCCAGGGTCCGCTCGGTATTCGCTCGGAGTTCGTGTCGCAGACAGCGACGATGTCGAGCTCTGGCATTGCAGAAAGAACTCGTAGATGATTCCGCCCCATCGAGCCAAGCCCGACAATTGCAACACGAGTCCTCAAGGTCATGTAGCCCCGCGAAAAGAATTCACCGCTTCAACAATCTTCTTCAAGTGACGAACCCCCAACTGCGGATGCACCGGAATCGAGAGCGCCTCCGATGCAGCCTGATTCGTCACCGGGAGAGTGATTGGCGAACCATCCCGATTCTTTCGCTCTCGAAAGGATGGCAAGAGATGAATGGGGACTGGATAGTAGACGCCACTCTGGACTCCAAGAGAGTTCAGGTGCGCAATCATTGAGTCTCGTTGGCTTCCCGGGACGCCAATTGTGTACTGATGAAAAGCATGGTGGCTCCCACTTCGTACCACTGGTACTTGCACGCCGACAAGGTGTTCTGAGAGATACTTGGCGTTATGTTGCCGTTTGGAGTCCCATTGGTGGAGATGTTTCAATTGTTGACGACCAATCGCTGCATGTATATCCGAGAGTCGATTGTTGAAGCCAATTATCTCATTCCTGTATTTGATCTCTTGACCTTGATTACGCAATAGCCGCGCGCGTCTCGCCAGGCTGGCATCATTAGTGGTGATCATTCCTCCTTCGCCGCTGCTGATGTTCTTAGTTGCATAGAACGACAGTGCACCGAATGTTCCCATTGCACCGGCGTAATGTCCATTTTCTCTGGCTCCGAGTGCTTGAGCTGCGTCTTCAATGAGCTGAATCCGATGCCGCGAACAGATTGTTGCGAGGCTCGCCATCTGAGCTGGGTGCCCATATAGATGAACCACCAGGACAGCTTTCGTGCGCGGGGTAATCAGCGACTCAACATGCTTTGGGTCAATATTGAAGTCATCAATATTGATGTCAGCGAATACGACCGAGGCTCCGGTTAGCTCTACGGCATTCGCAGTCGCGGCAAAGCTAAATGACGGAGCAATCACCTCGTCACCCGGCCCGATTTCACTTGCCAACATTCCGAGATGAAGTGCCGAGGTCCCTGAGTTCACTGCCACACAGTGGGTTGCACCAATCAAGGAGCTAATCTCTGCCTCAAACGCTTCAACTTCGGGGCCTTGAACGAGCTGTCCTGACTTGAGCACCCTCTTCACTGCTCGAATCTGCCGCCAATCAATCTTAGGTTTAGAGAGATAGATCATGGCAGGGGGTTGAGAAGCCCTTCTTCGCTCAGCAAGAAGCGTTGACCAGTGCTCGGACAACGAAAACTGTCTTGCCCACTCTCCACGAGACGGTCACCAGCTGGACCAACCCAACCAACCTGGCGTGCTGGTGCCCCCATGTAGAGACCATATGATTTCGCATCGCTTACAAGGACGGCACCAGCGGCAATCATGGCCCAGCGCCCGACGCGAATCGGCGCCACGCAGATAGCCCCAGCACCAATTGAGGCTCCGTTCTCTACGAAGACGCCGACAGGTTCCCAGTCACTAATACTCTTTAGCGAACCGTCAGGGTTCACGGCGCGGGGGCGACGGTCATTCGTCAAGATAGCTCCTGGACCTACGAAAACCCCATCTTCTAGAACTGCGGGCTCAAAAATCTGGGCGAGATTCTGCACTTTACATCGCCGACCAATTACGACACCACTTCCCACATAGGCAGCGCGACCGATGATTGTTTCGGCACCGACGACTGCCGACGATCGGATATGGGCGAGATGCCAGACGTTAGCGGTGTTGTCTACTTGCGCGCCCTCATCGATCTGACCTTCGCGACGGCCCTGTCGGAAATCAGTCACATCCGACACGCTAACGAATTCGTCCCCACTAAATGCGCAGCGTGGCTGTGAGGCGGGCGACCAGCACCGAGTAGTCGAACTCGTTGACAGCCCGAGCGCGCGACGCCATCGCCATCTCATTACGTCGGGCTGAGTCGCTCAACAGCGAGCGCAGGCTTTCCGCCACCGCGTCAACGTTGCGTGGGTCGCGTACCACGAGACCCGTCTCCCC
>Ga0194132_10007986_pt1 | contig 15385 bp, 14 predicted proteins | sample TA2KigOf80mmetaG_FD_148612 | JGI IMG/M metagenome (GOLD analysis project Ga0194132, IMG submission 148612) | Freshwater microbial communities from Lake Tanganyika, Tanzania - TA2015054 Kigoma Offshore 80m | ecosystem: Environmental > Aquatic > Freshwater > Lake | place: Tanzania: Lake...
TAGTTTAGCAAAGCCATCCGCCGGTTCGCCCGCAAACCAGCAAGGGAGCAAGAGCTCCCTTGCGTGCGACATCAGACCACTTGCGTCTAGAGCTTGGCTTCGAGTTTCATGAGGTCTTCAATGGTCAGGCCCACCTTGCTGCCACCACCGAACTTGGTACCTAGTTGTTTTTTGGCCAGATGGTCCAGGTTGTAGTCGTAAGCCTTCTTGGGCAACGGCACGTACTTCACTTCGCTGATGAGGGGCGCCCCCTGTTTCATGTAGAAGTCTATGAACTGCTTGACCTCGGGCCGATCGTAGGCCGCGGCACTGACGTAGATGAAGATCGGACGTGACAGCGGTTGATAGCTGCCGTTGACCACGTTGGCTTCGGAGGGCTCAACCGCCGATTTGCCTGCGGTGGGTACCACCGGCACACCCTTCAGCCGATCAAGGTTCTCGGCATAGTAGGCAAAGCCGAAGTAGCCCAGCGCATTGATGTCTCGCGACACGCCCTGCACCAGCACATTGTCGTCCTCGGAGGCCGTGTAGTCGCCGCGGCTGGACTTAGCCTTGCCAACGATCGCCTCGGTGAAGTAGTCAAAGGTACCGGAGTCAGCGCCAGCGCCGAACAATTTGATGGGTTGATCCGGCCAGGCGGGATTGACCTGCTTCCACTTGGTGATCTTGCCTTGGGACGCTGGCTCCCAGATTTTCTTCAGCTCTGCGACCGTGATGCTCTTGAGGAACGTATTCTTCGGATTCATCACCACGGTCAGGGCGTCGTAGGCCACGGGCAGTTCGTAGTAATTCACGCCCGCAGCCTTGCAGGCTTCCATTTCGCTCTTGAGGATCGGGCGGGAGGCGTTGGAGATATCGGTCTCCCCCCGGCAGAACTTCTTGAAGCCGCCGCCTGTGCCGGATATCCCCACCGTGACGCGAATCTTGCCCTTTGCGGCCCTTTGAAAGTCCTCGGCCACAGCCTCGGTGATGGGGAACACGGTGCTCGAACCATCGATCTTTACCAACTGGGCGTGAGCAGCTGATGTCGACAATACGGCCACTGCCAGGACACTGCATGCGATGCGCTTCATTGAATCCTCTGCGAAGTGAAATCGCCAAGAATTCTAGGCAGCCAACATGACACTTTCGTGTCATGTTGGTGCAAAAGGGCCTGTCCGCAGGATTAAGCGGCCGCCTCGCCCACTTCCTTGACCGTTGCGGCAATGCCCTCGGCCAGTTCGCGGACCAGCGGGCCCGACTCACCTTCCACCATGACCCGGATCACCGGTTCGGTGCCGGAGGGCCGCAACAGCACACGACCCTTGCCGTTAAGCTGGCCTTCAGCCTCCTTCACGCTGGCCTGCACCCGGGGATGGGTGCGCAGCTCCGCTCGTTGAGACAGACGCACGTTGACCAGCGCCTGCGGATACATGGTGAGCCCCGACAACAGCTCGGGCAGCGGCTTGCCCGAAGCCTGCATGGCCAACAACACTTGCAAGGCGGCCACGATGCCGTCGCCAGTGGTGTGCTTGTCTAGACAGATGATGTGGCCGGAATTTTCGCCCCCCACTTCCCACTGCGACTGATGCAGTTTCTCCAGCACGTAGCGATCACCCACGGCGGCGCGTTGAAACGGCACGTTCATGCGGCCAAAGGCGTGCTCCAAGCCGAGATTGGTCATCAGTGTGCCTACCACTCCGCCCTTGAGGCTGCCCGCGCGGGCACGGTGGCCCACAATGATATAGAGCAGTTCGTCACCGTCGTAGAGTTTGCCCTCCCGATCGGCAAAGATGATGCGATCGCCGTCGCCATCAAGGGCCAGGCCGACATCGGCGTTATGCTCACGCACCGCCTCGGCCATGGCGCCAGGGTGCACGGCGCCGCACTTGAGGTTGATGTTCATGCCGTCCGGTGCGGTGCCGATCTCCACCACTTCGGCACCCAGCTCGTGCAGCACGTGGGGGGCGATCTGGTAGCAGGCGCCGTGAGCACAATCCACCACCACCTTCATCCCGCGCAGGTTGGATTGAGTGGGAAAGGTGCTCTTGCAGAATTCGATATAGCGCCCGGGGGCGTCGCGCAGACGCCACGCCTTGCCCAAGCGTGTGGAGGGCACCACTTTCATCGGCTGACTTAGGGCGTCTTCGATCTGGCTCTCGACCGCGTCCGGCAGCTTGTCGCCGTTGGCGGAAAAGAACTTGATGCCGTTATCCTCGAAGGGGTTGTGTGAGGCGCTGATCACGATTCCCGCCGACAGGCGCAGCGCCCGTGTCAGGTAGGCCACTGCCGGGGTCGGGGTCACCATCGCCAAATGAACGTCCACGCCCGCCGCCGACAACCCGGCCTCGAGCGACGCCTCCAGCATATAGCCGGATATGCGGGTGTCCTTGCCGATAACGACGGCGGCGTGCTGCCCGTGCGGGCGATTCTCAGCGCTCGCCAGCACCTTGCCGGCGGCGTAGCCCAGATGCATGACGAAGTCCGGTGTGATGGGCGCTTCACCCACACGACCACGGACACCGTCGGTGCCAAAAAACTTTCTAGTTGAGGTAATGGTCAGGATCCTCCAAAGCTTTCACCACCAGGATGGCATCGCGGGTTTCGGCCACATCATGCGCCCGAATGATCGAAGCGCCGTTCCGTACAGCCAGCACGGCGGCCGCCACACTGGCGGCCAGTCGCCCCGGCGCTGCTCTGCCAGTCAGGGTACCGAGTAGTGACTTACGTGATAACCCCGCCAGCACGGGGTATCCCAGGTTCGCAATTTCTTGCAGCCGACGCAACAAAGTCAGGTTGTGTCGCGAGCGCTTGCCAAAGCCAAAACCAGGGTCAAGCACGATTCTTTGACGCGAAATACCCGCATTTTCCGCAACCTGCGCGCGACTGCTGAGAAACCCGGCCACTTCGCCGACCACATCGTCGTAATCCGGCGACTGCTGCATGGTTCTCGGGTCGCCCTTCATATGCATAAGGCATACCGCCGCCTGACTGGCGCGCACCGCGTCAAGGGCACCGGGGGTCTGGAGTGCGGCGACGTCGTTGATCATGCAGGCGCCGGCGTCGAGGGCGCGCCGCATGATCGCCGGCTTCATGGTGTCCACGGACAGCGGAATGGGCAGGTCACGAAGGGCCGTCAGAACCGGGGCCAGTCTTGACCATTCCTCGTCTTCGCCCACAGGCGCTGCGCCAGGGCGGGTGGATTCGGCGCCCAGGTCGAGGATGTCTGCGCCGAGTTCAAGGAGCTGTCTGGCGCGGGCGATGGCACGGCCGGAATCGAGGAATTGGCCGCCATCGGAGAAGGAATCGGGAGTGATGTTGACGATGCCCATGACCAACGGGTGGGCCAGGGGCAGGGTGAAGCGACCACACTGGAGGGTGGGGGGCGGGGATGTGAAGGCCGCAGGGAGAGGAGGAATGATGGGAGTTATCTGGTCCATGTGGCGCGGACCCTTCTCCTGGTGCGGTGATATCCCCGGGACAGTCCTCCATGAGGACTGTCCCGGGGAATGTTTGGCGTTGCCGTTCTGTTGGAAGACCCCGGATGGGCTGCCGGATTACTTGGCCTCGGGGGCGGGGTCTCCCGCCGCGGGGGCGGCGGCGCTGGGTCCGGAGTCCTGGGGCGGCGGGGGCGACGCCACCGGCTTGGGCGCCCGCGGGGGACGCCCTGCCATGATGTCGTTGATCTGTTCGGCGTCGATGGTTTCGTACTCCAGCAAGGCCGCGGTCATGGCTTCGATCTTGTCGCGATTGTCTTCCAACAGTTTGCGCGCCAGCGCGTACTGGTTGTCGATGATGCGACGGATCTCGCCGTCCACCTTCTGCAATGTGGCTTCCGACACGTTTTTGTGAGTAGTAATCGAGCGGCCCAGGAACACTTCGCCCTCGTTCTCGCCGTAGACCATCGTGCCCAATGCGTCGGACATGCCCCACTCGGTAACCATGCGCCGCGCCAGGTCGGTGGCGCGGCGGAAGTCATCGGATGCGCCGTTGGTCATCTGGTTCATGAACAGCTCTTCGGCGATACGACCAGCCAGCATCATGGAAATGCGTTGCAGACAGAAGTCGCGGTCATAGCTGTACCGGTCCCGCTCGGGCAACGACATGGTCACGCCCAGGGCGCGGCCGCGCGGGATGATGGTGACCTTGTGCACCGGGTCACACTTGGGCAGCAACTTGCCCACCAGGGCGTGGCCGGACTCGTGGTAGGCGGTGTTCTTCTTCTCCTCCTCGTCCATCACCATGGTGCGACGCTCGGCGCCCATCAGGATCTTGTCCTTGGCGCGTTCAAAGTCGTCCATATCTACCAAGCGCTTGCTGGCACGGGCGGCAAACAAAGCCGCTTCGTTCACCAGATTGGCCAAGTCAGCACCGGAAAACCCCGGCGTACCGCGCGCCAATACGTCGGCGCGCACATCGGTTGCGACCGGCACCTTGCGCATGTGGACGTTGAGGATCTGCTCACGGCCGCGAATGTCGGGCAGCGGCACCACCACCTGACGGTCGAAACGGCCGGGGCGCATCAAGGCCGGGTCGAGGACATCGGGTCGGTTGGTGGCGGCGATCACGATGACGCCCGAATTGCCTTCAAAGCCGTCCATCTCGACCAGCAACTGGTTGAGGGTCTGCTCACGCTCGTCGTTGCCCCCGCCCAGACCGGCACCGCGCTGGCGGCCCACCGCATCGATCTCGTCGATGAAGACGATACAGGGCGATTGCTTCTTGGCCTGCTCAAACATATCGCGCACCCGCGCCGCGCCGACGCCGACAAACATCTCGACGAAGTCGGAACCGGAGATGCTGAAGAAGGGTACCTTGGCCTCGCCCGCGATGGCCTTGGCCAGCAAGGTCTTGCCGGTGCCGGGCGAGCCTACCATCAGCACGCCGCGCGGAATGCGGCCGCCCAACTTCTGGAACTTGCTGGGGTCGCGCAGGAAGTCGACCAGCTCCTTGACCTCTTCCTTGGCTTCCTCGCAGCCAGCGACATCTGCGAAGGTGACGGAGTTGTTGGAATCATCCAGCATGCGCGCGCGGCTCTTGCCAAAGGAGAACGCCCCGCCACGGCCCCCGCCTTGCATCTGACGCATGAAAAAGATCCACACGCCGATCAGCAACAGCATGGGGAACCAGGATACGAATATCTGCAGCAGGAGCGACTGCTCCTCTTCGGGCTTGGCCTCGATCTTGACGTTGGCCTTGAGCAGGTCGCTCACCATCCACAGATCCATGGGGGCGTAGGTGGTGAACTTCTCGCCGTTGGTGGTTTGCACCTTGATGATCTTGCCCTCGATGGTGACCTTTTCCACGTGACCCTGCTTCACCTCGTCGATGAACTGCGAGTAGGTGATGGGTTTGTGCGAGGGTTGGCGGCTGCTGAACTGGTTGAAGACCATCATCAGCACAAGGGCGATGACCAACCAGATCGCGATGTTCTTCATGAGATTATTCAAAGTGCCTCTCCATTTCGGGCCCGACGGCGGCGCCGCCAGGAGACAGGTGTGACGGCTTGCGACACAGCTGCCAAGTCATTGTAATCGGACTGAAGTGAACGACCCTTCAGTCTTTTCGCCCGCTTTCGAGTGAGCGCAGTCCGCGCCCCAGGAAATAGGTCTCGGCACTCTCTGCACGCGAGGCTTGTGGCTTGCGCACCGCGGCGGTTTTGAAGGTGGCCAACATTTGGCTGCGCAGGGATTGGAAATGTTCCCCCTGGAACACCTTCACCAGCAGCGCACCTTCCGGTTTCAGGTGCGATTGCGCAAACTCGATGGCCATCTCCGCCAAATCCGCCACGCGTGCTTGGTCGGCCGAAGCGATGCCACTGAGATTGGGGGCCATGTCGGAAAGCACAAGGTCGGCGCGCGCGCCGGCCAACAATTCCTCCACCGCACGCCGGCCGGAATCACTGGTGAAATCCGCCTGGACGAAGTGCACATTGGCAATCGGAGCCACTGGCAGCAGGTCGATTGCCACTACCTTGCCGGCCGGACCGATGTGCTTGCTGAGCCACTGCGACCAGCTTCCCGGGGCCGCGCCCAGATCGACGACCAGCGCACCCCGGCGCAGCAAGCCATCCTTGCGTACGATCTCCTCGAGCTTGTAAGCCGCGCGCGAGCGGTAGCCATCCTTCTGTGCCTGCCGCACAAAGGGATCGGTCACATGACGGTGCATCCAGGACTTTTTCTGCCCGCCCATCTCGTAGAATGACCTCATGACTACACTTTCACCGGCCGAGCGCCAAACACTCAGGGGCCTGGCCCATCGACTGGAGCCCGTAGTGCTGATCGGCAACGCCGGCCTGTCCGAAGCGGTGCTGAAGGAGATCGACAGCGCCCTGAAGGCACACGAGCTCATCAAGATCAAGGCCTCCGGCGCCGAGCGCGAAGACCGCGACGCCTGGATGGTACAGATCTGCAACACCTTGTCGGCACAGCCCGTTCAGCATATCGGCAAGATCCTGGTGGTGTTCCGGCCCAATCCAGAGAAGGATGAGAAACCGGCGCCGGCGAAGCGATCCACCAAGAAAGCCATCAAGAAAGCGACGCCGGGCAAGAAGACGCCGGTGCGCCAGCCGCCCAACAAATTCGCACCCAAACCTGCCGCCGGACGTGCGCCGCGCCCGACTACCCGCAAGGCCGCCAAACCAACCAAGCCCGTGAAAAAGGCGGGCCCGTCTGGTCGCAAATCAAGTCGCACGCCGCTGTAGCAGGACAAGCATCAGCCCCAACAGGCTTTGCACCAGGAACAGAATGCTGGCAACGCCATGCCACATGGCAAAGCGGTCGCGAAATACGCTTTCCATCACTTGCTTGGGCAGGGCCTGTTCCTTGAGCGCGGACAGTATCGGCTGCACGCCGAATTTCCCCGCCAGCACGAGTAGGAACATCACCAGCGCCGTCCAGAAAAACGCCTGTTTGAAGGCGCGCAGTCCGGCAACGCCGAAGCGGAAGAGCAGCAGATAGATGCCGCAACCGATTCCAATATAGGCGACGTAGTCAAACAGGCGTCCGGCGATACCGCCAGCCACAGCGCGGTCTGCCAGCGCGTGAAACAGCGTGGGCGCGGCGATGTATCCAATCGCCCACAGACTTCCCACCCATAGGGTAACGCAGAGCGCCTGCAAACCTGCGGTGAGAGAACGCACAGCGCGTCAGAGGTACTTGACGTCGAGAATCTCGTAGCTGCGAATGCCGCCCGGCGCCACCACATCCACCACTTCGCCGGAGGTCTTGCCGATCAATGCCCTGGCAATCGGCGAGGTGATGGAAATTTTCGCCTGCTTGATGTCGGCCTCATCCTCGCCGACGATCTGGTAGGTGTGGATGGCTTCGCTGTCCTGATCCTGAATCTCCACGGTGGAGCCGAACACGCAGCGCCCATCACCATCCAGATGTGCAGGATCGATGATCTGCGCATTGGACAACTTGCCTTCGACTTCGGCTATGCGACCCTCGATGAAGCTCTGGCGTTCCTTGGCAGCGTCGTACTCGGCGTTCTCTGACAGATCGCCTTGTGCGCGCGCTTCCTGAATGGCCTGGATGACCTTGGGCCGTTCGACGGTTTTCAACTGGTGCAATTCGCTTCGCAACATCTCGGCGCCGCGGGTGGTCAGTGGTACCTTGCGGTTGGAACTCATGTTTCCCTCTGGACATTCAATGCGCGGCGAGGCGCTGATGGAGATCCTGCAACGAATAGGCACCCAGCGCCGTCATGTGCCGCATACCTTGACAGGCGGCCTTGGCGCCGGCGATGGTGGTGTAGTACGTCACGCGCCCTTGCAATGCCGACCTGCGGATCGAATACGATGCCTCCATAGCCGAGCGACGCTCCTCCACGGTGTTGATGATCATGACGATGTCGCCGTTCTTGATCATGTCGACGATATGCGGACGGCCTTCGGCGACTTTGTTTACCACGGTCACTTCAATGCCGGCCGCGTTCAAGGTTGCGGCAGTGCCACGCGTGGCCATCACCTGGAAACCCAGATCAATAAGGGCGCGCGCGACGTCAACAGTCTTGGGTTTATCTGAATCCCGCACGCTGATGAACACCTTGCCCGCAGTAGGCAGCTTCACGCTGGCAGCCAGTTGAGACTTAAGGAAGGCTTCAGCGAAGGTTTCACCCACGCCCATCACCTCTCCGGTGGATTTCATCTCCGGCCCCAGGATGGTATCCACCCCCGGGAACTTGATGAACGGAAACACCGCTTCCTTCACCGAGTAGTAGGGGGGAATCACCTCTTTGCTCACTCCTTGCGCTGCCAATCCCTTACCCACCATGCAGCGGGCGGCGATTTTCGCCAGTGACAAGCCAGTGGCCTTCGATACGTAAGGCACGGTGCGCGATGCGCGCGGGTTGACTTCCAGCACGTAGACGACGTTGTCCTGGATGGCGAACTGGACATTCATCAGGCCCACCACATTCAAGCCTCGCGCCATGGCTTGGGTCTGGCGCCGAAGTTCCGCCTGCAGCTCGACAGACAGACTATACGGCGGCAACGAACACGCCGAATCACCGGAGTGCACACCCGCCTGCTCGATATGCTCCATGATGCCGCCGATCAGCACGTCCTTGCCGTCGCAGATGGCATCCACGTCCACTTCGATGGCGTCGTTGAGATAGCGATCCAACAGTACCGGTGAATCGTTCGATACCTTGACCGCCTCGCGCATGTAGCGCTCGAGGTCTTTCTCCTCGTGCACGATCTCCATGGCGCGCCCGCCCAGCACGTAACTGGGACGTACCACCAACGGATAACCGATCTCGCGCGCCAGCGTCAGAGCCTGCTGCTCGTTGCGCGCGGTGCGGTTGGGCGGCTGGCGCAACTCCAGATCCCGCAACATCTTCTGGAAGCGCTCGCGATCCTCGGCGGCGTCGATCATGTCAGGCGAGGTACCAACGATAGGCACACCGTTGGCCTCCAGATCCCGCGCCAGTTTCAGCGGTGTCTGGCCGCCGTACTGCACCACCACGCCGGCAGGCTTCTCGACGTGGATGATCTCCAGCACATCTTCCAGTGTCAGCGGTTCGAAATACAGGCGATCGGAAGTGTCGTAGTCGGTCGACACAGTCTCAGGATTGCAGTTGACCATGATGGTTTCGAAGCCATCTTCACGCAGTGCGTAGGCGGCGTGCACGCAGCAGTAGTCGAACTCGATACCCTGACCAATGCGATTGGGACCACCGCCCAACACCATAATCTTCTTGCGCTCGGTCGGCCGCGACTCGCATTCCTCCTCGTAGGTGGAGTACATGTAGGCGGTGCGAGTGTCGAACTCGGCAGCACAGGTATCAACACGCTTGTAAACGGGCCGCACGCCCAAAGCGTGGCGCCGCTGCCGCACTTCGGACTGGGTGGCTTTGAGCAATTTGGCCAAACGGCGGTCGGCGAACCCCATGCGCTTGAGTTCGCGCATCTGCTCGGCGGTCACGTTCTTGAGCGACTGTCCGCGCAGGCGTTGTTCAGCGTGGATGATCTCTTCAATCTGATCGAGGAACCAAGGGTCGATGTGCGAAATTCCGTAGACCTCGTCGACTGTCATGCCGACTCGGAAGGCATCGCCGACGAACCACAGGCGATGCGGGCCGGGATCCGCCAGTTCGCGCTCGATGACATCGCGCTCGCCGGTCTGCTCGTCGAAGCCGTCAACGCCGGTTTCAAGTCCACGCAAGGCTTTCTGCAGCGACTCCTGCAGCGTGCGGCCCATGGCCATAACCTCGCCCACCGACTTCATCTGCGTGGTGAGTCGATCATTGGCGGCGGGAAACTTTTCGAAGGCAAAGCGCGGCACCTTGGTGACTACGTAGTCGATGGTCGGCTCAAAGGACGCTGGTGTGGCACCACCGGTGATGTCGTTGCGCAACTCATCCAACGTGTAGCCCACCGCCAGCTTGGCCGCCACCTTGGCGATGGGAAAACCGGTCGCCTTGGACGCAAGGGCGGAGGACCGCGACACTCGCGGGTTCATCTCAATCACCACCATGCGCCCATCGCGCGGATTGATGGCGAACTGCACGTTTGAACCGCCCGTGTCCACCCCGATCTCGCGCAATACGGCGATCGAGGCGTCACGCATGATCTGGTATTCCTTGTCGGTGAGGGTCTGGGCCGGTGCGACCGTGATGGAATCGCCCGTGTGCACGCCCATGGCGTCGAGGTTCTCGATGGAACACACGATGATGCAGTTGTCCTTGCGGTCGCGCACCACCTCCATCTCAAACTCTTTCCAGCCGATGACGGACTCCTCCACCAGCAGCTCCTTGGTGGGCGAGGCTTCAAAGCCGCGATCGCAGATGGCGACGAACTCTTCACGGTTGTAGGCGATGCCGCCGCCACTGCCGCCCATGGTGAAAGATGGGCGGATCACGACTGGAAAACCCAGCTCGGCCTGTGCGCGCGTGGCTTCCTCCATGCTGTGCGCCAGGATGGAACGAGGCGACTGCAGGCCGATGCGGGTCATGGCCGCCTTGAACTTCTCGCGGTCCTCAGCCTTGTCGATGGCTTCGCTGGTGGCGCCAATCATTTCCACGCCGTGGCGTTCCAGCACACCATTGCGCGCCAGATCGAGGGCGCAGTTAAGTGCGGTCTGCCCTCCCATGGTGGGCAGCACGGCGTCGGGGCGCTCTTTTTCGATGATGCGCTCCACCATCTGCCAGGTGATGGGTTCGACGTAGGTGGCGTCCGCCATGCCAGGGTCCGTCATGATGGTGGCGGGATTGGAATTCACCAGGATGACGCGATAGCCCTCTTCCTTTAGCGCCTTGCAGGCCTGGGCACCGGAGTAGTCGAACTCGCAGGCCTGGCCGATGACGATGGGGCCGGCACCAATGATGAGAATGGACTGGATGTCTGTGCGCCTGGCCATGGCTTATCTCTTCTCCATCATCGCGACGAATTTGTCGAACAGATAGTCGACATCGTGCGGACCAGGGCTGGCCTCGGGGTGACCCTGGAAACAGAAGGCGGGCGTATCGGTACGCTCGAAGCCCTGCAAGGTGCCATCGAACAGCGAGACATGGGTGACCCGGGCGTTGGCCGGCAAAGTCTCCCGGTCGACGGCAAAGCCATGATTCTGGCTGGTGATCATTACACGGCCGCTGTCCAGGTCCTGCACGGGATGGTTGGCGCCGTGGTGGCCGAACTTCATCTTGCGGGTGCGGGCGCCGCTGGCCAATCCCAGCAACTGGTGCCCCAGACAGATGCCGAATATCGGAATGCGGCGCTCGAGCAACTCCCGGATCGCGCGGATGGCGTAGTCACAAGGTTCAGGATCGCCGGGACCGTTCGACAGGAACACGCCGTCAGGTTTGAGAGCGAGGGCCTCTTGTGCGCTGGCCTGGGCCGGCAGCACGGTGATGCGGCAGCCGCGGCTCGCCAGCATACGCAGGATGTTGCGCTTGACGCCGTAATCGAAAGCTACGACGTGGTACCGGCCATGCGTTTGGCTGCCATACCCCGAGGTGAGTAACCACTCAGTCTGGTTCCATTCATAACGTGATGGGCTGCTTACGACCTTGGCGAGATCCATTCCGGCCAGACCGGGAAAGGCCCGCGCCTGCCGCAGGGCTTCGGTCTCATCGACCTGGCCCGCCATAAGGCAGCCGCTCTGTGCGCCCTTGTCGCGCAATACCCGCGTTAACTTGCGGGTATCGATACCGGCAATACCGGCCACACCCTGTGCGGACAAGTACGCGGACAAGGTCTGAGTCATGCGCCAGTTGCTGGCGCGCCGGGGCAGATCGCGAATCACCAACCCTGCGGCATGGACCCGGGTCGCCTCGATGTCCTCCCCATTGATGCCGGTGTTGCCGATGTGCGGATACGTCAATGTCACGATCTGGCGGGAATAGGACGGATCCGTAAGGATCTCCTGATAGCCCGTCATGGCCGTGTTGAACACCACTTCGCCAACGCTGGCGACCTCGGCACCAATGGATGTACCGCGGAAGACCGTGCCATCGGCAAGCGCAAGAAGGGCGGGGACGTGCGTAGTCAAGGCGTCGAGCTCAGTGATTGAAGCGAATAAGGCGGTAGGCAAACCGCCGCCAGAAAAGTGGCCGTAAACGGCGGGCGCAATAAAGCGGGGCGCGTTTGCACGGGCCCCGCTTTAGTACCCCGATTCTAACCGCGAGCTCTGGAGGTGGGCAAGACCGGGGCGGGCATGGCCGGAGTGAGCAAGGCCGCGCAACGCCGTGCTACGCCTATCAGAAGCGATACTGGAGGTGAATGCCGGCGCCATTGCTGCTGAACTCAGCGCCGCCGCCCTTGAGTTGGTACTTGATGAATGTATAGCGCAGCCCGACCAAGACGTTGCTGCCGGACTCGACGCCCGAGGTCAGCCAGTCGAACTGGACGATGCCACCGAGGGCGTTGTCGAACTTGGCGTCGGCTGCATTGAGGTTGCCACCACCGGATATCTCAGGCGCCAGGTGGTACGTCACGCCACCGCCCGCGCGCACGCCCAGAAATCGGTAAAACATCAACAGGTCAATCGGATAGCGCCGCCAGACCAGATCGGAGTTGCGCGTGCTGATCTGCTCGAACTTGTACGACCCGGTCAGCTCAAGCTCGAAGGCCTTCGCCGCGCTGAGCAGCGACAGCCCGCCGCCAATCGCCAGCCCGTCATGTGTACCCACCGCATCGACATCATCCCCCGACAGGAAAGACGTCAGGAGCTTGTCACCGCCCAGTTCGTATCCCAGTTTCAGCGTCGGACTGATATCGAGCGCACTCACTTTCGCACTGACGCCGCATAACAGTACCGCGCTTGCCCACTTGCGCAGCATGCTCAGGCCCTGAGTGCGAGCACATCTCGCATGTCATACAGTCCGGCTGGCTTGCCGGCCAGCCACGATGCGGCGCGCAGCGCACCTTGGGCAAAGGTGGTACGGGACGAAGCCTTGTGCGTAATCTCGATGCGCTCGCCGGTGCCTGCGAACAGCGCAGTGTGATCACCAACGATGTCGCCACCGCGAACGGTGGCAAAGCCAATGGTCTTGACGTTGCGCTCGCCGGTGACGCCCTCACGGTCATACACTGCCACCTCGGCCAGATTGCGATCCAGCGCCTTGGCCAGGACTTCACCCATGCGCAGGGCCGTGCCGGAAGGCGCATCTACCTTGTGGCGATGATGGGCTTCGATCACCTCCACGTCGTAGTCATCGCCCAACGCGTGAGCGGCCACTTCAAGCAGCCGCAACAGCACATTCACTCCGACACTCATGTTGGGCGCGAAAACGATCGGAATGCGCGTCGCGGCTTTCGCAAGCTTCTCTTTCTGCGAGGTGTTCAGACCTGTGGTGCCTATGACCATGCCAACGCTATGGGCAAGACAGGCTTCAACGTGGGCCATGGTCCCTTCCGGCCGGGTGAAGTCGATCAGCACCTGCGCGCCGCGCACGCTCGCGCCGATTTCCGCGGAAATGACAACGCCAAGTTGCTGCCCCATGCCCTGCCCCGCATCCTGGCCGACGAACGGACTGTCCGCTCGATCCAGCGCCGCATGCAGTTGCAGGTCAGCCGCCTGCTGCACCCCCTCCACCAAAGCGCGGCCCATGCGTCCTGAGGCTCCCGCGATCACGACCTTGCGCACGACTAGTTTCCTTTCTCGCTTGACCGGATCGGCTCAGCCGGTTCCACCCGTTGACTGCCCGTCAGCGCCGACGGCACGTCGCCCTCCAGGCGGCTCAGCTTGTCGTCCTCAAAGATGGCTGTGACGCGCTTGGCGGCGCTTAACTTGCCGCCGGGACGATCCTGAAAGGCGTAGTCCCACCGTTCCGGATGGAAAGGGTCAGCAATTAACGGGGTGCCCAGGACAAAACGCACCTGTGACTTGGACATGCCCAGCCTTAACTTGTCGAGCATGGCCTGATCGACATAATTGCCCTGCTGGACATCGATCTTATGCGGCACGAGAAAACAGGCGCTCAAGCTCAAACATAACAGCGCCACGATCCCGTGGCAGACCAAACGAATAGGGGATGTCATCTTCAATTTGAAGGTGTCGCCGCGAAACGGATCGACAAAAGCACAACTCTCATGGGCGACGGAAGGCATAATGATACCGAATCGACTCTCGAATGATTTGCCATGAACACCCAAGACCTGAAGAATGTTGGCCTCAAGGCGACACTGCCCAGGCTCAAGATCCTCAATTTGTTCGAGAGTTCAGACACACGGCATCTGACTGCCGAAGATGTCTACAAGGTTCTGCTCAAGGAAGGCATGGACATCGGGCTCGCCACCATCTACCGTGTGCTGACCCAGTTCGAGCAGGCCGGCATTCTCATCCGTCATCATTTCGAGGCGGGCAAGGCAGTATTTGAACTCAACGAGGGCGGTCATCACGACCATCTGGTCTGCGTGCAATGCGGGCACGTGGAAGAATTCGTCGACGCTGAAATCGAAAAGCGGCAGTTGAAGGTCGCCAAGGAGCGCGGCTTCGCCATCCAGGAGCATTCCCTGCAGATATTCGCCACCTGCCTCAAGGCGGAGTGCCCGAATCGGCAGAACTGAGTACAGAACTGAGGCTGATCATCTCGGCGGCGTGACGCCGCGTGGCGGCGGTGATTTCGACCCCGCCCAGCATGCGGGCGATTTCTTCCACCCGTGACTTCTTGTCGAGCGCTTCCACCCTGCTGGCAGTGCGCTCGTGGGTGCTGAGCTTGGTCACTCGCCATTGCGCGTTCGCAGCCGCTGCGACTTGCGGTAAGTGTGTGACACACAATACCTGACGCCGGCTCGCCAGGGCGCGCATCAACCGGCCCACGATTTCGGCGACGCCGCCCCCGATCCCGGCATCGACTTCATCAAACACCAAGGTGGGCACATTGGCTAGTTCGCTGGTGATGGTCTGGATAGCCAGACTCAGCCGCGACAGTTCACCACCGGAGGCCACCTTGGCCAGGGCTCGGGGCGTCGCCCCCTGGTGGGTAGCGACCTGAAACTCTACCTGCTCCAGGCCAAAAGCAGTGGGTTCTTCCATCGGTTCGAGGTGTACACGCAGCAGGCTGGCACTCATGGCCAGACGCTTGAGCTGCGAGGTGACACGCTCACCCAATGCAACGCCGGCTCGTGCGCGGCGGGCGCTCAAGTCCGCGGCCAGCACCTGGTACTCGCGCAGACTCTCTGCCATCTGACGTTCGAGCGCCTGCGCGTCGCCGGTATGTGCGAGCTCCGCCAGACGCGCCTGCGCGGTGACCAATGTGTCGGCCAATTCCGGGGGCTTCACGCGGAACTTGCGCGCGCTGGAATGAAGCGCCTGCATGCGGCTCTCCACCTGCGCCAGCCGTTGCGGATCGACTTCGACGCGTTCCCGGTAGTGCCGCAGTACATGGGCGGCCTCCTGCAGCTGAATCTGGCCCGCCTCCACCAGTTCAGCACTCGGCACCAGCGTACCGTCGGTCTCGG
>Ga0194132_10007988_pt1 | contig 15381 bp, 19 predicted proteins | sample TA2KigOf80mmetaG_FD_148612 | JGI IMG/M metagenome (GOLD analysis project Ga0194132, IMG submission 148612) | Freshwater microbial communities from Lake Tanganyika, Tanzania - TA2015054 Kigoma Offshore 80m | ecosystem: Environmental > Aquatic > Freshwater > Lake | place: Tanzania: Lake...
CAACAGTTTGGAGGGCGTCGAAGACCGCCTGGTTCAAGCGGTTCTTTACTTAGAAAACCATCGCCAACTCGTCGCTTCGATTACCGGCTTCGACTGGGTTGTTAATATCTCTTTGAGTGCAACTTAGCACAAGATCTTGCTAGAAATTGTCAAGCGCTCCGATGCGCAGAAGGGATTCCAGATTCTGCCGCACCGCTGGATCGTGGAACGGACCTTTGCCTGGCTAGGCCGTTATCGCCGACTCAGCAAGGACTACGAATATTTGCCCGAAACCAGTGAGGCTTTCATCAAGATCGCCATGATTCACCTGATGCTCCGCCGCCTGGCGCAGCATTCAGAGGGTTTTTAAACACCCTCTCAGTAATTCCCATCGTTATTCCTCCGTTGCGCGAGCGGAAAGACGACGTTCCAGTGTTGGTTGAGCACTTCATTCAGCGCTACAACGTACAGTTCCGGAAGAGTGTCACTGGCATTACTCCGGAGGGGCTGAAGTTGCTGATGGCTTATGCCTGGCCCGGAAACGTGCGCGAGCTGAAAAACGCGATTGAGCGCGCCATGATCCTGGTAGATCAGGACATGATCGATGTGACTCAACTCCCGATCCGAATCTCCGAGCCTGCGAGAGGTTCAGTCTTGCCGCAGGCTGCTGGAGATCAGCTCGTGAAGCTTCCTCCTGAAGGAGCTGGCTTGGACGACGTTGAGAAGGAACTGATCCAGCAGGCGCTCCAATACGCCAACGGGAACAAGACCAAAGCTTCGAAGTTGCTGAAGATCAGCCGCGACACGCTGCGCTATAAGGTCCAAAAGCACGGATTGGAATAACACGGCCCTGCGGTGAATTCGGGTCCTGAGGAGATCGACCGATTAGTCGAAGAAAGTCCAGTATCAAAGTACGCGGATCGCAGCCTCCGGTGAGTCATGCGGTTCGCTCCAAGACAGAAGCCGCGGAATCGAAATTCCGGAGTCTTTTGGAAGCAGCTCCGGACAGGATTGTCATCGTGAATACCGAAGGGAAGATCGTCTTGGTAAACCGGCAAGCAGAACGTCTGTTCGGCTACGGTCGCGAAGAGCTTCTCGGCCAAGGCATCGAGATACTGATCCCAGAGCGCTTTCGGATGCAGCATGGGGAGCACCGCATCCATTACTCTTCCGCGCCAACCACCCGCCCAATGGGTGCTGGTCTCGAACTGTCTGGACGGTGCCGCGACGGCAGGGAGTTTCCTGCCGAGATCAGCTTGAGTCCGCTGCAGACGGGCGAGGGCTTGCTGATCACCAGCGTCATCCGCGATGTCACCGAAAGACATGCGGCGGCCGAAGCTCTGCGAAAGGCACATGACCAGTTGGAGGTCCGTGTCCAAGAACGAACCGCCGAGCTAGTGAAGGCCAATCTGGAAAGACAGCAGGTCCTGGAGCAACTGCTCAGAGCAGAAAAGCTGGCCGAGATCGGCCAGTTGGCTGCGGGTGTGGCGCATGAGATCCGTAATCCATTGGCTGGGATTCGGGGCGCGATCGAAGTCTTGCGGGACGGGAAACCGGAGGGCGATCCGGAGGGGCCTATCATGGACGAGATCATGTTGCGCGTCGACAGGCTGAATTCGGCGGTCCAGGACCTTTTGGAGTTCGCGAGGCCAATGGCTCCGCAGAACTCGCTGGTTCGACTCGGCGAACTCGTCGACGGAGTGTTGTCGACGCTCGTGCACGATCCGCGTTTGCGCGCGATCGAGATTCTGAGAGAGTACCGCCAGGACCTCGCAGTCGATACCGACTCAGCCTTACTCGAGCGAGTTTTCATCAACATCGTTCTCAACGCAGCGCAAGCGATGAACTCTTCCGGCGTGTTGCGCATCACGATCGAAACTGGGGAAAGCAGTGCCGTTATCTCGTTTCAAGACACTGGACCCGGGATTGGGCCGGACACGTTGGGTAAGATATTCGACCCCTTCTTCACAACGCGCTCAGAAGGGTCTGGGCTCGGACTGGCGCTGTGCAAGAAATACGTCGAGATGCTCGGCGGCAGGATCGATGTAGCAAGCCAGGTCGGATCCGGGGCCACCTTCTCGGTTGTGCTGCCAATGGTCCGACCCACGCGTTTGACGGATGAAGCCAGCACGAGCTTGCCCCCATGAAGCTTGGTCGTCTGGCTGGGTTTGCCCCACCTCCCCGCGTTATTTCCCAAGATCCATCTGGCGGTTTGAATCGGTGTTTCACTTGGAGGGCGTCAGCGTTCCCAAGGCGCTAGGTCTTGGCCCGCCTCTGGATTACTTTGGCCACGGCCTAACTATGGGAGGCATGGAAGCCCGGATTCATCCGCAAGATGACCACAATTATGAGTTGACAACCGGGCTGGCTCGGATAGAATGCGGCCTCCACGGTTAGAGCCGGTCTAAACAGATGAAGTCATCTTTGCACTATTTGTATTGGAGATTCGGTCGCGTCGAAGTTTTGCCGCAAGAACTCGGCAGCTTTTTTGGCTTTTACTTTGGCTTCCTGTCCCATTTTGCCTTTTGGGACAGGCGGGCAGGGTGAGCTGAAAAGCAGCCACAAACCACCAAGCCCGCCGGAACGGCGGGCTTTTTTTTTGGGAGGAGAGTCTCATGATTATTTCCATGGTGCCTGGAGCAACGCAAGAACAGATTGAACACGTGTGTGACAGGATCAAGGGATTTGGCTACAGCGTTCATCCTATCAGGGGCGAGGAACGCACCGTGATCGGGGCCATCGGCAGCAGCAAGGACAGAGATCGCATTATTCCGGTCATGGAATCCGTGCCGGGAGTCGAGTCCGTGATTCCGATCTTGCAGCCATTCAAATTGGTGGGACGCGAACTGAAGAAGGGCAAGACCACCGTTCAGCTAGACGGTTTAACGATCGGCGCCGATCAGTTCGTGGTCATGGCCGGACCCTGCTCCGTTGAGTCTCGCGAGCAGATCTTCGACACGGCCCACCGCGTGAAAGCGGCTGGGGCTAAGGTGCTGCGCGGAGGGGCTTACAAGCCCCGCACCTCGCCGTATGATTTCCAGGGGCTGGAGGAAGAAGGCCTAAAACTGCTTGCCGAAGCTCGTGAGAAGACCGGGTTGAAAATCGTCACCGAAATCATCACGACCGAAAACATCGATCTGGTCAACGACTACACCGATATCTTTCAGGTAGGAGCCCGGAACATGCAGAACTTCGCGTTGCTGAAACGCTTGGGCCGGGTGAGCAAGCCCTTGCTGCTCAAGCGCGGAATGATGTCGACGTTGAAGGAATTCCTCATGTCGGCGGAGTACGTCGTTTCCCAGGGGAATCCAGACGTCATCCTGTGTGAACGTGGCATCCGAACGTTCGAGACCTACACGCGAAACACGCTCGACATCGCTGCCGTGCCGGCACTCAAGCAGCTGTCGCACCTGCCTGTCATTGTCGACCCCAGCCATGGCACGGGCAAGCGAAGCCTCGTTGCACCCGTTTCGAAAGCAGCCGTCGCCGTCGGAGCAGACGGACTCATCGTCGAAGTTCATCCAAATCCGGAAGAGGCTTTCTCGGATGGGCCTCAGTCTCTGTTGCCAGACGAGTTCGACGCTCTGATGCAAGGGATTGGGAAGTATCTTGAAGTCGAGGGTAAAAGACTCTAACCCGAATCTCTCGACAGGCTAATGTCTGCGGGTTGTTGAGGGCGCGGTGATGTGGCTCCGAATCCTGCGGTGAACCAAGAGCGCTGCCTTCGCTTCGCTGTTCCGCGGACAAGATGGGGTTTGCCTACGCGCGAGGAATCTGGTCAGCCAAGCCGCTCAAAAGCTGGCGGGCGCGGGCTTCATCTTTCTGGCTGACCAAAATGCGCGCGGCTTTAGCGGTTGATTGCCCTTTTGAGTGAGTTGCATCTTCGACGACGGGAAGAATGCCATGTTGGCCCAAGGTCTCTGTGATCTTGGCAGCCAGGGCTTGTCCTGCCGATTCTTGGATGATCACAAGGTTTTCATTTGAACTGTCGTCGAGACTGGGATCCTTCAACTCTTCCAGCAGATCGACTCCGCATTCCGGGCAGCGACGGATGCCTCCCCCGAATTCAGCTCCGCACTCTGGACAATAGGCCATACCTCCTCCGAAGGGCTAAAGGACGGTGATATCAGAAGATATCGGCACTCATGGATGCAAGACTTAAGGCGTATTGTCTACAACCAAGTTTTTTTTCAACTGCTTTCGCCGCTGGTCTCCGGCTGGGGTAAGTAGGTTCCTGGCTTCGATCGTCGGACTGCGACCATCTGTGCCACGATGCTGATCGCAATCTCCTCAGGCAGAATCGCGTGGATGTCGACGCCTACCGGCGAAAACACGCGATCGAGCTGCTCTTGAGAGATGCCTTCTTCGCGGAGGTTCGCGAAGAGTGCCCGCTTCTTGAAACGGCTACCAATCATGCCAATAAAGCGAGCTTTCGTCTTCACCGCCCATCGCAGGACGTTTTGGTCTTCGAGGTGTCCTCGGGTCACGATGACGAGGTAGGAGAATTCGTTTGGCACGATCTTCGCGAAGGCGGATTCGAAGCTATCTGAATAGAGCTCGACTGCCTCCGGGAACCGTTCACGGTTCGCGTATTGGGGGCGATCATCGATGATCACGGTATGAAACCCGGCCAGCGTTGCGGCTTTGGAAATGAACTTGGAAATGTGTCCGGCGCCAAAAACGTAAGCCGTAGGCACCGCCAGAATTGGTTCGACGAAGATTTCAACTTTTCCCCCGCAGATCAAGCCAGCCTCCAGGTTCGAGGAGTCGGTTAGATCAAACACGAGCCGGCGTGGTTTTTCGTCGAACATGACCTGGCGCGCTGCCTTCCACACATCGTTCTCGACACACCCTCCGCCAACCGTGCCTACAGTGGACCCGTCTTCGCGTACCAGAATCTTCGCCGTTTCGAAGCTCGGCACCGAACCACGAATCTGGATGATCGTCGCCAGAGCCGCCCGCTGGCCTTGCCGCCGCAGGCGCGCGATTTCTTCGTAAATGTCAAGATTCCTGGTTTCCGTGCTCATGGTTCCTTTTGCCGGGCTGGGTGCCGCACGCGAACCAGCCTAGTGGAAAGCTGAGCGGGCAGCTCTTCGGGAGTATAAACGATTCAGATTTCTTTTCGAAAAGCCATTAAAGCGACCAGCGAATTTTGTCGATGCGTTCGCTAGCGAGAGCAAAGAAAAGCAGGCCGCAATCGAGCGACCGGCGGGGGAATCCGGTCGAAGAATCGGTTGTGGAAAGGCCCGTCAAACCGCTTGACACGCCACTTGTTTCTTGTATACTCTCACGGCTGTTGTAATGTTTTTACGGATTTGAGCGGGTCGAAATGGGTTCTGCTCTCCAAGAAAACAAGAGAGGGGACTCGGTTTTCGAGGCTTCTTCAAGTTATAAAAACATGTACGACGAAATTTTTATCATTTGAAAGGAGTCTCGAAGTCAATGAGTAGAGAGAGTGGAAGAGTGAAGTGGTTCAACAACGCCAAAGGTTATGGCTTCATCGAGCGGTCTTCGGGTGGTGATGTCTTCGTTCACCACACGGCGATTCAGGCCGAAGGGTATCGCACGCTCGAAGAGGGACAGTCGGTCGAGTTCACCGTCGTCCAGGGCCCCAAAGGGCTCCAGGCTCAAGAAGTCACGCGCCAGGAAAGCTAGTCGAACTGCCGACAGACTGACAACTAGCCCTGAAACCATCGGTTTCAGGGCTTTTCTTTTGCCGGCAAGCTTTCCGGCGACGAGCACGTGAAGTACCTTCCAGAGGCTTCTCCAACCGTAGAATCCCTGCAAGAGTCGATGTGCATCTGCAGGCGCTGCCCGCGTCTGGTCGCCTGGGCCGCTGCAGTTGCGAAAGCCAAAGTCGCACGATTCAGAGATATCGAGTATTGGGGAAGGCCCGTTCCAAGCTTTGGGCGGGATAGTGCCCGTCTGCTGGTGGTTGGATTGGCGCCCGCTGCGCATGGTGGAACCCGCACGGGCCGGGTCTTCACGGGAGACCGAAGTGGTGATTGGCTCTACCGGGCACTGCACAGGTTCGGTTTCGCCAACCAGCCTCTCTCGATCGACCGACACGACGGGCTCAGACTGCGCGACAGCTACATCACTGCCGTACTGCATTGCGCCCCGCCGCTCAACAAACCCCTCCCAACGGAAATCGCCAACTGCAGACCGTTCCTGGTGCGCGAAATGCAATTGCTTCCGCGGATTCGCGTCATTGTCGCATTGGGTAAGATCGCCTTCGATAACGTCTGGCAGCTCACTTCGACTCCAGGCAAGCCGCGGCCTCGCTTTCGACATGGGCTCGAAGTCGCGTTGCCATCAGGCCAGACTCTGCTCGCATCGTTTCATCCTAGCCAACAGAATACTTTCACCGGCAAGTTGACGGAACCGATGTTCGACAGCATCTTTGCCCGCGCGCGCGAGCTGCTCACAGAGCCCAGCCATGTGGAATCCGGGCCGAGATAGAAACGGGTCAACTGTCAGCCTGCGCTGTGAAGGATTGTCTCTTTGAATCGAGCGACTTCATGAGGGTCTCGAACGATTCGGCGAATAGTTTGACGCCGTCTTCCTGCAGCTTCTCTGTAGCAGCGTTCAAGTCGATGCCGGCCTCCCTGAGACACCGAAAGACCTCCTCGGCCTCGGCCAGACCCTCTTCGAGGCTGGGACGAACTTGCCCATGGTCTTTAAAACTATCGATCGTCGCCGGGGGCATGGTGTCGACGGTATCTGGGCCGATGAGCTCTTCGGCGTATAGCACGTCACGATACTTCGGGTTCTTCGTGCTAGTGCTTGCCCAAAGAGGTCGCTGAACTCGCGCTCCGTTGATTCTCAAGTCGAGGAAATCCTGCCGGCTGAAGATCTCCTTGAACTTCCGGTACACGAGTCTGGAGTTGGCGATGGCAGTCTTGCCGAGCAAGGGCTCCAGCCTCCGCCGTTCATCCGCGCTCGTGGCCGAGGCTAGCCGTTCCTCGAGCTGTTTGTCGATGAGAGAATCGACGCGACTCACGAAAAAGCTTGCGACAGAAGCGACCGCCACCGACAGCCCGGCCCGAGAGCGTTTTCGCAAGCCGCGCACGTAGGCTTCCGCAGCAGCCACGTAGTGCTGCATTGAAAACATCAACGTCACATTCACGTTGATCCCTTCGGCAATCAACTGTTCGACGGCTGGCACTCCGGAGGGAGTGCCCGGCACCTTAATCATCACGTTGGGCCGCGCCACCCTCGTCCAAAGACGGCGAGCTTCTTCTAGAGTTTTCTGAGTATCGTTAGCGAGCGCTGGAGAAACCTCCAGGCTTACAAAGCCGTCCTGTCCGCCCGTTGCCTGAAACAACGGCTCGAAGAGGCCAGCCGCTCTCTGGATGTCATCGATCGCGAGGGCCTCATAGATCTCATCTGCTGCCAGGCCCGCCTTCGCCAGCCGGCTGAGAACCGAGTCGTAGTCGTTGCTACCATTGATCGCTTTCTCGAATATCGTGGGATTGGAGGTGACCCCTCGCAAGCCGTCCTCCTCTATCAGTCTCTTGAGCTGGCCCGAGTCGAGAACGGACTTCGAGATGTTATCCAGCCAGACACTTTGTCCCAGTCCCTGCAGCGCAACCAGAGCATTCGCCTCTCTGGTTTCGGTTAGGTTAGCTTTCATGGTTGTTCTCCAGCGGAATATGACCCAGGGCGATCTCTCTCAGCTTGGGGCCGTTTGCTGTGCCTCGCTACGCTCGATCTCGAGTATCTGATCGACCCGCCGTTGATGCCGGGGCTCGCCGCTATAACGCGCGGCCAACCAGGTGCGAAGGATATCGCAGGCCAGGGCCAGCCCTATCACCCGCCCACCAAGGCATAAGACGTTTACATCGTCATGCTCGACGCCCTGATGAGCGGTGTACGTGTCGTGACAAAGGGCTGCGCGAATACCGCGAAGCTTGTTGGCCGCAATGCAAGCGCCGACCCCGCTGCCGCACACCAGCACGCCCCGCTCTGCCTTTCCGCCCTGCACTGCCCTGCCCACTTGTTTGGCGTACTCGGGATAGTCGACTGGCGCTGTGCTGTGGGTTCCCAAATCAATAACCTCGTGCCCCAGTTCTTCGAGGAAGCGAACCACGTCCACTTTGAGAACATAGCCTGCATGGTCTGCGCCAACCGCGATGAGCATTCTGCCTCCAATGACGGCATTCTAACGTGGCCTCGAGGAACAGACAACCTCACCAAAGCAGCCTGGCCTTCCGACCGGCTGAAATTCGCACGAGCATTCTAGTAGTCGTAGACGCGCCGTGGCCGCGGGCGCCGCCTCTTCCAAATCAAACCCATGCCGGCAACAAAGCCACCAATGTGAGCCCACCACGCGGTGCCTCCCATCTGCTGCTCGCTGGCCGCCAAAGACATAGCCCCGCTGAAGAACTGCATGACAAACCAAAAGCCAAGGAAAATCAAAGCAGGGAGTTCAATGAGTTGGAAAAAGAAAAAAATGGGAACCAAGGTCAGCACCCGGGCTCCAGGAAACAGGACAAGATAGGCGCCAAGAACACCCGCAATTGCACCGCTGGCCCCGACGGTAGGCACAGTCGATGCCGGATTGGTAAAGACGTGAAGGAAGGCGGCCGCCAGTCCGCAGGTGAAATAGAAGAATACGAATTTCAGATGCCCGACGCGATCCTCGACATTGTCGCCAAATACCCAGAGGTAGAGCATGTTTCCCAGAAAGTGCAGCCAGCCACCGTGCAGGAACATGGACGTCAGCAACGGCAGGGCACCGCCCAGAAGCCCCGTCGATTGCCAATAGCTGGAGTCCAAATAAAACGAAGGGACGCCGCCGAAGGCGAAAAAAAACCGAGACAGCGCCCGTTGGCCCAGAGACAGCTCGTATAGGAACACGACCGCGTTCGCAAGAATCAGAACGACGGTGACGACGGGAATGGAACTCGAACGGTTGATGTCCTTTAGTGGAATCATGGCACCCTGGGAGCCCCATTCTAGTGACAACCCCAGTCGAAAACCAGGGAAAACCCTCTGGCTGAAAACCCGCGTGGTACCGCTGTTTCCGCTGAAACTCAACCAGGGCGACCGCAGAGTCCGTCAAAGTCTCGCAAGTCCTTGAGTCGAGGTCGAGCCCTTGCTAACGCGCGGGCTACAGATTTCGCCCACGGGGCCGTTCAGTAGCCCGACCGTAAGGGAGGGCTCACAACTTTGACGGGACCCCGAGGCCGACCGGATGTAACCTTGATGTTCAACAGGGCCTTGGCTTGAAAGAGGTTTACGGTGCAGACGTTCTCCCCCATAATTTTCTCCAGGCAAGAGTCGATACGTTGGTGAAAAGTTCCATTCTGCGAAGTGAAAGACGCCATGAAGCACAGGCAAGACAAACCGCAAGAAACTCCCCAACTGGTCCAAAGACGTGGGTTCTACCTGGACATCTTCAAATACGCCGAAACACGCCCTGTTGCACTGGATGCCGCTCAATCCAAATCGTTCCTGGAAGCTTATGAGCGTCTGAAATCCTCTCTCGGCCACGCCTCCTACACTGAAGTCGCTCGCGCTCTGCGGATCTCGCCGCTCGAGGTCATGCAGCACGTCAAATATCTGCACATTCACTCCCGGGAGTGGCAAGTCCGCTTCTCGAACAACCGGCACAACGAGAACGTCTTCTTCAAATTATTGCCGAAGTAGGCTGTTATTTCGCCCCGGGGATTGTGAAGATGAAAGTCTGCTGAAGTGACGGTGTGAGCTCAATACACCGGATCGAAAATCGAACCTTGCAGATGAAGTGGTTGTGCTTCGGGGAAGAACGAAGGAGCAAACGGGATCTTTAAGAGTGCCGCGTTGTCCCGTTCCTTTTCGAACGTGCGAATCTGGGCATAGTCCAAATCGAAGGTCTTCCTGTTCCAGCGGTTGTTCACCTTAAAAGCGATTCGAATGCAGTCGACTTCCTCGCACCAATCGTCGGATTGGCCTCGCGCAGGAACGGAGAAGTACACGGTCTTCGTCACGGTTTCCTGCCGATTCATCAAGAAGGGAGCGAATCGCGAGATGATCACTTGTCGGTCTGGGCTGCCGTTTTGGGGGAACGATGCTTGGTGAAAAGCACAAGGCTTGAGCCTGCTTGAAATCGGCCGGCCGTGGCGCATGAGCACCACTTCCATATCAAGCAAAGCGATCCGCGTCCGACCGGCGTTAAAAATGCCATGTCCAGCACAAGCGATGACTCCTTGCGGTTCAAGTACGACAAGGCCGGTGGATAGACGAGCAGTCTGTAGGGCGAAACACGAACGGCCCACAATGCGTAGAGGAGAAGCCAAAAGCAAAGAAGGAAAACAGAACCGCAATTTCGGTGGCGGCTAGCATGAACGTGGTGTGGTCGGGCTCTTCTTAACGATCCAGGCAAGCTAAGCCCCTTATCGGAGATTCTGGCAAATACTTTATCTCTTGGTCACGACTGGTGCCGGGTTGGGAACTACCAGGACAAGCAGGCTATGGCTGCAGATGTCTTTGAAAGTGAGCCAGGACAGAAAGAGCCTCGACCGAGGGCAAGCCGAGGCACTGCAGAGCATCGTCAACGTACCTCCTCCGACGCATGCCCACGAGCACACATGAAAGCCCATCCAGGCTCGTCAGCAAGTTCAAGGCGATCTGGCTCAGGCTTGCAGGGCCGCGTGGGTAACCCGCTTCGTAAATGGTTGCCCGCACGGCATCGGATCGCGACTGCTGGCGGGCTTGAACGAAACGCTCGATATCTTCGAACGTACTTCTGATCAGAGAAAGATACTCCTGCAACCAAACACTCCAAAACGCATTGCTCCCGTACTGGCGGCTGCTTTCTTCGACCCAGCCCTGTAGTGGAGCGATGACGTACCTCCCGACGACCTCTTCCCAGTGGTCGACAGAGCCGGCTTGAGGAACCATCCTTTCCAACACTCCGGCCAGATTCGCAGCGCGTCCCGCCAGAACAGAAACGCCAAGTCCGCCAGATAGCCTCTGTTCGTGGTCGCGAAGCGGCCGCAGCAATGCCAGCAATTCTTGCATCCCACCCGCGATTCCTCCAGGACTGGCGAAATCGGCTAACCGAATCAATTGATTCCTCCAGAACGCATTCAGGGGCCGGTTTGCCAAAACTCCGATCCCATGCCTCCGGCAAAACTTCAAGACTGTTTCTCCCGAATCGCTTCGCTCCAAGGCCCCACCACTCTCGTAGAGATTGATGGGGAGTTGCACTACACGAAAATGGTGATCGGTAGCGATTTCCTCCGCTTGAGCCAGGCAGCGCTCCACGCTGGTTCTCTCAGGCTGCGAGCGCGACAGGCCGAAGTTGTTGGAGCTGATGCCATACCAACGGATCTTTCCTTTCGCAACCTGTTCTTCCAGGAACAGGAACGCCTGCCTGATACGGCGGTAAAATTCGTCGTGGTCGGCGGCCTCCAGGGGTGCGTGATGCGCTCTGAGGCTCAGGTAGTACTCGGGGTTATGCAGCAGAAAAACGTCGATCGATTCGAGCTGAAGGCGCTCAAGAGAGAGCACAATTTGAGTGTCCAGAAACTCGGGATGAATGCAGTGCCAAATGCCCTCTCCGTACTCGACCACCTCTGGAAACGATCGCGACCGGGCCAGCCTCATGTTCTGGCCTTGGATGTATCCACCCTTCGTAACTACGATCACGCGCTCTCGATCATAGTCTCGGACCACTCTGCCGACGATGATCTCCGATTGGCCGTCCATGTAGTTGGTACTGGTGTCGATGAGATTTCCCCCGCGGTCGAGATAATCTCGTAATGCCGCCTCGTGCTCGTTATTGCCTTCGGCGATGCGGTAGCAACCGAATCCCAGCGGATGGCACGACAATCCCGTCGAGCCCAAAGAACGAAACGATTCGGAAGGAGGTCTCATCGTAACCCGTAGCCGCCCTGCCTATTTCTCGACCAAAGAATGGTGATCCGTCGAACGACAGGATCTGCAGCACGCAAACAAGTCCCTGCCTCGAGGGCTCCACGCTTTCGCAATCCGTCGGGGAGTCTGGGCGGGTTGCTCAATTCCCTTGTTGCTCCGAGTTGCTCTGGGGGCCAGGACAACGAAGTCCGTGCGTCAGGGCGTCGACAAACGCGGCCCTGTCCTGTTCAGCAGTATGAGGCTATTCCCTAGTCTAGATATTGATCGCTTCTCCGGCGGCGCCAGCCGCGGCTTCCATGACTGCCTCGGAGAGCGTAGGATGAGCGTGAATGGTCTTGAAGATCTCTTCGTAGGTGGCTTCGAGGTTCTTGGCGATGCCAAGTTCCGCGATCATCTCTGTGGCTTCCGACCCTAGGATATGAGCCCCCAGCAGTTCTCCATACTTGGCATCGAATACCAGCTTTACTAACCCCTCGATTTCGCCGATCGCGCGACCCTTGCCGCTCGCACTAAACGGGAACTTGCCGATTTTCAAGTCATAGCCTTGTTCCCGAGCTTTCTGTTCGGTCAGGCCAATGCTCGCCACTTGGGGCTGGCAGTAAGTGCAGGCTGGGACGTTATCGTAGTCGACTCGCAGGCGATCCTTCAGGCCCGCCATTCCCTCAACGGCTGAAACGGCCTCGGCTGAGGCGACGTGAGCAAGCCAAGGGGGCCCAATGACGTCACCGATCGCGTAGACGCCAGGCACGTTTGTCTGAAAGGTATCGTCGACTGGGATACGGTCTTTGTCGACCTTGACTCCAATCTGTTCCAGCCCGAGATTCTCGACGTTACCCGCCACACCCACCGCCACCAGCGCGAGCTCAGCTTTGTAAGTGGTGGACTCACCTTTCGCGCCTTCAATTGTGGCCTCAACGCCTTCCCCGGTGATCTTCAGCGCACTGACTTTGCTGGCAGTCAGGATCTGGATGCCGCTCTTCTTGAAGGATCTTGCCAGCAAGTCCGAAATCTCATGGTCTTCGATCGGGAGAATCCGCGGCATCATCTCCACGAGCGTGATGCGGGTGCCCAACGAATTGTAGAAGTAGGCAAACTCGGCGCCGATGGCACCAGCTCCGACGATGATCAAACTCTTGGGGACCTCTTTCAGAATCATTGCTTCGCTACTGCTGATCACCCGCCTGCCATCGAACGGGATTCCCGGCAACCCGCGGGCGCGGGCGCCAGTTGCGAGCAGGATGCGAGCTGCCGAGGCCGTCTCCTTCAGCTTTCCGCTGGCATCGTAAACCTCGACCACTCCCTGGCCTGCAAGTTTGGCAGATCCCATCAGCGTGGCGACGTTGTTCTTCTTCATCAGAAACGCCACGCCTTTTTCACTCTTGTCAGCAACACCCCGGCTTCTCTGGATGATTTTTGCAAAATCGTAACGCAGATTATCGAAGCTGATGCCAAACTCCGCGCTCCTTTTGAACTGATTCAGAATTTCTGCATTCTTCAGAAGAGCCTTGGTTGGAATGCAGCCCCAATTCAAGCACACGCCGCCCAGCCGGTCGCGTTCCACCACGGCAGTCTTCATCCCTAGCTGCGAGGCTCGTACGGCTGCCGTGTATCCACCCGGGCCCGAACCAACAACAATCAAGTCAAATCCACTCGTGTTGTTCACTCGACACTCCTCTGCTTGCGGGGCGACGAAAAAGCGCAGGCAGTCTAAATGATCCACCGGGCCAAGTCAAAAAACCCGCAGACTAGCAGACTAGTGTTGCACCTGGTACACGGGAATGGGCTGGTCAGGAGGGAAGCACTGATTTGAGGAGACGGCCTGGTGTGGGGTGAGTTGCTGATTTGGGGCGATAGCTTGATCTGGGGCGACAGCCTGATCTGGGGCGACGGCTTGGTCTGGGGTGAAGACGCAGTTTGTTCCGGTGAGTCCACCAGCATCGTCATCGAAGGTGAGAACTAGGACTAGGCCATCTCTGGTCCAAAAGAGGCATCGATAGAGTAGAATCGCCCAGCTCTTAACGGATCGTGCTCGACAAAGGAACGTCGAGCACGATTTACGTTTTGGTTCCAAGAACCGATCATGATGGAGAAACGAAAACATGTTCGCATCAGCCTCGAAACCGAGATCTGGCTGGGGCAGGACGGCATCTTCACGCGAACGACAGAAAGACTTCGCGACCTGAGCGAAGGAGGCGCCTTCATTGAGTCTAGAGAAGTCTTCGCCGTGGGAAGTGTTCTCAGCCTGCGCTTCAAGCTGCCGGGAGCCCGCGAACTCATCTCCTGTTCGGTTTGCGTACGAAACCTGCGCGGCAGGGGAGGCATGGGAGTCGAGTTCCTGGATGTTTCTTCCCAGGACCGAAGCCGGATCAAGCTGGTCGTAGAGGAACAGATCTCCCGCACGCGCTAGGCGCGGTGTGGAGTCTTGCAGAACCGAACCAGGGGGAGAAGCTCTTGCCGAGCCCGTTATGCGGGTCGTTACGACCTTACGCGGATTTCGTCCTCGTTTCGGTAGCCACAGTCAGCGTGGGGGACCACCGTCCCCTTGTGCTGGCCGTGGGCTTTTGTTAACGATCTACCCACGACCACCGCTAACGGCGCGGCGATCGTGGCTACTCAATGCTGGAATATTAAAGGCGAAGTCCTTGGTTGGTTAGGGGTGGGAGTCGTCGAAAGCGCGGTGGCTTGCTTCTCCAGTTTCTCTGCCGAATGTTGCCGCCAGATGAGAACCTTGCATTTCTCAACAACCCAACCAGGCCCACTCTCACTGGTCTGAGACCGACCACTCTACCTGGGAGTCCCGTCGCAATCAGGACTGCTCCACCGGTGCGGCCTCGCCTTTCGGAGTCTGACGTTCCACATCTCCACGGGCGGCCTCGTCGAGCAACCTTAGTCCCTCCAAAAGCAAATAGGTATTGCTGCTGGCAAGGAGTTCGGGAAACGGTGACGCCGACGGCAAGAACTCGAAGCTGGCGGGCTTCAGAGCAAAACGGCCGAACAGGGCAAAGAACGCAGCTTCGCCCGACTCGTTTCTGTAGACGGCATTCACAATTCGTCCGTTGTTGAGATAGATGATTCCGATGTCCGATCCAGCAGTAACCGTCAGCGCTCCGATCTTCTGGCAGCTCTCGAGGATTTGAATGACATCCGACAACTGAAAAGCTCCCCTGAGCAGGACGGTTTCGACAGGCGACGAAGCGGGTTCTGGAAGCTGAAGACCGCTGCCACATCCGGAAAACGCCGCGTCTGCTGTTGCTTCGAAAATCCCCAGTCTTAGGCTGACCCCGCTGCCGACCTCCACAGCGATCATGTGCTCGACCAGTTTCTTGATGTTACCTAGTGTAATGTCCAACAACTAACTGGACAATAACAGGAAATTAGTTTATTGTTTGGGCATGCCGATGGTTTTGCCTCCACTGACGCTGAGTGCCACCGATCGAGGGGGAATCGAGCGCTGGTTGAAGGCCCACGGAACACCCCAACAGGTGGTAAGGCGAAGCCGGATTGTCTTGGCCGCCGCGGCGGGTCAGCCCGACAGTG
>Ga0194132_10007993_pt1 | contig 15374 bp, 13 predicted proteins | sample TA2KigOf80mmetaG_FD_148612 | JGI IMG/M metagenome (GOLD analysis project Ga0194132, IMG submission 148612) | Freshwater microbial communities from Lake Tanganyika, Tanzania - TA2015054 Kigoma Offshore 80m | ecosystem: Environmental > Aquatic > Freshwater > Lake | place: Tanzania: Lake...
GCCCGGTTGTCCCATGTGGCCGAGCGCGCCTGTTCCGCCGCCGCCGCCGCCAGCCGCTCGCCCAGCGCCGCATCCACGCGCAGCCGCATCACCGCGCGCGCCAGCTCGGCCGCGTCCATGGCGGGCACCAGCAGCGCGTTCCGCTCGTGTGCCAGCACCTCGCGGATCGGCTCCAGGTCCGACGCCACGATTGGCCTGCGCGCCGCCATGTATTCGTACAGCTTCATGGGGGACTGCGCCGTCAGGTCGATCTGCGGCAACACCAGCACGTCGCAAGCCACCTGATAAAGCCGCGCGCGCGCCGGCTCCACGTGTCCGGCGAACCGGACGTTGCGGGCGCCCCGCGCCTCCGCCAGCCGGGAAAGCCGCTCGCGGTCGTCGGCGGCGCCACCGACGAATAACACCAGTGCGTCCGGCATGCGCGACGCGGCATCCAGCAGCACCTCCACGCCCTTCGACGCGAAAAGCTGCCCCGTGTAGCCGACGATCCATGTCTCGCCCGGCAACCCCAACGCCTGCCGTGCCTCGGCGCGGCCCACGTCCAGCCCCTCCCTCGGCGGATCGACGGCGTCGGGCAGCAGCAGCAGGCGCTCGTCCGGCACGACCATGCCCGCCAGCGCCTCGCGCAGCGAGCCGGAGATCACCACCAGCGCCCGCAACGACCGCCGGCGGCTCATGGCGCGCAGCACCCGCGCGACGCGCCCGCTCGACGACGGCGTGAACAGCTGATGCACTTCCAGCACCGTCGGCGTCCGCAGCAGCGTCAGGCACCAGGCGGTGGCCCAATGCCGCGTGACGGCCAGGTCGGGTCTCGACGCGGCGACGCGCACGCCGGCGGTCAACCCCAGCAGCAGGTTCGACAGCACGAACACGGCCCGGCGCAACGGCGGCGGCGCCCACCGCTGCGACGGGTGCGGGTCCAGGTGCGCAAGGCGCCGGATGGGGAAGTGTCTTCGCAGCCCATAGTAGGCGAACGGGTCGACGCCCTTCATGTCCGCCGACTGCACGCGTGCCGGCACGTACAACACCACGCGCGCGCCCTGGCCGGCCAGCGCCTCGCACATCTTCATCACGTGGATGCCATGCGCCTTGTCGGTCGGCACGCGCATGTCGGAAACATACGCGATGCGCGGTCCCGGCGCGGCGCCCTCGACGCCCGCTGGCGCGCTGGTGGAGCTAGCCATGCCTGCCATCCGCCTCCGCGCCGCGCCATGCCCAACATGCCGCCGTCGTGCTCATGCCCATCCCCATCGCGCCAATGTCGGCCGTCGCCCCTTCCGTACTCGCGGCCTGGAGAGAGACTAACGCCTCGCGCCGCCATCGGCCATGCCTTTGCGGATCCGGATGAATGCCTCTTGCCGCCCACGGCGCCGCGCGGGCCGTCGTTTTCGGCGAGCGCGGCCCGTCCACACGCGCCCGCGAACCTGATAACGTTGCTCTCGTGGCGCCGCGCGCCCCTGAACGCCAACGACCCGGACAGACGAACGTGGCAACCGCCAGCCCTGGGACCTCGACCGACGCCGCCCCGCCGCGCGGGCCGCTCCGCATCGCCATCTTCTCGCCCTACCTGGAGCATATCGGCGAGGCCAAGGCGATGCCGGTGCTCGCCCGGGCCTTGGCGTCCCGCGGCCACGCGGTGGACCTGCTGCGCGTGTGGAAGGAATGGCAAGAGGTCGAACAGGCGCCGCCGGTGCCGGGCGTCCGTGTCGTGTCGCTCGGCGCCCGCCGGTTTCTGCCGGTGCTGCCCAGCATCGCGCGCGTCTCCAAGTGGGCGTCGTACCGGCTTCAGGCGCTGCTGCTCTCGCTCGCGATGATGCCCGGCTTCATCGGCTACCTGCGTCGCGAGCGTCCCGACGTCGTGATCGGACGCATGTTCACCATGCCCGCCGTCATGGGCAATTCATTGGCCCGCTCGCGCGCATGTCTCATCCTCAGCATGGCCGGGCAGCCTCGCTCCTCCGCCTATCGCGACTTCCTGTGGCCCCGCGTCTACCCGCGCGCGCAGGGCTTCACCGCGCCGACGGCCGGCGTGGCCCAGATGGCGAGCAAGCTGGCCCGCCTCGACATCGACCGCTTCCGCATCATCCCCAACCCCGTCATCGACGGCTCGATCTTCGCGCTGGCGTCCGAGCCGGTCGACGACCCCTGGTTCGCCGGCAAGCAGGTGCCCGTCGTCCTCGGCGTCGGCCGCCTCACGCGGCAAAAGGATATGGCGACGCTGATCCGCGCGTTCGCGGCGGTCCGCCGGCGGCGCCCGGCACGGCTGCTCATCCTCGGCGAAGGCGAGGACCGGCCGGCCCTCACCGCCCTCGTCGCCCGGCTGGGCATCGCCGACGACGTGCGGATGCCGGGCTTCGAGCCCAACCCCTTCAAGTTCATGAAAACCGCGGACTTGTTCGTGATGACCTCGCGGTGGGAAGGCCCGGGCCACGCCCTCATCGAGGCGCAGGCGGTGGGCACGCCCGCCATCTCCACCGACTGCCCCAGCGGCCCGGCCGACACGTTGCTGCTCGGCGAGGCGGGTATCCTCGTTCCCGTCGGCGACGTCGACGCGCTCGCGGCCGCCATTGCGCATGCCCTCGATCACCCGGAGGAGATGCGCCGGAAGGCGGAGGTCGGCCAACGCGCCAGCAGCCGCTTCACGCCGGACCGTGTCGCGGCGGAGTGGGACGCCTTCCTCGGCGAAATGCTCGCCCGGCATGGATAGCCCCGCCCACGCGCCCACCGTCTCGGTCCTCATCGGCACGCGCAACCGTCCGCGTGCCTTGGCAGCCTGCATCGCGAGCATCCAAGTCCAAGGCTTCGAAGACTTTGAGGTGGTCGTGCTGGACGACCATTCCGACCGCGTGGACCTGGCGGAAACAGTGCGCGCCGCCAACGACGGCCGCATACGACTCATCCGTTCCGAGCGCCAGCTCGGCGTCGCCGGCGGCCGCAACCTGCTCATGCGGCAGGCGCGCGGACGCTATCTCGTCGTGATCGACGACGACGCCGTCTTCCTCGACCCATCGTGCGTGGCGACCCTCGTCCGCGACCTCGACGACAACCCCGGCGTCGGCATCGTGGCAACCCACGTCGTCGAGCCGCGCGGCGCCACGGCCGCCCTGCTCGTTCCCTTCACCAAGGCGGCGCGCCGGCGCGACCCGGGCATCGTCACCCGCAAGCAGCTCGTCTCCTACTACGTGGGCACCTGCCACGCCATGCGGAAAAGCGCCGTCGAGACGCTGGGCTACTACCAAGACGACCTCGTTTACGGCGCGGAGGAGAGCGACCTTTCCTACCGTGCGGCGCTGCGCGGCATCGACATCCTGTTCGAGCCTGCCGCCCGCGTGGAGCACCGCCCGGAGCGCCCCGTCATCGACGGCTCGGCCGGACGCCGGAGGGGCGAGGTCTACTACAACATCCGCAACCGCATCTGGCTGGCCTACCGTTACCTGCCCTTCCCTCACATCGTCTCCTACATCGCGGTGTGGAGCGCGTACTACGCCATCGCGGGGCTGCGCGGCGGACACACGCTCTCCTACCTCCGCGGCTGGGCCGGCGGCTGGCTGGGCCTGCGAAGGCTCCGCCGCACGCCACTGGGACCGCGCGAGACGGCGGCGCTCCGCCAACGCCACGGCCGGCTGTGGTATTGATCCCGACAAGCATGAGAGGTCTACGGCGTGGACACGAAAACGATTCCCCAACGTGACGTGACCGACCCTCGCTTCGATCTCCTCCGCCATCGTTTCTGGCGGACGTTGTGGCGCGAGGTGGGGCTGCGCGACAAAACCCTCGGCAGGACGTTCACCAACATCTGGGCCTCCCAGGTGACCCTCGCCGGCCACGGCGTGGACCTCGGCGCGAAAGACGCCCGCTCATCGCACTTCCGCTTCTTCCAGCAACTCGACGCCCACATCGCCTTCACCGACCTGCTGCCGCAAGACTCCAACGTCGTGCGCCTCGACCTCGAGCAGCCGTTCCCCCTCGACGACCGAAGCCAGGACTTCCTGCTGCTCATGCACGTGCTCGAGCATGTATACGCCGACGAGAAATGCCTCGCGGAGTGCCACCGCGTGCTGAAACCCGGCGGCCGGCTCATTGGCGCGGTGCCGTTCCTTCACCACGTCCACCCGGACCCTGACGACTATTTCCGGTTCACCGCCAGCGGCCTGGGCCGGCGCCTGGTCGACGCGGGATTTCAACAGCCGGTCGTGGACCCGCTCGGCTTCGGGCCGATGACCGCCGCCAGCCATCTGGCCCAAGGGCTGTTGCCCCTCGGCGCGTTGCGGTTCATCGCGGCGGCCGGCGCCATCACGGTCGACCGGCTCGTCCGAAGGCTCGGCCAGGGCAAGCAAATGGGCGCCTATCCACTGGCCTACGGGTTCGTCGCCACCAAGGCGTGACATGCGATTTCAGATTGCCGCCGCCAAGGCCGCCGCGCGATGACCCCACGTTCGCCGTTGCGCGCCCTGCTCACCGCGACGTTCGCGCTTGGCACCATCGCCTGGAGCGCCGTCGTGCTCGACGTGTCGATAAGCCCCAACCCGCCCAGGCTGCAACCCGCCGGCGTCGCCGAGTGGTGGCCGGCCCTCGCCCACTTCGGCATGTACGGGGGCCTGACGTTTCTCTTGGTCATGACCATGATGTCGCTGCGGCGAGCGGCGGCGCCCTCCAAGCGCCAGCTCGCCATCGCGGTGGGCGCGGCCGCCGGCTATGGCGTCGCGATGGAAATTGGGCAGGCCTTCGTGCCGTCACGCGAAGCCAGCATCGCCGACGTGGGCATCAACCTGCTTGGCGCCGTGTGCGGGGCGGGAGCGGCCGCCGGCCTCGCCTCGGCATGCGCGAGGCTCGCCCGCGCCCGGGCGCGATGAGCCAGCGCCCCACGCTCCCTGATACACTCCGGGCATGACCTCCATGCCGGCCTGGCCGCGACGCATTCGGCCCTTCATCGCTAACGACCTGCCCCGCGACGCGGGCCGGCACGCCCTGTTCGCCGCCGTCATCGGCGAATCGCCGTCGCGGTACTCGCGCAGCCCCGCCATGTGGAGCGCCGCGTTCGCCGTCCTCGGCATCGACGCGGTCTACCTGCCGCTCGACGTGCCGGCGCGGCACGTCGCCTCGCTGCTGGCGGCGTTGCGAGACGAGCCGGCGTTCGCCGGCTGCAACGTCACCGTCCCCTACAAACTCGACGTCATGGCGTCGCTCGACACCGTCGACGAGGCCGCCCGGCGCATTGGCGCCGTCAACACCATCGTCCGCGGCGCCGACGGCGCGCTGTCGGGCCACAACACCGACGCCGACGGCCTCATGCAGTCCCTGGTGCGCCCCATGCCCGGCGCGCCAAAGCCGTTCCTCGCATCGCTCGCCGGCCTCGACACCCTTCTCATCGGAGCCGGCGGCGCGGCACGGGCGGCCGCGTTCGCGCTGTCGAAGGCCATCGGCGACGCCAGTCTTACGATTTGTAATCGCTCGATCGAGAAAGCGCGGGACCTGGCCGACGAGGCCAGCGCCGACGCCATCGGCCTCGACGAGCTCGACCGCGTGATCCATGAGATGGACCTCGTCATCAACGCCTCGACCGTCGGGCAGTCGGGAATGCGCGCCGCGGGCGACGACTTCGTGACGACCCTCGAACCGTTTTCGTCCCTCGCGCCCGCCGACTCCGTGGACCTGCGCGCCAGCTCGTTCGCCGACGAGCGGGAGTTCCACGAGCTCTGGCGCGCCGCGAACGAGGCGTCGGTTCGCCGCAACCGCCTCACGTCAATGGAGGTGCTGCGGCGCGCGAAACCCTCGGCGGCCTTCGTCGACCTGATCTATTCGCCGCCCGAAACCACGATGCTGCGGCTGGCGCGCGAGGCAGGCCGCCCCGTGCTCAACGGCCGGGGCATGCTCATCATGCAGGCGGTGGAGGCGTTCGCGCGCCGCGTCATGCGGCGCCACATCGAAGCCGCCTCCGTGGAGCCGGCCGCCGCCTACGACCGCGTGCTCGCCGCCATGGCTGGGGCCTGGTAGCCCTACGCGGCCCGGTTGTGAATCAGCGCGGCCACCTCGCGTGTTTGCTCCAACAGCTCGTGGATGTCCACGTCCGGCAGCGTCCGCGTGATCATCAGCAACGCCTCGTTCGCGCCGGTCTCCTCGGTGAACAGGCTCAGCAGGCCGTCCTCCGGCGGCTTTGCCTCCTCCTTCGGCTCCTCCGGCGCGAGCGCCAGCGGCGGCGGTGGCGCCACAGCTGCCGCGGGCGCGGCGGCGATGGATGACGCGGGCTCGGCCGACGCCGTCGCCTCGGCTTGCGGCGCTTCTTCCTTGTCCTTCGTCTTCTTCTTCACCCAGGGCATGTCATCCAGCCTCCATTACGAAACGGCCTGCGAGTCGCCGAAAATGGCTCCGGCGAAGAAGGGCGCCAGCACCAACGCCAGGCCCGAAGCGAACACCGTCATGCTCAAGTGGTAGAACACCGTGTGCACATAGCCGCCGGCGGCCACCTTCGGCGCCACCGCGCTCACCAGGCTTAGCACCACCACCACGTGCACCATCATGACGCTGAGCAGCTCCAGGTTCGCCACGTTGAACGACAGCACGGAGCCGATGCTGCCGGCCGCGCTGCTGTCCGTCGCCGCCGCGGCCTCCGGCGCTTCGCCGGGCACGTCCCAATCCACCGAGCCGGTGTAGGTGTCGTTCCAGCCGGGGTCGGAGAACGTCGCCGTCAGCAAGTAACTGTCGCCCTCGTCGATTGTCGCCGGCGACGAGGTCACGGTCACCGACGGGGCCACGTTGGACACCGTCAGCGTCGCCGTGTCGGAAACGGGGCCGGCGGGGTCGCCGGTCACGGTCAGTTGGATCGTGTAGGTGCTGTCGTCGGAGCAGCGCACCGTCGGCGCCAACGTGTCGGCGTTCGTCAAGGTGCAGGTCGCGCCCGCGTCCACGCCGGCGTTGGGAGTCACCGTCCACGAGAAGGCGAGGAAGTCGCCATCGCCATCGGACGCGGAGCCGGAGAGCGCGATAGCCGCGCCCTCGTTGCCCGACGCGTCATTCGCCGACACGGTTGGAGCGACGTTGGTCGGGGACGCGATCGCCTCGAAGAACACGTCGGGGTCCAGCCGCCCGGCCGGGAAGTTGGTGGTCGTGATGGTGTTGCGGTTGTCGCCCCACAGGTAGTAGAAGCCGCCGCCGCCCGCCACTGCGATGTATTCGCCCATGTAGCATTGGGCCGCGCCGGGGTTTAAGTTCGGGTTCAGCGGCGGCACGCCGAAGCTCACGTCGGTCACGCGCACCAGCCCGCCGAAGGTGGCGCCTCCGTCGGTGGAGAACGCCGTGTAAACGTCGATGTTCAGGTTATTCGCCGCGTCGTTCCACCGGTCATACCAGGCCACGGCCACGTCGCCGTTGCCCGCCACCGCCACGAACGGCTCGAACTGGTCGGTGTTGCCGCCGCCCGCGCCCATCTGCAGCATCGGGCTCCAGTTGGCGCCATTGTCGGTCGAGCGGCTGAAGAACACGTCAGCCTGGTCCGTCGGGTCCGCCGGGTCGGACGCGAACACGACGTAGATGTTGCCGTCGTTCGGCCCGCCGGTGGTGTCGATCGCCAGCCAGGCCTGATGCAGCTGCCGGATGTTGCCGTTCAGCGTCGGCCGGTTGCCGGTGCCGCACGTCACGACGTTGTCGATGCCGGGGTGCCGCAGGCCGCCCGAGTTCACCTGCGCCGCGGGACCGGGGTAGCTCACGCCGGCGTCGGTCGAGCGCAAGAACAGGACGTGGTTGGTCGAGCGGTCCGCCCAGGTCACACCGATGGAGCCGTCGGACGCGACGCCAATGCTGCAGCCGAATGGGCTGGGGCCCGTGGCCGCGATCACCTGCTCGTTGGTTCACGTGCCGCCACCGTCGGTGGAACGCGCCACGCGCAGCTCGCTGGTGCCGCCACCACCGGGGTTGAAGAAGCGCGTCCAGCAGATGTACATGTTGCCGTCGTTCGCGCCGCCGGAGTTGTCGACGGCGATCCACGGTTTGTCGGCCAGGGTGGTCTGCGCGGTGCCGGTCGAGGTGACGCTCACTGCGGTCCCCCAGCTTTGGCAGCCGTCGGTCGATGCGTTCACGCGCGGACTCACGTTGCCCAGGCTGGCGTAGTAGAACGTGTCGGATGCGACGTGGTACGCGATCACCGGGTCGCCCGACTCGTTGATGCCGCCAAGGTCGGTCCAGGTCACGCCGAAGTCGGTGGACCGCGCCCAGCCCGAAAGCCCGTTCGGGCCGAAGTCGTTGAAGCCGGCACAGAGCACGCCGTTGCCAAGCGCGAGCGCCGTCTCGCTCTGCGTGGTGGAATCTCCCGTGTCCGTCGTTGGATCGTTCACTTGCACGTCCGCCGATACTGCTCCGGCGATCGCGACGTGCGCCAATGCGAGGCTGACGATGAGTAACAGCCTTCGGAATCGCAACATGATGGCTCTCCTGACCTGCGTTGAGATGTCTGCGGGCCGACTGCCGTGCCAGCGCCCCCACCACCACCTCGCGACCCCTCGGTTGTGCCTATGCCTCGCGGGCCTCCTTCCTCAGTCGAACGTCAGACTGCTCAGAATCTGGTTCACCTGGCTCACGCGCAGGGCCTCCAGGCCCGGCGAATCGGCCGCGACCGATGCGATGACCTGGAACCGGCGCGTGCCCGATTGCAGGAATATCGTCGTCTGGTGGTCCTGGGTCAGGCGGTAGGCGCTCTTGCCGCCAACCGACGCCGGCGCGAAGCCGCCCCTGTCCGCGCCATACGTCTCCACCATGAAGGCCTCCAGCGACCGGCCGTCCACGGGGCGCGCGCACACCTGCGCCAACGACTGATACAGGAACGGCGCCTGTCCGGAGTCGCTCGGCGCCTCGCGGTCGACGATGCGGACGGCGGCGCAGGCGGCGCCCGCCGCGAACTCGCTGCTCACCAGCAGACCCGTCAGCTCCCAGCCATTCGGGACCGGCAAGACGAACCCGGACGGATGCCTGAAGTGCCCACCGAAGGTGAGCGTCGGCGTCGGCGTGGCCGGCACGATCGGCGTCGGCGTCCCCGATGGCGGTGGCGGCGAGGGCGACGGCTGGGGCCGTTGCGCCGGCGGCGTCGGCGTCGCCGCCGGCGTGGGCGTGCCCGTCGCGTTCGGTACCGTCGTACCGGAGGTCGGCGTGACCCCGGGCACGGTCGGCGTGGTCGCCGCGCCGCATGCCGCCAGCAGGCCGGCGACGAGCGCCAACGTCACCCGGCTTATGACCGTCCGGGGTGGATGTGGGGGGCGCCGGAACATGGATACCTCCCGCCGGACTCGGCAACACGAGCGTATTCCGCTATTTCCTAAAACGCTCGCAGTTGGCGCCTGTTAGCGTGCGCTTCGCATCGTCACTTACGATTAACGATTCATGACCTTTCGCGAACGGCCCGGTGTCGCGGGGTCGGTCGCCCGGGCGGGCGCTGCGCCCGCTTTCCGGCGCGCGGCGCATCGTGTATGCTTGCTCATCGTGGCGCGCGATCTCGCCGCCGCTCAACATCAGCGATGCACGCAGCGCACAACGCGTTCTTCACCGGCGGCGGCATGGCTCTCACGGGGGCATGCGGCGCCGTTGCCCGCGTCTGTTGTTGTAACCGGTAAACCCCGCAGCCGCTCCGCGCCATCGCAACCCACGCCGCGGGCGGCGTGGGTTTTGTTGCGTTCGCGCGTGTCACGCACCACACAGGAGGCCAAGCCCGTGAGTCAGAACCAGCAGTCCGCCAGCCCATCCACCGCCGCGCATGGCGGCGAGCTCAAGTGGCTCATCGCCAGTCCCGCGCGCGTCGCGGAGCTCAAGCAAGAGTCCGTCCACCTCCCCTCGTGGGACCTCACCTTCAAGCAGCTGTGCGACATCGAGCTGCTGCTCAACGGCGGCTTCTCCCCGCTCGATGGCTTCCTCGGCCAAGCCGACTACGAAAGCGTCCGCGACCATATGCGCCTCGCCAACGGCGTGCTCTGGCCGATGCCCATCATGCTCGACGTCACGGAGCAGTTCGGCGGCACCATCCAGCCGGGCGCGCGCATCGCCCTCCGCCACCCGGAGGGCATGGTCATCGCCGTCCTTACCGTCGGCGACATCTGGAAGCCCGACTTCCAGCGCGAGGCGCAACAGGTGTTCGGCACCACCGACGACACGCACCCCGGCGTCTTCACGCTATTCAAGCAGACCAACCCCGTGTACGTCGGCGGCAAGATCGAAGGCCTCGAGCTGCCCATCCATCATTCCTACACCAACATCCGCTTCACGCCCCACCAGCTGCGGCGCGCGTTCGCCGAGCGCGGCTGGAAGAAGATCGTCGCCTTCCAAACGCGCAACCCCATGCACCGCGCCCACGTCGAGCTCACCCAGCGCGCCGCGGCCTACGTCGGCGCCAACCTGCTCATCCACCCCGTCGTCGGCCAGACCAAGCCCGGCGACGTCGACCACTTCCTGCGCGTGCGCTGCTACCAGGCGGCGCTGAAGCACTACGACCCCGACACCACCGAGCTGAGCCTGTTGCAGCTGGCGATGCGGATGGGCGGCCCGCGCGAGGCGGTGTGGCACGCCATCATCCGCAAGAACCACGGCGTCACCCACTTCATCGTCGGCCGCGACCACGCCGGCCCCGGCAACGACAAGAACGGCAAGCCCTTCTACGGCCCCTACGAGGCGCAAGAGGTGCTCGCCAAGCATGCCGAGGAGATCGGCATCGAGCCCGTTACCTTCAACGAGATGGTCTACGTCAAAGAGCTCGACAAGTACCTGCCGCGCCCCGAAGTGCCCCAGGGCATGACCGTCCTGAACATCTCCGGCACCGAGCTCCGGCGGATGCTCAACGACGGCTCCGAGATCCCGGCATGGTTCTCCTACCCCGAGGTCATCGACGCCCTGCGCGCCACCTACCCGCCACGCAAGGCGCAGGGCTTCACCGTCTTCTTCACCGGTCTGCCCAGCTCCGGCAAGTCCACCATCGCCAACGCCCTCGTATCGCGGCTCATGGAGGAAGGCTCGCGCCCCGTCACCCTGCTCGACGGCGACCTCGTCCGCAAGCACCTATCCAGCGAGCTCACCTTCTCCAAGGAGCACCGCGACCTCAACATACGCCGCATCGGCTACGTCGCCAGCGAGATCACGAAGAACCACGGCGTCGCCATTTGCGCCCCCATCGCGCCCTATGCCGCCGTCCGCCGCGAGGTCCGCGAGATGGTTTCCGGCTATGGCGGCTTCATCGAGGTCTACGTCAGCACGCCGGTCGAGGTCTGCGAGCAACGCGACCGCAAGGGCCTCTACGCCAAGGCCCGCGCCGGCATCCTCAAGGGGTTCACCGGCATCGACGACCCCTACGAGGTGCCCGAGCACGCGGAGCTCGTCATCGACACGTCGCGGCTGGAGCCGGACGAAGCCGCGTCCGCCGTCCTCGACTTGCTCGCGGAGCGCGGCTACATCGCGAAGCCCTAGTCAGGCCACCGCGCGGCCTGGTTCGCCAAAAGGCCTCGTCCGGCGGACGGGGCCTCCTCCGCCGGGTCGCCGGGGGACTCCTTACGGCGTGTAAGCGACGAAGACGGCGGGGCCTCGTTCCGGTCGGAACGAGGCCCCGTGCGCTAAGGGGGAGGTCCGCAAGGGTTATTGTCGAAGTTCAGACAAGCGCCAGCGTGGAAAGGTTCCACGCCGTCACCAGCCCCAGCACCGCGAACGACGGCAGCAGCAGCTTGCCCGGCACCAGGTACACTATGGACAGCGGCAGCAGCAGCTTCACGGCCAACAGCAACACCGGCTCGCCCAACATCCTGGCGAACACCGGATTGAGCTCGCGGAAGCCCAGCGACAGCGCCAGCAGCGTCAGCGCGAGGTCGAAATACACCAGCGCGACGAACGCCAGCTTGTAGCTCCAGTCGCGGCGAAACGTCGCCGCCGACGCCGTGAGGATCGTCATGGGGCTTCCCTCTCGTCGCCGCCGGCAAGGCGCCACTTGGCAGGGCGCGCCTTGTCCAGCCGGTAAGCGCGCGTCTTACGCGCTTCTTACGCCACTCTTATTAGCACACGCCGGGCGCCTCGGCAATGAAATGTAAGAATGGACATGCGGCGCCGCCCATGAGCCCGTTTCCGGCCTGCCGCATCCAACGGAATAGCCGCGCCCGCTCCTCCTCCGGGGACGCGGGGACTCCCAGAACGGCGGAGCACTCCTCGCATGCGACAGTTCCTCAACGAAAACTCGGCCGCGCTCCTCCTCATCGCCATCGGCGTGTTCCTGGCCCTCCAGGTATGGGAGTACCGGCGGCGGCCCAAGGCCCTCGCCATCCTCGGCGTCGTGGTCGTCGTCATCGGAGCCGGCTACTGGCAAGCGCGCGGCGGGCCCAGCAACATCGCCCGCGCCGCCGAGCTCGACGCGCTCGTCGCCACCGGACGCCCCGTGCTGCTGGAGGCCTACTCCGACACGTGCATCGCCTGCCTCGTCAGCAGGCCCACGGTCGACGGCCTCGAGCGCGACCTCGCCGGCACTGCCGGCTTCGTGCGCGTGAACGTCCGCGACGAGGTCGGCCGTGGCCTCGTGCGGCGCTTCGGCATTCGCGCCACGCCGACGTTCGTGGTGTTCGGCCCAAATGGGGAGGAGGTGTACCGTCAGGACGGCGGCCTCGCCGACGGCGACCGCCTGCGCGACACGCTGACACGGCCCGGCGGAACGGATTGAGCGCGACGGCCATGCGCGCTTCGAGCGTCGCGGGGCAATGGTCGTGGCGTCAGGACGAGGCGGTCTCACGGACAAGGAAAGTCCCAAGTGACCTCGGCAGGGTTCTTAGTCGAGCCACTCAGCATCGCTGCTGAATTTCCCTACCTCAAACGAGCCAGTGGTCACTTGGAACTCTTGCAGTCTGAGGCCGGGCGGCGGCGCATGTCAACCGCGGCTCACGGTGCATTGCGTACCGGCCGGGCCGGAAACGGCAAGGCCGCCGGGGCGGCCAAAACGAATCGCGGACAGGGCGAGTCGCTCATCCGAAGCGATTTCCCCGCGAGCCGATGCGCTATTCGCACGAAAACCAAGCGGCGCGAAATGGGCGAGATTCGCTCGTCGCGTCCGGGGTCGAGCGACCGGCCCGGCCACCGCCGCTGCTCACGCGCCGGCAAACCCCAACGCGGGAACGGCGCCGCGCCGGGCGACCGCCGGCGATGGCGATAAGGAGCGGGGCCGCATGTGGAAACCGCCGGGCCGCGAAGCGGCAGGCGGTGGTGGCAACGGAGGGATTCGAACCCACGACCTAGCGCTTATGAAGCGCCCGCTCTGCCGCTGAGCTACGTTGCCACCGAGGTGCGCCGGGGAACCAGCCGCCCGCCCGGCACGCCCTGAATCATAGGCCACGAGCGCGTCCACGGTCAACGACGCGGCGCGGCGCGGCCGGCTTCGGGGCGCGCCTCCACGCCCGGGCATGAGCGCACCGCCCCGGTGGACGCAACCGCCGCCCCGCGTGATAGGCTTGCGCCGAGGCGATGCCGCCCAGGCCCGTTCCGGCGCCTCACACCACCGCGGAGAGGCCCATGACGATCACCGCCGCCAAGCCCATTCATCGCCTCGACGTCTCCGAGCTGCGCGCCGCCTACCGAGCGCGCGCGCTGTCGCCCGTCGAGGTCACCCGGCACTACCTTGAGCGCATCGAGCGCCTCAATCCCACGCTCAACGCCTACTATACCGTGACCGGCGAGAGCGCGATGCGCCAGGCGAGGGCCGCCGAGCGGGCGTTCGCGCGGGATGCGGCCGACAGCCCGCTCCTGGGCATCCCCATCGGCCTCAAGGACCTGTTCGACACGCGCGGCGTCCGCACCACCTACGGCACCGGCTGGCGGCGCGACGCCGTTCCCACGCGCGATGCCGACGTGGTGCACAACCTGAAGGCGGCGGGAGCCGTCGTCCTCGGCAAGCAGGCGCTGCTGGAGTTCGCCATGGGCGGCGTCGACGTGAACGCCCACTACGGCGTCACGCCCAACCCGTGGACGCTCCGGCACTTCGCCGGCGGCAGCAGCACCGGCTCCGGCGTCGCCACGGCCGCCGACCTCGGCGTCATATCCATCGGCACCGACACCGGCGGCTCCGTGCGCCAGCCCGCCTCTTATTGCGGCGTCAGCGGCCTCAAGCCCAGCAACGGCCTCACCTCGCTGCGCGGAGTCTTCCCCGTCTCGCCCACCTGCGATACGGTCGGCCCGCTCGCCCGCTCCGCGCTCGACGTCGCCCACGGCCTCGACGGCCTCACCGGCGGGGCGCACGGCTTCGCCAAGGCGGTGCTGGACGACGACGCCACGCTGCGGGGGCTGCGTGTCGGCATACCCCGCAGCTGGATGGCAGCGCACGCCCACCCGGAGGTCGCCACGGCCGTGGAGGAGGCCGTCGCGCTCATGGCCGCGCACGGCGCCGTCGTGCGCGAGACACCAATGGCATACACGGAAGGCGTGCTCGACGCCTATCGCGACATCGTGTTCTACGAGGCGGCGCGCGCGCACCGGAAGTTCTGGCCCCGCCACCGCGACGACTACGGGCCGCACGTCCGCGCGCGCATCGACGACGGCATGCGGCTCACCGCCGGGGCCAACGCGGTGGCGGTCGAGGCGGTGAAGCGGATGCTCCAGCAGGCCACCGACGCCATGCGCGACCTCGATGTCATCGCGCTGCCCATGCAGCCGACGACCGCCCCGGAGCTCGGCCAACGGGAGGTCAAGATCGGCGACGAGCTCTTCACCACCGTCGCCATCCGCGGGCGTTTCGCCAACGTCATCAACCTCATCGGCTGGCCCGGGCTCTCGGTGCCCGCCGGCTTCGGCGCCGACGGCCTCCCCATCGGCATGCAGATCGTCGCCCCCTGGGGCGGCGATGCCCTGGTGCTGCGTGCCGGCCACGCCTACCAGCGCATCACCGACTGGCACCTACGGCGGCCGCCCATCGCGGACCAGTAGGCGCGGCGACGCCCGCCGGGGCCGTCGCCGGTCGAGGCCTCCGCGCCAACAGTCCATTGCTCGCGGCATCGTGCATCGTGTATCATTAGTCGTGCATACACGTAACCGAGAGGATATGCGCGATGAGCGGAAATCCGAACGGCACCCTGGTCGCACACACCCCAACGGGCGGCGAGCCTCGTCCCACGGCCACCGCGTGCGGCCCCGCCTCGGACACGACGCCCGACCTCGTCATCGCCATGCTGCGTCGTGTCGCCGAGCTCGCGCTCCAACTCGTCCCGCTCGCCGTCCCCAACCCCGACGGCACGCCCGCCTACGCGCCGTGCAACCTGAACGCCGCCAACCGCGCCGCCTATCTCATCGGCCGCCACCTTGGGATGTTCCGCCCCGCCGGCCCCGCCGCGACGGCGGACCCCGCCCAACCTCCGCCGGACGCCCCACGCAAGGCGTCGCCGGAGCGG
>Ga0194132_10007994_pt1 | contig 15374 bp, 15 predicted proteins | sample TA2KigOf80mmetaG_FD_148612 | JGI IMG/M metagenome (GOLD analysis project Ga0194132, IMG submission 148612) | Freshwater microbial communities from Lake Tanganyika, Tanzania - TA2015054 Kigoma Offshore 80m | ecosystem: Environmental > Aquatic > Freshwater > Lake | place: Tanzania: Lake...
TCTACGCTCCTGTTCGCCCAGCCCTCAACCTGCCTCCGAATCAGCACCGGCGTGTCACTAGGCCATTCCGAAAATTTCAACCCTGTGAAAACGAACCACTTGTGCGATGGCACTGTAGAAGATGGGTCTGGCTGCGGGCGATGTCGCGCTGGTGCTCGACGTCAACGGCGCCACCAGCGCCGCCAACGTGCTTCTCAACGTCCAGGCGGCCCCGTAGGGCGCGGGGACCTATGCCTCCAAGCACTCCCGGTACTGAGCCTCGTACATCGGAATAATCCGGTCCGTGCAAAACCGCGTCACCGCCGTCCGCCGTGCCGACTCGGCCATCTTCCCCCGGGCCACCGCATCAGCCACCAGCCCAACCACCCGCCGGGCCTGCGCCTCCACGTCCCCGACACCCTCCAGATACCCGTCCGCACCATCCGTCACCAACTCCGCGATCCCCCCGGTCCGCGTCGCCACCGGGACAACCCCGCAAGCCATCGCCTCCAGCGCCGCCAACCCGAACGCCTCATGCTCGCTCGGCAACAGCAGAATATCGGCTTGCGGCAGCAGCCGCTCGATATTGTCCTGCTTGCCCAGAAACCGCACCTGCCGCGCGACCCCCAACTCCCCCGCCAGCCGCTCCGCCGGATACCGCTCCGGACCATCGCCCACCATCCACAATTCGGCCTCGACATCCGCCAGCACCCGCCGCAGCACGTGCACGCAGTCCAGTGGCCGCTTCACGGGCCGGAAATTGGAGATGTGGATCAACCGCACCGGACCCGGCGTCCGCGCCTCCGCCGGCCGGTACAGCTCACAGTTCACGAAGTTGTGGATCGTGCGCACCGGCTTGGTGATCCCGAACACTTCCCGCGTCCGCACGTTGAGATAATCGCTCACCGTGGTAATCGCATCCGACGCCTCAATCGAAAACTTGGTGATCTCGAAGTACGACGGCTCCTGCCCCACCAGCGTGATATCGGTACCGTGCAGCGTCGTCACGAACGGAAGCCTGCGCCTGGACTCGAGCATCTGCCGCGCCAGCAGCGCCGACACCGAATGCGGAATCGCGTAGTGCACATGCAGCAGGTCCAGTTCATACCGCTCCGCCACCGATGCCATCCGCGCCGCCAGCGCCAACGTGTACGGCGGATACGCGAACAGCGGATACATCGCCACATCCACCTCGTGATAGTGGACCCGCTCCATCGCCGGACTCAGCCGGATCGGCTGCGCATAGCTGATGAAGTGGACCTCATGCCCGCGCAGGGCCAGCTCCATCCCCAGTTCGGTGGCCACGATACCGCTTCCCCCGTACGTCGGATAACACGTGATCCCGATCTTCATTGCGCCTCGATTCTCATTTCCGCAAGCCCCACCTGCCCATTCAGATTCTCTGCCGGTTGCGCCGCATCCCCGCCGCCGTACCACACCCGCACCACTCCGCCCTGCACCTCGACGGACGGATCGCAGACCACTTTGGAGTTCCACGGCTCCGGTCCGGCGAACACCGGAGCTTCTGAGTAGCGCTTCCACGCCACACCGTCCCGCGACTCTGCCAATCCGATGCGCCGGAACTCCCTCCGGTCGCGCCCCGTGTACAACATCCACCAGCGTCCATGCGACTGCCATACTGCGGGCTCGCCCAAGCCGTTCTCGTCGAACATTCCCTCCGCGCCCTCTTCAAGCACCGGATTCCGGCGCAGCTTCGACCACTGGATTCCGTCGTTCGACCGTGCGACGCCCAGCCGCTGCCGCGCCGCCCGGTCCTGGCCCAGGTAGAACAGGTACAGCCACTCGCCCGCACGGATCACATACGGATCCGCCGCCGCACGCTCATCCCAGCTCCCCCTCGGCCCCGTCTCCATCACCGCCGGACCATGCTTGTGCCAGATCTTCCCATCCGCCGACCGTGCCAACGCGATCCGCGGCGGATCTCCTGCCTGATACCAATACCAGAACTCGCCCCGGTCCCAGAGCAGGCTGCCATTGGCCGCGATGTAGCTGCCTTCCCACCCCTCGGGTGACAGCACCCGGCCGTGCTTTTCCCACACCCGCCCATCGCGCGACACTGCGGCGCCGGTGTGCCAGGTCCGCCCGTCATAACCCGAGTACAGGTTCCACAGGAGCCCATCGCGCACCACCACCGACGGATTCAGCGCGTCCACGGAATCCCACTCGCCCTTGCTCCCGCGAGCGATCACCGGCCCCCCGCCACCCTCCCACCGGACCCGGACCGCGGGCGCCGCACCATCCGGCCGCGGCAACCCAAAGTCCGCATAGCGTCCGCATCCAGCGCACACCATCGCAACCACCAGCAGGCGCTTCATCGCGGAATCCGGATCACCAGCCGCGATCCCTCGCCCGGCCGCGACTCCACCATCAAGCTCCCATTCAAGTCACGCACGCGCCGTTTGATCGTGTGCGGTCCGATCTTCATCAGATCCAGCTCATCCAATTTGTACGCCCCGCGGAACGGGAATCCCTTGCCGTTGTCCGACGCCTCAATGTGCAGCGAGGCGCCATCCCCCGACACCGTGACGTCAACCTGTGATGCGTTTGAGTGTTTGAAACTGTTGTGCATCGCCTCTCGGACAATCTGGAGCACCTCGAGCGACAACGCCTCCGGAATCTCGCCGAGCTCCCCTGATGCCGTAACACGGACCGGAATTCCTGTGTCCCTCTCGAAGATCCGGCCGAGTTCCTCGCACGCCCTCCCGAGGTCACGCCCCTGCGTCGAGCTGTAGCCATCCCGCGCGCGCAGCATGAACTCACGCATTTCGGCCGCCTGGTGCTTGAGAGTCTCCTGGAACTCTGCAATCTCAGCCGCCGCCGCTGCCGGATCCCGATCCAGCAGTTGCCGGATCACTTCCATCCGCACCTGGAACCCCATGAACAACTGCATCGGGCCGTCGTGGAAGTCCGCCGCTAGCCGCTCTCGCTCGGCTGTCCGCGACGTCTCCGCCTCCGCCCGGTAGTACACTGCCTTGCGGTTGATCTGGTAGGCCACCCGCTCCAGCCGCCGCTTGTGGATCGTCACGATCACCACGTGCGCCACCAGAAACCCAAACGCCCACAGGAACAGGAAGTGGTTCCCAGCCCCGGCCGCCGACAACGCCACGAGCGCGTCCGCCCCCAACGCCGCGATTTCGAGGCGCTCCCGTTCCTCCGCCGCCACCCAGAACACGCCGCCCGCGAATACGAGGTAGGCCGCGGCGATCGCCAAGCCCAGGGCCTGCCCCGCTTGCGTCATCGCATACAGGGCCACACCCACGCGCAACAGCGCGAGCGTCCTCCGCCAGGACGGCGGGACAAGGATGCCCGAATTGCTCAGCCGCGCCTGGCTCTCAACGCCGGTAGAGGTAGAGAGTGTGCGCCCGTCCTTCGCCGTCGTCGTCGATGTTCTCAACTTTCTCCGGGGTCCATCCGCCGACCTCGAAATCGTGCGCCACAATCCGCGTCCCCTTCTTGAGCTGCTTCTCAAGAATCGGACGCACTCTTTCATTCGTGCTGGGCAACAGGTACACCGTGATCAGGTTCGCCGAAGTGTAGTCCTGCTTGAGCAGGTCTCCATGGATGATCCGTGCCGACTGCGCCAGACCCAGCTTCTGGATCCGCGCCGAGCTTTGCTTATACAGATCGTCATCCAACTCCACACCTGCGGCGTTGGCCCTGAACTTCTCCGCCGCCATAATCACGATCCGTCCATCGCCGCTCCCCAGGTCGAACATCTTCTCGCCCTGCTTCAGTCCGCCGAGCTGCAGCATCTTTTCGACGACCGACTCAGGAGTCGGATAGTAGGGAGCCAGCTTCTCCGACTTCTCTCCCGCCTGCTGCGGCAGCAACAGCGCAGGGAACAGCAACAGGAAAATCGAACGGCGCATTCGGTGACGAACCTCCTAGTTTCCTATTCTAGACGTTGTGAAGCCCATCGCACTCACCATCGCCGGATCCGACCCATCGGGCGGCGCAGGCGTCCAGGCCGACCTGAAAACGTTTCACCAGTTTGGCGTTTACGGCGAGGCGGTCCTCACGCTCATCACCGTCCAGAACACCAGGCGCGTCTCCCGCGTCGAGTGCCTGGATCCGGTACTGGTCGCCGAGCAGATTGCCGCTGTTGCCGAAGACATCCCGCCACACGCCGCCAAGACCGGCGCTCTCGGAAATGCCGCGATCGTCCGCGCCGTGGCCAAGGCCCTGGAGCAGTTCCAGTTTCCCCTGATCGTGGATCCCGTGATGATCTCCAAGCACGGCGCGCCCCTCATGGACTCCACCGCCGCCCGCATCCTCCGGGACGAAATATTTCCACGTGCCGCACTAGTCACGCCGAATCTCGCCGAAGCCCAAGCCCTTACCGAAAAACCGGTACGGACCCTGGAGGAGGTCCGGAGATCCGCCGAGATTCTCTATGGGATGGGACCATCAGCAGTTCTGGTAAAGGGCGGCCACCTGGACGGCGAACCGGTTGATGTCCTGTATGATGGCCGCGCTTTCCGCCACTTTTCCGCGGACCGGGTGGCGACGCCGAACACTCACGGGACGGGTTGCACCTATTCCGCGGCTATCACGGCCGGTCTCGCGCTAGGCCACTCAGTGCCGGACGCGATCGCCGCGGCCAAGCGCTTCATCACCGCGGCTATCGCCTCCAATCCCGGACTCGGTTCGGGGGCGGGTCCGGTCAACCACCACGCCGAGGTATCATTTAATCTATGAATCGGAGACAGGCATTCAAGTACGCCTGCGGCGCCGCCGCCGCGTACGCGGCTTGGGAGTTGTTCAAGCCGCCCTCGGGACTTTCGGTATCGCTCTGGCCCGCCATGTCGCGCCGGATAGGAGGAGTGGGCACGGTCTCCTCGGGCGCCGTCAACCGCCAGATCCCGCAGGATGAGTACGTATCCACCTGCCGGAAGTACCAACAGGAGGCCACCACCAATCTCACCATGCCCCACGTGGTGAACGGACTCTGGAAGACGGAGGGCTTCTCGACGACCTTCGGCAAGTACCGTCTCCCGGACAACACGCTGAACGACCCCCGCATTCCCCGCGAGTCGCTCGGAATTGCCCATGTCGGATATGGCGCGGCGAGCACTGAGTTCAGCCGCTTCGATACGGCCAAGCTGAACGAAATCGCGGACACCAAGTGCAATCCCAACTTCAAGCTGTTGATGCTCGAGGGCGCGGGCTCGATCCTGCGGATCTACGAGCCCGGGTTGTTCAAGCAAATGTGCTCGATGATGGGGCTGATTCCGAAGGACGCACCCGACGGTCCGGACAGCACGGGATTCTTCAAGCAGTTCCTGTCGGCGTTTCCCGACGAGGTCCAGTGGCTGATGACCCACGGCTACGGCCGGATGATGGCGTTCAGCAAGATGTCGGTCGCCTCGGCGATTGACGAGGCGCGCGCGCTTCCTGCCGGCCGCCAGGCGCCAGCGGTGCAAGGCATTGCCTTCGCCTTCGCCATGATGAACTCGCAGGACATGGCGCGGATTCTCGAGAACTCAAGCACGGTCGATTTCCAACGCCCGGCGTTTCAGAATGGACTGATCTACGCGCTCGTCTTCTGCGACTGGTTCGTTCCCGGATTCCTCGCGGCCTGGAAGCCGGCCGGAGACCTTGAAGGCAAACTCGTGTCGCGGGCCGCGGCGGAATCGGCCGAAAACCTCAAGCGCGGACATCCGCTCGCTTTCCGGCTCCAGGATCCGGTCACAGCCTGATGGACGCCCAGGACCGTTTTCTGGTGGACCGTAGCGAAGAGGCGATCCGCGACGGGCTGCAGTTGTACCGCTGGTGCATCGCCAACATCGAAACGCATCCCCGCCATAAACTCGACCTCGGCAAGCGGTACCGGCTTGCCAATACGGCCGAGGGATTCTGGGGCGAATGCCCCGTCAACGGGCGTCCCGTGACCTTGATGGGCACGCGCCAGGAGATCGCCTTCTCGCGCATCGAAGGTTCCGGCGCCGCGCAGCGCCTCCGCGACTTCGTCCTCAAGGACTTGCTCAACCGCGCTTCGTGGAGGTATCCGGACGGCGAAAAAGGAGGATTCGAGTTCCATCGGAGCGTCTACCAGAAGCTCGATGGCGAGTACGCGAAGTTCCCTCCTGGCGAAGACTCCGGCGCGGTCAACTGGCTCGACCTCGGCGTGCTGTACCGGTGGGTGCTGTTGCGTACGGACATCCATGACTTCGTGATGGAAATGGGTCCGTTCAAGAAGAAGCTCGCCGAAGCCGCCTGCGTGGTCGCCCACCCGGACTTTATCCGCGTCACCGAAAACCCGGAGCCGGGCTACGAGTTTGAAGCCGCGGTTGGCTATCCCTTCATCAGATTCGCGCCTATTCCCAATTTCTTCGGATTCGGGCCGGGCAAGTTCGACCTTGCCGTGAAGACTTTCAGTTTCCTGATCAAGCCGGGTGGCGACGTCGTCGTACGTATGTACTTTGCCGCCATGCCCCGTTGCGAGCGGGTATTCGACTTTGGCTCACTTCCCGACCCGGTCTATGGCGGCGCCCGCCTGCTCAGGAAGCTGTCCGGTGGCGCGTTCAACGAGCAGGCCTTTCACGACAAAATCGACAGCGGCATGCTGGCCCAGCACTGCCGCGTCCATCAGGCCTTCATCGAAGGCGTCGAAACCGTGTTTCAACAGTGGCTGGTGGACCAGCGAGGAGGAAAATCGACATGAGTGTAATGGAGAGCCGCGCTGTCCTCGGCATGTTCAGCGCGATCGCACCGGGAATGACCTGGATGATCAACAGCCTGATCCCGGGGCGCAACGCGGCGGTGATGCGTACCGAGAGCGCCAACAAGTGCAAGATCATGATGCTCGTCAACGGGCTGAGTAGCTACATCGACGAGACCAACTCCCGCCCGCTGCAGCAGATGGTCGACCAGTGCTATTCGCTCGGATCCTTCCCTGCGCTGTGGGCTGTCGAAGGCCTGGGCAAGGACCTCTCCGAGTGGCACAGGCTGCGGAACCCGAACCCAAGAGGGATCCTGTCCAACGCAGAACTCGACCCCAAATCACGCGGTGCCTGGCTGATGCTTCACGCCGGCATCGGCATGGGTTTCGCGCGCCAGCCGATTCTCGACTTGCCCTCGAACGCCCCGCCCGCCCAAATCGGCGACTTCGCCCTCCGCTTCCTCGAGCTGTGCCGCGCCAACTCGCGCCCCGGATACGCGGGTGCGGCGATCGAATCGCTCGGCCTGGTGTCGCGCTTCATGAAGAACGCCGAATTCTGCGCCACCGTTCACCGCGAGCTCACCCGCAGCGCGCCGGACGCGTTAGGCTACTTCTGGCGCGGTGTCGGCCGTTGCCTCTACTTCCACCCGGAGAACTTCATGCCAGCCTTCGGCGCACGGATCTACCGCGCGCTCGACATGGCGGACGCCGAGGCTCCCTCGCCCGAACTCAAGCAGACACTCTATTCCGGAATGGCCTGGGCGCTGACTGTCGTCAACATGATGAGTCCCGAGGTCATGGAGTACGTGCTGGCCAACCTCTCGGACGGCTATGCCGGATCGCCCGGCTTCGTCAACGGTATCACCGCCGCCACCGTCATGCGCTACGACACCACGCCCGGTGAGCCGCTGATCCGGGAATTCCTCAACCACCGCTGCACGGATCCCAAGCTCGACGCCCTATGGGCGGAAAAGGTCCGCGCCTCGTGTGAATTTGCGATCAACAACGTCCACCCCGCGCTCGACCGCCACCAGCGCCTGGAAGAGGTCTTCCGCTACCAGTCCCTGCCCGGCCTGATCGCAAATCTCTAACGAGGCGGCTTCAGGATCTTCACATTCGCCGGAATCGTGAAATGCTGGTCCGGCAGATCCTCGTTGATGGTCACGCTCTCGGCGAACATCTCGTAAGTTTTGTTCCCATCCCGGTGCCGCGTGATCGCGAACGGCCACTGCACCCCTCCCACGTCCCGGTACTTGGAAAACACGGTCACTTCCTCGATCCGGTCCTTGGTCATCGGATCCCGCCGGAAGTAAACCTGCCGCACCGGCAAGTGTGTCGAGTAGTGGAACTGCACGGTCAAGGTTGCGTTGTTCGCATCCACGAAGTCCACCGCCTCGGTCGGCTGGTTGTCAAACAGCTCTGTGCCCTTGAACTCCACGATCAGACCCGGCTCCCGCAGCCTCTGCCGCAGCAGGTAGAACACGTTGTTGCGAGTTGATTCCTGATAGCGGGTCCAATGCGCCGGTGGAACCGGAGCGGCCCCGCGGAAGGTGACCGACCACCCGTTGTCTTCGTCGAACAGCACCCCGTAGTCCAGCTTCTTCCCAAAGAGTTGCCGCTCCCTCTGGAATACTTTGCCCGCCGGCGGTGGATCCGGAGCGGTCACATACCGCGTCATGATTTTGGCCCGCGCCAGCCCGGAGAGTTTGGAATCGTAGAACGAATACGCCCGGCCCGTCTCCGTGCGGTCCTTCATCTCCAGGAAGTTCGTCCCTCCGAGCGCCTTTATGGCCGCATCGACAATCGCCTTGCCCTTTTCCGCTTTGGACTGCGCCAGCAGCGGCGCGGCGATCATGCCGAAAAGCAACCGCCTCGTCAAGGCTTGGCCTCCACCTCCGCCCGGTTCAGCTTTGAGTTGACCTTGACCGACAGCACCTTCATCTCGCCGGTCTTCCGCCCATCGGTCCGCGTCACGATCACGCCAGGATATTTGATGCCTTCCCATTCCTTCCATTCGCTCCAGGTTTCCTCTATGTTCGATGGAGTTCCGCTTCGGGTGCGTGACTGAAAGTATAACCTCACGGGAAGTCCCGTCGCTTCATCCAGGAAGATCCGCGTCCCAACGCCGTGTTCCCCGGTCACCACCAGGATATTCGCTCCGGCCTGGCTCACCATCCGCTTCGGATCCCGGTTGCTCAGGGCCAGCACCGGCAGCACCCGGAACAGCTCCGTCCGCAACTGGTACAGCAAACTTGCGGACACCGGCCGGACCACGCCGCCCCGCGAACCCACCCACGCCACACCACCATCATAGAAGACGGACAACGGACCCCTCGGCGTTTCCTGGTCTTGCCGCAGGACGCCCGCCTTCAGCCACCGGTCGGTCACCTTCAGCAGTGCGTCGTCACTCTCGCCCTCGCTCACGATGTGCAGATCTTCCACCGCCGCCAGACGCTCCTCTCCGCCCAGCGCCTGCCGCATCCGCGCAAGCAGTTTCTTCCCCTCCTCCAGGCTCGCCGCGTCCGTCCGGATCTCCAGCGGCTTCGGCGCCGGAATCGTCAAGTCAGCCTTCAACACTGGCTCCCGCAGGGTCGACGGAGGATTGCTCATCAGTGTCGAATTTCCGAGCACCACCAGGTGGAACCGTGCCGGATCCAGCATCACCTGCGCGAGCTTTGCCGTCTCGGTCCGGTTCGCCGCGCGGATTGTGTTCAGCACCGCTGCCGCATGCCCCTCTCCGGCTCCAGCTTTCCTGGCCACCTCGTCGTGGATCATCCGGTCCACGGGATTCAGGAACCGCGACAGCCACCGGGCCGCCGCCCGGCCCTTGGCCGCCTCGAAGTCCGCGCCCGAGTACCCGTCCTTTTGAATCACTCCCAGCTCCCGGATGACCGCCTGCAGCGCTTCTGTCGGATAACTTGGATCCGATCCGCCCCGGACCATCCACAGCCCAGGCTCAGCGAACCCTGCCTCCCACGATCCCTCTCCGTATAACGCCCACGACTTGTTGGCCGCGCTCAACTCCTTCAATCTCCCTGCGCCAGGATGCGTATTCCCCACCAGTGCCGCCAGGATCAGCGCGTGTGCCGCCCCCGCATCGCCCAGTCCCGGACCCTGCCGGCCCAACGCGAACCCCGCTGCCGCGGCTTGCTGCAACTCTCCAAGGATCAACCCCTGGACCGCCGGCTCTTCCCGTTTCGGCGCCGTACGTGGCCCGGCAGCTCCACGCCATCCTCCCAGCAGCTTCTCCAGTTGGTTCCGCACCGCCGCCGGATCGAAGTCCCCGTTCACGGCCAATACTACGTTCGCCGGACCCACATGCCGCCGGTGGAACTCCCGGACATCCTCCGGTCCGATGTTGCTCAACGATTCGTATCCCGGACCACTGTGCGCCGCGCCGAACGCCGCCTGCCGGAGCTGGAACGCCGTGGCTGCGTCCAGCGCCAAGTAGCGCGCACCGATCTGGTTCCGCAATACCGCCCTGGCGGCGTCGATCGCCTCCTGCTCAATCGCCGGTGCAGTCAGCATCCTGGCGATCTCCCCGGCCACCACCGCAAACTGATCGCTGACTCCCCGGAACCGGATCACACTGTGGTCCTGAAACGCCTGCGCGGAAATCTCAGATCCCGCCTGTTCCAGCACCCGGTTCAACGCCTGCCCGGGCTCGCCGCTTCCCGCCGCCAGCCGCAGCGACCGGACTGCGATGTCCGCCAGCCCCGCCCGGTCTGCCGGGTCTTGAGCCGCCCCGGCATGAATCACCACTGCGCCGGACACCCACGGCGTCCGCGAGTCCCTGCGTGCCAGGATTCGGAAGCCGTTCGACAGCGTGCTCACTTCCGCATTGAGCGCCGTGAACCCACGTTGCGCCACGACGGCCGCTGCAGGTGCAGCCACCGGCGCCACCCTCGGTTTCGGCTTCGGCGGCGCGACACGGACGGGTTGCGCGAAAGCGGCGGCCGCGGCCAAAACCAGCCCCCACCGGATCACTGCTCGCCCCCGGTGCTGGATGCCCGGACCACAATCCGCTTTCCAGGTGCCAAGTACTGGCTCGCCACCCGCTGGACGTCCTGCGGGGTTACCGCTTCGATGCGGTCCCATGCCTTTACGAGTCCGGCGGCATTTCCCTCAGCCGCCAGGAACCTTGCCAACATCCCCGCCATCGACACCTGCGATTCCATCTCCGAGGTCAACCGGCTCCGCAAGGCCATCTTCGCCTGCCGCAAGAGCCCGTCCGCGACCGGAGCGGCCCGCAACTTCTCAACCGCGCCGTCTACTGCCTTCTCCACACTCGATTGCGCGGCCGCCACATGGGGAGTCGCGCTCACCACCACCAGCGACGACAGCCGGTCTCCAGGGAAGTTGGGCAGCACCGCGGGCGCCGACGGGATCAGCCCGGCCTTCAACGACCCCGGCAGCAACGCCTCGCTTCCGGATGCCAGCAGCGCCCAGATCACGTCGAACACCGCATCATCGCGGTCCGTCTTCGGCGGCCGCACCCATGCGAGCACGGTGGGCACTGCGGATCCGGGCGGAAGCGCCGCACTCACGGCACGCTCCTCCACCGGCGCGCGTGCAGAGTCCTTGAGTGCCGGCGGCACCGCGCCACCCGCAATCCGGCCGAAATGGATCTCGGCCAGTTGCCTGATCTCGCTCACGTTGACGTCCCCGGCGATCGCGGCCACGACGTTCCCGGGCACATAGTGGCTGGCCGCGAACTTCTCGAAATCGGCTACTCGCAGCGTCTCCGTCTCAGCCGTCGACGCCACCGCCCGGCCGTAGGGATTCCCGGCCAACCCGGCCCGCAGCAGCGCCTGCTCCAGCCGGAGCTGCGCCGAAGTCTCTTCCAGCTTGATCCGCTGCTCCCTCCACGAGTCCCGCTCCAGGGAGAACCCTCGCGGCGACGGCTTGGCCAGCCAGTTAGCCGTGACCCGGAACCAGGTCCCCGTTTGATTGGCTGGAACCAGCGCCGTGAATTGTGAGCTATCCGCATCCACCCGCGCCGAGAGATCCGCTGCGCCCGCCGCCTCCAAGGCATTTCGGAGGCTCAGCGCCTGCCCTAGCGCCAACGCCTGCTCTGCCGCCATCTGGTATCCGACCCGTGCCCTCGAGACATCGACCGAGTCCGCTGGCGGACGCCGGTTCTCCATCTCCTTCCACGTGTCGAACGCCTGCTCCGCGCGCTGGATCTGCTGCCGCTCCGCCGCCGGATTCTTCGATCCGAGCACTTCTCCCCCGTGAAAGTACATCCGCTCGAATAGCTGCGCGATCCCCCCTTTGCCCGGCGGATCGTCCGCGATTCCCGCCTTCACGGTCAGGTGAAACGCGACCACCGGCGCTTCCGGCCGCTCCATCACCACGAACATCATTCCGTTGCTCAGCCGGAACTCAGTAACGTGCTTCGGCAGGTCGTGGAAACCCGCCCCGCGCAGCACCAGCCCGCCCAGCAGCACCGCGCCGATTCGAACACACATATTAACAGTGTAGCCGCGCCGCCCGCGCCCGTCTTTCCACCCCTCGCTATAATCCGTACTGGAGCCCTCGCGCTATTTCGCTTCCCAATCCGGATCCAGGCTCAAATACGCCAACGCATACCGCCGCCCGAACTCCCGCAGCGACGCCGAATCGAAATGGACATCGTCGCCCTTGTGCACCAGTCCCGCCGACGAAACGAACGCGCACCGCTGAAACGTCAGCGGCAGCATCGCCAACTGCTGGTTGACGCGCGCTGCCTCATCCCTCCGGAAGAACGTCCCGAGCTGGCCCACCGCCACCGGAACTCCGCCCGCGCCCGTCTCGCTCCTGAGGGCCGACATCACCACTGAGAACCGCTCCCGGTAGGACTCGGCGTTCGCCGCCGAGCCCGACTCCGCCTCACCCTGGTGCCACAGGATGCCCCGGATCGTCCCCGCCTTGCTCGCGATCGCCGCCCGCCGGACAGCCTCGGTGAAGATCGCGCCGCCCACCGTCCACTGCTCGAGCGAGCTGCCACCCACGGCGCACGGCACGAGCCCGATCGAACGTCTGGGATTAGCTGCCCGCATCCTCAGTGCGAAAGACCGGCCCAGCCCCACCCCGGCAGTTGGACGGTCCCAGTGCAGCGGATCCGCTGCCGGAACCCACTTCATTTCCTTGTTCAACGCCCAGACCCCGTCGACCGGCGTCCTGTCCTGAGCCTCCACCTCGCCGCGTCCCGCCATGTTGGACTGTCCCGTCAGAAGAAACAGATCCAGTCCGGACGGCGCGGGTTGAGCAAACGCTGCTGGGGTGAAGAGCAGCATGCGGCGGGTGATCATAGTGTCCAGGGTACATCAAAAAATTCGCAAAAACCGCTTGACTCGGGCCGGGAACGAAAGATCCGCCCTCACGGCTTTGGCTTGGAACTGACGCCGATCAAGCGGTCTTCGACGCCGCCGTCGGCAACCTCTGCCAGAGGCGCGGGCTGCTGCGGGTCAACGGCAAACTCCTCTCCCTGGCAGAGTGCTAAGGGAAACACCTGTCTTGACAGGCCGGTACAAGGGCTGGTATGATTTATGGAACACCAAAGTTCCGTTGTTGGAAGGCTCTGCCTCCGCCGGGACTCTCCCTATTAGCGTTTTGATCACGGTGACCCAATGAAGCAGCACTACTTCATTCTCGTACTGGCCCATTCCTTTCACGGCCGCCTCCGGAGGCTCCACATTCCGCACCAAGCGCTTTGGGGCGTGTTCCTCTTGGCCTTGTTCGGCGCGGCCTCGCTCCTGGGAATGGCCGGCAGCTACGCACGCATGGCCTGGAAAGTTGCCAACTACAACTCCCTCCAGAATCAGTTCGAAACCCTGCAAGCCAAGTACGAAAAGCTCGAAAAAAGCGCCAGTGCCACCAACGAACAGCTCGCGACACTACAGTTGTTTGCCACCGAGGTCTCCATGGCCTACGGCATCAAGCGCAGCGACGGAATCGCCTCTGAAGGCCCCCTCCTGCCGAGCTTCACTGACTCCGTCAAAGAATACAACTTCCTCAAGGCCGCCAACTTCTCCCGCAGCCACCGCAAGTACACGCGTGCCTTCCACACCAACGTCCGTCCGAGCATCTGGCCCGTGCAAGGCGGGCTCCTGTCGAGCTTCGGCCGCCGCGTCGACCCCTTCTCGGGCGAAGGCTCCTTCCACGCGGGCGTCGACCTTTCCGCCGGCGTCGGCGTCCCGGTCCGTGTGACCGCTGACGGAATCGTCCTGCGTGCCGAGTGGTTCGGCGGATACGGCAAGGTCGTCGTCATCGACCATGGCGCGGGCATGCATACGTATTACGCACATCTTTCGCGGATGGATGTGATCCCCGGACAGGATGTCCGCCGCGGCCAGATCATCGCAGCCGCGGGTGCCACGGGCCGCGTGACTGCCCCCCACCTGCACTACGAAGTCCGGCAGAACGGCACGCCCATCAATCCCTACATTTTCCTCGCCCGCTCAACCGTGGTCGCCGCCAGCGGACCGGTCAAAAAGGACCTCCCCTTTTAACCAATTCGCGGTCCAACACCGTGATAGCATGAGACTGTGATGCCTCTCACCCGGCGTAGTCTGTTGACATGCGCCGGAACGGCTGTTTGGGCTCAGACCCGCCGCCCCGGGCCGGAACGGCTCCGGTACCTCGACTCGGGCACCGAGCAGGAAGTCACCCGGCTCACCGATCCGAAGCTTAGTTCCTGCTGGCTGCCCCTTCCTCATCACGTCGTTTTTTCGCGGCGCCTGAACGCGCTGCTCTACCTCTCCGACCGGAGCGGATCCCGCCAGCTCTGGACCATGGACCTGAAGTCCTTTAACAGCCGCCCCTGGCCCCAAGCCGCAGCCATCGACCCGGGCGCCTTCACCTTCACCGCCGACGAGCGGTCCGTGGTCTACTCCGGATCCGGCGTGCTCTGGTTCCAGGCCTCCGCCGGGCCCGCCCGCAAGCTGTACACCTTCGAAAACGCCCCGGGACGTGGAATCGCCGTCACGCCAGAAGGCTACGCCCTTGCCGGAGACGGACTCCGGCTGCGGCAGGTGCTCCTCGCCCGAGCAACGGCTGGCACCATCATCGAGGCCAAGGACCCGGTTTCCGATCCCATGCCCCGGCCCCGCCGTGCCTCGGTCCTCTACCGTGCAGGCGACGCCCTATGGCTTGCCCACCTCGACGGACAGCGCAACTTCAAGCTGAAGACCGCCGAAGGCATCATCGGACAAGCGCTCTGGGCTCCGGATGGCCGCACCGTCTTTTATCTGCACGCCGCCGCGGCCGGCAAGCCCAACACGCTCCGCGAAGCCGATCCGGACACCGGCGAGGACCAGCCGGTTGCCGCAACCTCCAACTACGCCTCTTTCTGCTCAAATCGCGACGCATCCGTTATCGCGGGCGCCAGTGGCAGCAAGGCGGGCCCCTACATGCTGCTGATGTTGCGCAAGCCCAAGCGCGAACGCGCCCTCTGCGAACACCGGGCTCTGGACCCCACCGCCGTGGGTCCCGTCTTCTCACCGGACAGCCAGCGCCTGGTCTTTACCAGCGAACTCCACGGCAAGCCTGCGATCTATATGATCGACCTCCAGAGGCTGGTCGAAAAAACCGACGAAGTCTCAAGCTAATCTCAATCCTAAGGATCTTGGAATTTTTTATGAGGACACGAATCCTGGCCATTCTCGCCACTTTTGTCCCGCCCGCCTTCCCGCAGGCGTTCACCGCGAACATGACGGGGCTGGTGGTCGAC
>Ga0194132_10007996_pt1 | contig 15372 bp, 13 predicted proteins | sample TA2KigOf80mmetaG_FD_148612 | JGI IMG/M metagenome (GOLD analysis project Ga0194132, IMG submission 148612) | Freshwater microbial communities from Lake Tanganyika, Tanzania - TA2015054 Kigoma Offshore 80m | ecosystem: Environmental > Aquatic > Freshwater > Lake | place: Tanzania: Lake...
CGCCCCGTCGTCACACGGTGATGATGAAGAACGTCGCCGGACTCCACAACCGGATGTACGGGTAACGACCACACAGGATCGTCTGGCCGAAGTGCGACTGAACCAACACCTATTGCGCAACGAGTCTAGTGTTACCCGTGCGTCGATGAGAGCGGAATGAAAGCGCGCGGAATATGTGAGAATCAGAAGCCGAACTTCTTCTTGAGCGCGTCGACCGGGCTCGCGCCCTCACCGCCGCCGCTCAGCAGTCCCTGAATCTGGTCGCCGAGCATCGGCACCTTGCCCTTGATGAACTCGATCACGCTCGACACCGCGGTTTTCGCCTGATCGCCGCTGATGCCAGCCTTCTCGCTGACCTTCTTAATTAGCTCTTCCATCGCGCACCTCACGGGTTGGGAGACTTGGGAAACCGCTTACTCGCGGTAATAACGGGCTTCTCGTCCTTGTCCAGAATGACGATGTACGCCGCCGCGCCCGGCGTGTCCTCGATCAGTTTCAGCGCGCGTTCGGGCGGCAGCACGCTCACGGCTTTGGTCATGCTATCGGCCGCGGTGCCGTTGGGCGCGATCACGGTCACGCTGCGCCGCCCGGTCAGCCCGAGGCCGGTCCTCGGGTCGAGCACGTGCGAGTACCGCACGCCTTTGATCTCGACGAACTGTTCGAGGTCGCCCGACGTGCTGACCGCGGCGTTTCTGAGCGTCAGCGTGCGTGGCTTCTGGTTCTTGGAAATCGGCGCGATGTCCACCTTCCAGCCGTCCGTGAGCGGCGGGGCGTCGCCGCAGGCGATGTCGCCCGACGCCGCGACCAGCGCCACCTTCATGTTGAACTTCTCGCGCAGCAGTTTCAGCACTTCGTCCGCGGCGTAGCCCTTAGCGATGCCGCCGAAGTCGAGCTGCATTCCGGGCGTCAGAAGTTGAACGGTCTTCTTCACCGGGTCGATCTTGATCTTCCCGTAGCCGACCAGCGCGCGCGCCGCGGCGAACTCCTTCGGGTCGGGGAGTTCCTGCGTGCGCCGCGCGTGCCGCCACAGTTGCACCACCGGCCCCACGGTGACATCGAACGCCCCGTCGCACCGGCGCGACAGCTCATCGGCCTTCAGCAAGACGGCGAGCAGGTCGTCGCTGGCGTGGTTGGGCGGCCCGACCTTGGTGGCGAAGGTCTCGCACAACTTCATCACTTCGCTCTTCTTGTTGTAATCGCTGAAGGTCGCGTCGAGGGTCGCGACGCGCTCGAACGCGGCGCGCGCGGCCCCCGTCGCGGTGGGCTTGTCCGGGGCGTACATCACGACGCGAAACGTCGTGCCCATGTGCTTCGATTCAAACTCGAACCGCTGGTGCGGGGCCGCGTCCGGGTTCGGCGCTTTCGTCGGCCACGCGCCGCTTGCCGTACTAAGATGGCACAATCCGGCGCAAAGTAGGCCGAAGCAGATCATTTGCGCGCCCCGCACGGTTGACACAGCTCGCCCCTTCGGAGAATCTAGCAGACATGGCACTTCGATACACCACTTTCGCTCTGCTGATTCCGGCCCTCGCGCTGGCCGCGCTCGCTCCCGCCGAAGAGAAGACGCCCGCGCCGAAGGTCGCGGAGCCGCCCGTGCCGGCGAAGCTCGAGCGCAAGAACTATACCGAGAGCACGAAGGCGTGGAAGAAGGAGATCACCGACCCGGACGCCAAGCCCCCCAAGTGGCGGCGCGTGGATACCGCGTCCAAGTTCGAGATGGTGTGGGTGCCCGGCGGCGAGTTCACGATGGGCAGCCCGGACACCGAGGCCGGGCGCGAGGCCCACGAGGGGCCGCGCCACAAGGTCAAGGTGAACGGGTTCTGGATGGCAAAGTGCGAGGTCACGTGGGACGAGTACGACGTATTCTGGTTCGACGAAGACTACCTGTTGGCAAACGACGAGGACGCCAAGAAGCTCCCCCGCGACGCGGTCACGCGGCCCACGAACACGTTCGTTGACGCCACCTACGGCCACGAGCGCGAGGGGCACCCGGCGATGTGCATGACGCACCACGCGGCCATGATGTACTGCGCGTGGCTCAAGAAGAAAACCGGGCGCAACTACCGCCTGCCCACCGAGGCCGAGTGGGAGTACGCGGCGCGCGGCGGTAAGGGCGATTCGCCGTACTGCTTCGGCACCGACATCAAGGAACTCGAAGAGCACGGCTGGTTCAAGACGAACTCACCGGACGACGACCACCGTAAGGGCACCACACACACGGTCGCCACGCGTAAGCCCAACCCGTTCGGGTTGTACGACATGTACGGCAACGTGTGGGAATGGACCCTCGATCAACACGTTCCCGACATCTACGCGACCCGCGCCAAGCTCGACCTGAGCGTTCGCCCCGTGACGGTGCCGACCGCGAAGAAGTGGTCCCACGTCGTTCGCGGCGGCTCGTGGGCCGATACGCCCGACAAGCTCCGCAGCGCCGCGCGGCGCGTGTCCGACAAGAGCTGGATGCGGCACGACCCGCAGGAACCGCAGAGCATCTGGTGGCTCACCCGCATGGACGTGATCGGGTTCCGCGTCGTTCTGGCCGAAGACGAACAGCCCGAACTGAAAGGGCTGCGCCCGCTGGTTGTGAAGGTGTCCGAGTGAGGGCCGCGCTCCCCTTCGGGTCGCGGTTACTCGAGCTTCTCCCATTCTCCGTGGAGGTACCATGTCGAACCGTCGAGACTTCCTGAAGGCTTCCGCCGCGGTCGGCGGGGTCGCGATGGCGAGCAACTTCGCCGGGGCGTTCGCCGCCGGCAACGAGACCATCAAGGTCGGGCTGATCGGCTGCGGCAGCCGGGGCCGCGGCGCGGTGGCCAACATCCTACAGGCCGAGGCGAAGATCAACGGGGCGAACCCGAAGGTCGAGATCGTCGCCGTCGCCGACGCCTTCAAGGAACAGACCGCGAGCGCGGTGAAGGCGTTCAACAACCCGGACCACGAGCACTTCGGGCCGTTCGTCAAGCAGATGAAGGTCACGCCGGAGACGACGTTCGACGGGCTGGACGCGTACTCGAAGTTGCTCGCGACCGACGTGAACCTCGTCATTCTCGCGACCCCGCCGGGGTTCCGCCCGTTCCACCTCGAAGCCGCGGTGAAGGCCAAGAAGCACATCTTCTGCGAGAAGCCCGTCGCCGTCGACGCGACCGGCGCGCGCAAGTGCTACGGTCTGGTCGAGGAATCGAAGAAGGCCAACATCGCCATCGTCGCCGGCACCCAGCGCCGCCACCAGAAGCCCTACATCGAGGTGATGAAGCGGGTCCACGACGGCGGCATCGGCGAGATCCGCGCCGCACGGTGCGCGTGGAACGGCCGCGAGCCGTGGTACAAGAAGCGCGAAGCGGGCCAAGCCGACAGCACATACCAACTGAAGAACTGGTACCACTTCCTCTGGACCTGCGGCGACCACATCGTCGAGCAGCACGTCCACAACCTCGACGTCGTCAACTGGGCGCTGAACGACCACCCGATCAAGGCCGTGGGGTTCGGCGGGCGCGCGTTCCGGCACCCCGGCGACCCGAAGGACGCGGGCCAGATCTGGGACCACTTCGCGGTGGAGTTCGAGTACAAGAACGGCGTGCGCCTCTCCAGCTACTGCCGGCACTTCCCGGTGCCGCAGGACGACGTGTCCGAAACCGTGATCGGCAGCACCGGCCTCGCCTACACCCGCGACGGCTCCGCGTACACGATCAACGGTAAGGACGTGCTGGAAGACGAGAAGGCGCTGAGCGGGTACGTTCAGGAGCACATCGACCTGCTCAACAGCATCCGGGCCGGCGCGCCGCTGAACGAACTGAAGAACGTGACCGACGCGACGTTCACCGCGATCCTCGGGCGCAACGCCTGCTACGCCTCCGGCACCACGCTGAAGTGGGCCGACGCGCTGGCGTCCGCCGAAGACATCACGCCGAAGAACTTCGCGCTGGGCAAGCCGATGGACGCGACCCCGGCCCCGCGCCCCGGCTCGTGGAAACTCCCGCCGCGCGCCTAACGGCGAGTGTCAGTGGTTAGTGGGCGGTGGGCAGTACAGAGAGAAGACCAAAACCGAGTTGGCTCTGGTCTTCTGTCTGTACTGCCCACCGCCCACTAACCACTAACCCAGCCCCAACACTTTGTCCATTGCGGCGGAAATCTTCTTGAGGTGTTCCTCGCCGCCGCCCCCGACTTCGGCCGTGGCCCAGCCGTTGTAGCCGATTTCGGCCAGCGCCTTCAGCACTTCGGGCCAGTCCTCGTCGCCCTCGCCGATGTTCACCCACTGCTTCGACTTGCTGTAGCCCTTGAAGTCGAACTTGAGCATCCGCTTGCCGAGCTTGCGGATCCAGTCCGCGGGGGCGACGCCGTACTTGATCATGTTCGACGTGTCGAAGTACGCCCCGACCCACTCGCTCTTGAAGCTGTCCACGTACTCGATGAGCTGTTCGGGCTTGGTGATGAAGTTGTTCCACACCACTTCAATCGCGATCTTCACCTTCAGCTTTTCGGCCAACGGCAGCGCCTTCTTGACCTCGGCCTGCGAGCGCTCGAAGCACTGTTCGTAGCTGACCTCCTTGTTCACGACGCCGGGCACGAGCAGCACGGTGTCCGCGCCGACGGTCTTGGCGTCCTTCAGCGCGCCTTCGAGCGCGGCCAGTCCCTTCGCGCGGACCTTCTCATCGGGGTGCGAGAGCGTGTCGCGCCAGTGGACCGAGTCGATGACGCCGTGGATCACGACGCCGGTTTCCTTGCTGGCCTTCACGAGCGCGTCGAGGTCGCCGGTGCCGGGGCTGTCGATCTCGACGCCGAGGAACCCGCACTTCTTGGCGAGTTCGAGCCGCGCGAGGTGGTCCCCGCCCTTCACCTGAACCATGCCGTACTTCACGGCCTTCTTGAGCTTGGCTTTCGGCTTGTCGTCGCCGAAGACCGGCGCTCCGGACAGCGCGGTGGCCGCGATCGCGGCGGTGGTGGCGAGGAAGTCGCGGCGGCCGAGTGGACGGTTCATGTGCGTGTCCTCGTGACGAGGCGCGGCGTCCGTTCCGGCCGGGAGATTGTGTTGGGTTGTGCGAGTGTCGGCGTCATGCCAACTGTGCGAATTGTGACGCTCGCGCAAAGGTTCCGCAAGCGCCCAGTTAGGGAAAATGTGCGGCCCGGCCCGCGCTACGCGCGCCACTCGATGGTGGCCGACTGGCCCGGCCCTTCTTCGACCTCGACGCGTAGCACGTCCGGCGTGAAGTTCTCGTGCGTGCGCAGCGATTCCAACAGCCGGTTGGCGATGTAGCGCGCGATCAGTTCGGCCGTCGTGTTCTCAATCGGCAGCAGAATGCAGTCGCCGCGCGGGAACTGCCACTCGCGGTCCTCGTACTTCACCTGCACGCACTTCGGCGTGGCGTCCACCGCGATGACCGGGTTCTTGGTCGCCAGCAGCATGTGGTGGTCGAGTTCGTCCGTGATCTCCTTCGTGCGGGTCTTGAGCGCGATAAAGTCGAAGACGTAGTAATCCTCTTGGAGCGCGCCCTCGACCTCGACGGCGCAGCGGTAGTTGTGGCCGTGCAGCCGCTCGCACTGGTGGCCGCGGAAGCTGATGAAGTGCCCGCAGCAGAACACCAGATGGTCTTTGGTCACGCGAACTTTGAAGCGCTCGGTCGGCATGTGCTACAGCCAGTCGGGTACGTCCCAGCGGAACGGGGCAGAGGGCGTTACCTTATTCTCCCGTAGCGCGACGAACAGGCAAGCGGTGATGAGGTCGGCCGTCGTGCCGGGATTCAGCTTGTTGCCGTCGCTGCGAAGGTGCTTGTCAAGCGCAACGCCAGCGGCGCGGCCTTCGCTGGTGGCGATCCCGCCGAGGCGCAGCGCCTCCGCGGCGCGGCGCTGAACATCTTCCGCAATCGCGGTGCCGTTCTTGCGGGCGATGAGCGAATCCGGGTAAGTCGCGAGCCAGCGCAGTTGCGAATCGATGATGGCGGCCTCGACGCAGCCGAACCGCGCGAGCGCGTCCACGAACGCCGGCACGCCAAAGTCGAACACGTCCGCGAACCCGTTGGCGTACTGCCGCGCGACCATGTCGCGATCCGCCGCCAGCTTCATAGCTTCGAGCAACGTGACCGTGGGTTCCTCGCGCACGTCCTGTTCCGGTGCGTCGCCAAGCCCGCCGGGGCTCGCGACGCGGATCGCTTCGTAGACGTGGCGCGCGTCCTCTACATTGAGGTTCGCGAGAACTTGGTTGAGTTCGCCCCCCCGGACCCCGGAATCGGGTTCGACCCAAACGCTACCAAGCGGTGCGAGCAGGATCACGATTCCGAGATTGGTGTTCGTTCCGACAACGTCGCGCGTCATGCGGACTGTGTGTCGGATCGAATTGCCCACGCGCCCAGAGTCGCGGCGCATCCGAACCGCGCTCCCGAAGGTATCGGTGAGGTAATCGGCGGCGATTCCCGCGGAGAGAACGAAGTCGAGGTATGTCGAAGTAGTGAAATCGCGGTAGCGGTGGACGTTCCCGACCTTGCGCGCCGTGGCTTCCCAAACGCATGCGGTGCGAATCGCGGACGCGATTTCGTATTCGCCACGGTAGCCCATTACAGAGCCTCCCGCGTGAGGAACCGAACGACTTCCTTCGCCACATCGACGCCGCAGGTCGGGGCGAGCGCCTTCCAACCGGGGACGGCGTTTACTTCGATCACGAACAACTCGCCGTCGGGACCGGGGAGCAGATCGACGCCCGCGACCGCACACCCCACGACCTCCGCGGCGCGCAGGGCGAGTTGCTCTTCGGTCGCGCTCAGGGTGACGCGCTCCGCGGTGCCGCCCTGCGCGACGTTCGTGCGCCAGTCGTTCCCCGCGACGCGGCGCATGCTGGCGATCACGCGCCCGCCCAGCACGAACGCCCGCAAGTCCCAACCGGGGTGCCGCACGAAGCGTTGCAGGTACATCACCTGCCCGGTTTGCTCCAGCACGCGCGCCGTGCGCCACATCGTTTCGGCGTCCGTGATGCGGCACATCCCGCGGCCCTCGGCCCCGAACAGCGGCTTTAGCACGACATCGCCGCCGAGGTGCGCGAACGCGGTCATCGCGTCGTCGCTCTTCTGGCAAACAACGGTCGCGGGGGTTGCGATCCCGGCGCGCGCGAGCCGCGCCGTCGTGAGGTACTTATCGACGCAGACCTCGACGGCGCGCGGCGGATTCATTACCGGCACGCCGCGCGCGACCGCTTCGTGAAGCAGATCCATGCGGAACACAACCTGTTCGAGCGACCCGGCCGGCATGGTGCGCACGAGGACCGCGTCGAACCCCGCGAGCGTGTCGGCCCCGACATTCACGCTCGCGCCGAGCGCGCGGAAGTCAAGCGCCGCGGCGTCGTGGCCCAGTTCGCGCGCGGCCCGCAGCACGTCCTGAACGTGCCAGCCCGTTCCGCCGGAGAGAACTGCGATTCGCATGCCGTTATCGTAGTCATCACGCTCCGCGTGATGCCGTGATGGCATGTGTTCTTGGTATGCGGTATCGCAACCGGGCGGATATCGCACCACCACGCGGAGCATGATGACTACGCTGAAAGACCGAACGACTTCCGCAACAGCGTCGGCTCGCAGCGGCCGAAGCGGTGGCACTTGCCGCTCTTCAGGTTGCGGAACTCCACTTCCGCGGGGGAGAACAGCAGCGGGTCGATCTTGTAGAAGTCGCCGTTATAGCGGGCGAACACTTCGGCGAACGGCGCGCCGTGGTCGGCCGACGCGTTCGACGGCACCTTAGGCCCGATCTGCGCGAGCAGTTCGTCGTCGGCGCGGACCCAGAGCGTGACCTTGCCGCCGTAGAGGATCGCGTCGTTGGTGCGGCCGATGGCCTGCACGAAGTCCATTGCGACCGGCGGCAGCGGGGCCACGCCGTATCCGCTCACCACTTGGTTCACGTCGAACTTCAGTTCGTGGAGCTTGTGCAGCGCCGTTTCGACCGAGCGGGCGACGATCTGCGTCGTGCCCGCGATACTCATGGTCGGGGCCACGAGTAGCGTCAGGTGCTCCGCAACGGGCGGCAGCTTTGCCACGATTGCCGCGATCACGTCCTCGGTCGGGTGCTTGTGCGTTTCGAGCACGCCGACCGCGAACGCCGACTCCTCCTTGCCGGGGATGTGCTGGAACACCTCTTCGCGCGCGGCGAGCGCGCGCATCGGCCCGGACCCCATCGCGAAGAACTTGCCCGCGCTCACCTGCCACCCGGCGTACTGCGAGGCGAGGCACGCGCGAACGGGGTCGTCGGTCGTCACCTGCACGGCCGGGCCGCCGACCTCCGCGACGGGGCAGGGCACGTAGGCCACTTCGCCCATGTCCGCGAGACACGCCCGCGCGAGCAGCAGCCCGGCCGCGAGCGACCCTTGCACCGCTCCGCCGCAGTCGATGACCCGCGCCCCGGCGACTTTGGAGACGCTGACGCGGAGCCGCGCGGCGTTGCGTTCGACTTCGTCCGCGACCAGTTGGGCGCGCTCGTTGAGTGTCATGCGTGGTGCTCCTGAAAGAGAGTATCGAGTTCCGCCGCGCGTGATTGTAGCCGCTCGCGCACGTCCGCGGGCGACGTGCCGCGCGCGAAGAAGGTGAGTACGGGGTGGCCCGCTTCGACACGCGCGCCGGCGTCGGGGATGTCGGCGAACCCCGGCACGCGCCACGGGTCGAAGTCGCCCGCGAGGTCCGCGTCCCACGGCCCACTGTGGGGGAACGCGAGCGCGTGCGGCGCGTAGTAGACGGCTTTGCCGACCGTTGAATACTCGATTGGCAGTGGCGGAAGTCCGTGGCCGTCTTGTTCCCAGCGCCGCTTGTTCGCAACCGAAAGCGGCCGTGTGCCGGTCGCGAGTTCAAGAACCTCGAAGCCGGCCGTGTATCGCGGGTTCACTTCGAGCACGACAGGCCCCGTTCCGGTCGGCAGGAAGTCCGCACCCCAAACTCCCAGCACCCCTTGTTCGCAAACGAAGCCCGAAATCAGCGCCGTGTGAAGCGGTGCTACAACCGGTCCGATGTTACCGCAGTAAGTGAACCCGCCGGCGTGCAGCCACGGCACGCCGATGAGCTGTTCCGTGACACCCAATAGCCGGTCGTTGACGAACAGCGCCGACATCGGCGGGCCTTCGACGAACTTCTGAAAGTAGTGCTGTGGCGAAGCGGCTTCGCCCGGTTGTGCGAAGCGGATTCCGAGGCCGCCGCCAGAACGCAGCGGCTTTCGCAACCATCGGCCCTCAGAAGGGCACCCGTCACGGTGAGGAACGATGCACGGAACCGGAAAGCCAGCACGAGCGAAGATCGCCCGAATGCGGAACGGGTCGCGGACGCGCCCCAGCACTTCGGGCGTGTTGCCCCACAGCTCGCGCGTGCGCGCGAGTTCGGCGACGATGTGCGGGTAGTTTTCGAGGCCGCCGGTGTAGAGGACCGGTCCCGGCGGGAACTGCTTCGCTAGTTCGGGGATGTCGTCGGGGTAGTTGATACTGCGCGCGCAGGGCGCGACGCGCGCGAGGTCGCGGTCGCAGAACTGATCGACCGCCCACGCGGAGCGGCCGTGAAGCGGCGCTTCGCCGCGACAGGCCGCGAGTCCCGCTGTACCCGCGCGCGCCAGCGAGTGGACCGCGGCCCGCGCGCTGGCCCCGACGACACCCGGAGCGGCCCTGAAGCCCGGCTTTGCGGGCGACAGGTCGCGAGTCCAGCCGATCACCGCTTCACCGGCGTCGGCAGCCCGAAGAACTCGCGCAGCGATTGCAACTCGGGGATCATCATAACGCGCATCACGTCGGCGTAGTCGTCGGTCCAACTGTCCACGCCCTTCAACCCGTCCACCGGGCGGAACCCGTAGCCGGTGGTTCGGACCAGCACGCGCATGAGCGTGTCGCGCTCGGAGTCGGCCTTGCGGAGCCACGCGGCGAACAGTTGCGCCTGCGCGTCCCCGGTGCGCTTGTCGAGCCACTCCTGAACCGAGTCGCGCACCGGTTTGCGGGCCGGTAGTTCCTTGCGGGTGCCGTCCGGAAGGATCTCGAACGGCAACTCTTGCTTGGGCCGCGCGTCCGGGTAGTGGTGCAGAATCATCTCAATGAGTTGCACGTCGCCGTGCTTGCCGAGGTAGTCGCCCACCGGCGAACAGAGTTGCTCGCCGAGGTGCTCGCGCTTCCGCGCCAGCACGACCCAACTGGACGCGGTCTTGCCGTGCTGCCGCTCGGCGTCGTCGTTCCACACACGGGCCACGAGTCCGTGGTGCTCGGCGATGGCCGCGACCACGGGCTCGAGTTTCACGAACTTGTTCGAGATGTGAAGCGCGAGGATGCCGTCGTCGGTGAGGCGGTCGAGGTACAGCCCCATCGCCTCGTTGGTGAGCAAGTGAACCGGGATCGAGTCCGAGCTGAAGGCGTCGATCATCAGCAGCGAATACTTGTCGTCGGTCTGCTTCAGCTTGAGGCGCGCGTCGCCCTTGCGGAAGTCGATGAGCGCCCCGCGGCGCTCGGCGTCTTTCACGTAGGAGAAGTACTTGTCGGTTTCGGCGACCAGCCGGATGACGGCCGGGTCGATCTCGTAGAACGTGAGGCGCTGGCCCTTCTGGGCGTAGCACGACACGCTGCCGGTGCCGAGGCCGACCATCGCGACGTGCGTCTTATCTTTGCCGCGGCGCGTCAGTTCGCCGAACATGGCCCCGACCGGGCCGGTACGGTGGTAGTACGTCAGCGGCTCTTGGCGCGCGTCGAACGCCGCCTGCGCGCCGGTCACCGCGATGTTGTCCCAGCCGTGGCCCGCGGTCAGCCGCTGGAAGTCGTCGAGCACGTGGCGGTCGTGCTCGGCCACTTGCGTGCCGTGCAACGTGGTGCCGTGAACCAGCCGGTGGTACTTGTACTTGCCCATCACCACGGGCTTGCCCTCGGCGTCGCGCACGATGGGCGGGTCTTCGGGGTCTTTGGCCCGGTCCAGCAGGAACTGGCGCGAGTGCTGCTCCTCGATCTTGAGGATGCCGAAGAAGCTGCGCTCGGTGTACAGAGTGTTGGTGTTGTCGGAGTTCACCCGCACCGGGCCCAAGATGGCCGCGACCGCGAGCGCGAACCGCAGCGGCCGGTCCACGAAGAAGAAACACACCATCACCGGCACCGCGTACGAGATGATGATGTACACGGTGTTCGGGGCCATCTTCCACGGCATCGCCTCGGCGATGTTGCGGAGCATCTTCGCGTACCACTCGAACGTGTCCGGCAGCTTCCGCAGTTGCCAGAACGCCAGCCCGATCAGCACCGGGATCACGATGTCGAGCGCGAGGCGAATCTGCTCGCGCTTGGGGCCGGCGGCGGTCGTACCGGCGCTCGCCGGGGCGTTGGCCGCCTGTTGCGCCCCCTTGGGGTTGGCCGCGTCCGGGGTGCCGCCGGCGTCCGCGGCCGTGAGCGTCGGCACCATCAGGCACGCCACGATGAGCGCGAGCGGGAACTCGTAGGCGTGGGTGAAGATCACCGGGGCAAGGAGCGAGTTGAAGATGCCGCCCAGCACACCGCCGAACGACATGATGAGGAAGTACTGCGTCAGGTACTTCGGGCTGGGGCGGTCGCGGGCCAGCTCATAGTGGCACATCAGCGCCGCGGCGAAGAAGGTCAGGTTGTAGAGCAGCAGTTCGAGGCCGGTGCCGGGCTTCACGTCCGAGATCATCAGGAACACGAGCAGCAGGATCATCACCGGAGCGAGGTTGCCGATCAGGATGCGGAACCACGGCGGCAGGTGGCTGAACGCGATGATGAACGTGATGAGGTACAGGGCGAGCGGCCCGACCCACAGCAGCGGGATGCTGGCGATGTCGGTGGTCATGTGGAACGTGACGCCGAGCATGAGGCTGCTGGGCACGAACGCGAGCGCGGTCCACTTCGCCATACGCAACCACGTGGGCGGCGGCTCGTCCGGCGCGGCCGGGGTGGGCGCGGCCTGCTGCTTGTTGCCCTGCCGCCCTTGGTTCCCCTGCGGGGGCACGCCGAGCGGGTTCACCGCGGCGCGCCCGCAGAACGCGATCAGGCCCGCGAGCGCCACGAACCCGACCGCCCAGAACCACGTCTGCTGGCCCTGCGTCATGTTCGGTTCGATGAAGATCGGGTAGCCGAGGAGCGAGATCAGGCTCCCGAAGTTGCTGGCCGCGTACAGGAAGTACGGGTCGCGCGCCGACGGGTGCCCGGTGTACGTGAACCACTTCTGCAACAGCGTGGCCGACGTGGACACCACGAAGAACGGGATGCCGATGGCGACCGTGAGGATCAGCAGCACGCTGAGAATCGCGCTCGAGCCGTCGGAGGGCGCGAGGCTCTCGGCGACCGCGATGGGCAGGTGCCGCTGGCCGAACACGGCGGACAGCACGAACACCGTGACCGGCAGCGCGAGCACGCTCAGGTGAACGGTCCACTGCTTGCGGGTGTCCTTGATGCGCGTGAGTCGGTCGGCGTACAGGTAGCCGAACAGCAGCAGCGCTTGGAAGAACACCATGCAGGCGTTCCACACCGCCGGGCTGCCGCCGAGGAGCGGGAGCACCAGCTTGCCGACCATCGGCTGAACCATGAACAGCAGCGACGCGCTGACGAACAGCGTGACGGCAAATAGCAGGGGCACGGAAGCGGCTCCGGGGTGCGAATCGGCGCGCGGGGCGGGGTAATCGAAGTGTATCGAACCCCGCCGGGCGGGGGTAGTTTCGAGAAATGAGAAGGCGCGCCGCCGCGCGTGGCGCGGTTTCCGCTTCACGCGCGGCGGCTCGCGCGGCATACTGGGTGTATCCGCCGGTCGCGCCCCCGCGCACTCCCACCCAAGGGCTTCAAGTGCCCCCTCTCCCGCCAGTCTCTTGCCCCGGCCCGACCCGCCGCAGCGCCCTCGCGCTCGGGGCGCTCGGTCTGACGTTGCCGAACTTGCTGAAGGCGCGCGAAGCGAGCGGCGCGAAGCGGCCGAAGAGCGTCATCATCCTGTTCCTGCTCGGCGCGCCGCCGCAACAGGAGACGTGGGACCCGAAGCCGGATTCGCCCGCGGAGGCGCGCGGCGACCTCGGCGTGATCCGCACCGCCACGCCCGGCCTCATCGTCGGCGAGACGATGGTGCGGGCCAGCAAGTGGACCGAGAAGATCGCCATCCTGCGTGCCGTTTCCACCAACGACAACGCCCACAGCGCCAGCGGCTATTTCATGACAATGAGATAACCCATTTCTTATAATGCCCCCACCGGTCAACGCCCGATGAGGAGCCATTATGAAAGCCCCGCAAATCAGGCCCGCCGGCCCCACCGTCGCCTACTCCTACATCCGCTTCAGTAGTGCCGCCCAAGCGGACGGCGACAGCCTCCGCCGCCAGACCGAGCGCGCCCAGGCGTACTGCCAGCGTCGCGGCTGGATGCTCGATCAAACGCTCTCGCTCCGCGACCTAGGCGTCTCCGCCTTCAAGGGGAAGAACGCCGCAGTCGGGAACTTCCGCACGTTCCTCGACGCGGTGAAGGAGGGGAAGGTCGCGCCCGGCTCGGTGCTCGTGGTCGAGAGCTTCGACCGCATCAGCCGGCAGGGCATCGACGAGGGGTACGACCTCATCAAGAGCATCCTGAAGGCCGACGTGAAGATCGTCACCCTCAGCCCGGAGCGCGAGTTCGACCGCGAGGCGACGCGTGGGTTGTCGAAGGGGGCGCTCGAGATCCAGCTCATCCTCGAACGCGCCGCCGAGGAGAGCGAGCGGAAGTCGGATCGCGTCGGGCAGGCGTGGGCCGCGAAGCGCAAGGACGCCGCCGAGAACAAGACGGTCATCTCCCGCTCGTGCCCGGCCTGGATCCGGGTGGAGGGCAAGGGCGACGCGGCGAAGTACGTTCTGATCCCCGCGCGGGCCGAGGTGGTGCGGCGCGTCTTCCGCCTGGCGACCGACGGCCACGGCGCGCGGGCGGTCCTCAAGCGGCTCGTCGCGGACAAGGTGTCGCCGTTCGGCAATGCGTGGAACGTGTCGTACATCAAGCTCCTGCTCAAGAGCCGGCAGACGTTCGGGGAGTTCACCCCGCGCGAGCGCGGCAAGGGCGGCACGTCGCTCCAGCGTAAAGCGGTCGGCCCGGCCATCCCGAACTACTACCCCGCGGCCATCGACCAGGACACGTTCTTCGCGGCGCAGGCGGCCACAGCGACCCGCACGGGCAAGGCCGGACGTCCGGCGAAGGAGTTCACGAACGTCTTCTCGGGCATCATCTGGGACGCGCGCACGCTGGGCCGGTTGCACCTGATGCAGTACCGGCGGGACGGCGTGAGGACGCGGTACCTCGCGCCCTACGCCGCGACCAACCGCGGCGCGCGGCACGTCGGGTTCTCGCTCGACGCGCTGGAGTCGGCGCTCTTCAACTTCCTCGTGGGCATCGACCCGCGCGCGATCATGTTGACGGCCGAGCGGCCCGCGACCGATTCGGCGGCGATCGAGGCGAAGGTGAAGGACATCGACGCGCAGCTCGCGCGGCTCAAGGCCCGCGTGAAGGTGGAGGAGGAAGTCGGGGTCATCATCGACGCGGTTCACGAACTGGAAGAGGAACGGAAGGACGAGTCCGAGAAGTTGGCCGAGGCGCAGCGGCGGGAGGCCGCCCCGACCGCGGACGCCTGGGGCGAGTTCAAGACCATCGCGGCGGCGCTCGCCGCCGCCCCGGACAAGGACGCCGCCCGCGTGAAGCTGCGCGCGGTGCTCCGCCGGATGCTCGCCGGGGTGTGGTGTTTGTTTCTGCCCGAAGCCACAGGGCCGCGCGTCGCGCACGTCCAGGTTGTGTTCGCCGGCGGGGAGAAGTTCCAGCACTTCACGCTCGTATACCGGCCGCGGGTCGGGACGCGGGCGGGCGGCGAGTACCCCGGCGCGTTCGTCGTGCGGGAGCTGGTCACGACCGCTCCGGCCGGTGACATCCGCGTCGAGAAGAACGCCCGCGCCCTGGAGGCCGCGCTCGCCGGGGTCGAGCCGAGCGTGTGGGAAGAGATCGTGCCCGGCAACGACCAGCGCGCGATTCGGAGCAAGGCAGCAGGGAAGCGCCGGGACGCGAGCAAGGAGCGGGCCGTCAAGTGGCGGAAGATGCGCGACAAGGGAATGAGCTACGCCGCGATCGCGACCATGGAACAACCCCCGGTGAGCACCAACACCGTTCACTACATGCTCAACGGGCGGAAGCGGAGGTGACCGCGGGTTACGGTGCAGTGTCGGCCTTCGCCTCGGCCGACTTGCGCGCGAGGTAGGCTTTCACCAGCGTCCGCTCGCACACCAGGCAGTACTTGTTCCGCCCGTCCTTCTCGGATTTGGTGTGGCTGAACAGGTACAGCCCGGATTATTCAGTAGCGGATGTCTGACAGTCGTTTCTCGTCGTCATGAGCGTGTTCCGGGCCGCAGAAGTACCCATTCGGCCGATCCAGGCGCACCGCCCCCTACCCCCGTTTCGTTTTTCGCG
>Ga0194132_10007997_pt1 | contig 15369 bp, 15 predicted proteins | sample TA2KigOf80mmetaG_FD_148612 | JGI IMG/M metagenome (GOLD analysis project Ga0194132, IMG submission 148612) | Freshwater microbial communities from Lake Tanganyika, Tanzania - TA2015054 Kigoma Offshore 80m | ecosystem: Environmental > Aquatic > Freshwater > Lake | place: Tanzania: Lake...
GGGCGGCGGGGGCGTTGGGCGGCGCCGCCTCGGCGGCGTAGCGGCAGACGACGATGAGCGGGGTGGCGGCGGGCAGCGGGGCGCTGCCGTGCTGGTCGGTCCAGGGCGCGTTGACGAAGGTGGGCGCGTCGACGAGGTAGCCGACGAGGCCGCCGCCGCTGCGGTTGGCCCACACGGCGGCGACGGTGCACCCGGCAGCGCGCGCGGTGCTCACGGCGGCGTCGACGGGTCCGCCGCTCCACACCACGAGCGCGAAACCGCCGGCGGGCGGCACGCTGCCGGTGAGCGTGGCCGCGGGTGCGGCGATGGCGGGGGTCGCAGGCGGCGCGGTGGCGGCGGACGGCGCGCTCGCGAGGGCGCGCAGGTAAGCGGTTACGACCCAGCCGGTGCGCGCGGCGCCGGAGTCGACGAGCTGCCACTCGAAGCCGTCGGCGGGACGCAGGCCGGAGAGCACGCGCACGGTGCTGCCGTCGGGAAGGCAGGCGAGCACCTGGGCGCCCAGGCCTGGGTCCGCGCGCAGGCGCAGGCAGTCGCCGTCGGCGTCGACGACGGCGGTGGTGCCGGGTTCGAGCGCGAGGGCGGGTGTGGGCGCCAGCAGGGCGAGGGCGAGCGCGAGCGTGGCGACGAGCGAGGCGCGGCGGGACGGGCGCAGCCGCACAGCGAGACCTCCCGGCGCAAGGGTCGCGCCCCGGCCGTCCGGCTGCCCGGACGGCTGCCCCGCCTCGGCGCAGTGTACGGGGTGGGCGCGGCGCGGCCTACCCCGGAGCGCGCGGGGGAGGTGGCGCGGCGGAGCGTATCCATCTTCGGCGCAGGCTGGGGCTCCCCGATGCCCAAGACCTGCACAAGCGCGTACGCTCGATGGCATGCGCTACACGGTGCAGGCGGCGTCGATCGTGACCGGGGTCTCGGAAAGTCGGCTGCGCACGTGGGAGCGGCGCTACGGCGTGCCGCTGCCGTCGCGCTCCGAGAGCAGGCGGCGCTGGTACGAGGAGGCGGACCTCGTGGTCGCGCGGCGCATGGCGGCGCTGGTGGCGGCGGGGATCCCGGTGTCGGAGGCCGCGCGGGGGGCGCTCACGGAGCGCGCGATCGAACAGCGAGTGCCGGCGACGGCGGCGGAGGACCCGCGCGTGGGGGAGCTGGTGGAGGCGGCGGCGCGCGCTAGACGGGGAGCGTATCGCGGCGCTGCTGGAGGGTGCTGGCGTGTGTGTGGACGCCGCGCCGTGGCGAGGCGCCGCCTCGCGCAACATGCGCCGAGGGCAGCGCACCGGCAACGGGACCAGCCCACAACTTGTGAGGGCGCGCGTGCGGGCCCCGGATGAGCGCTCGACGTTTGCGCGACGTTGGTGGCCTGCGGTGTGCGCTCTAGGCGAGCAGCAGCCCGAGCGGCACGAGCGTCATCGCCGCGAGGAACGCAGCGAGCCAGCGCGGCTGCGCCGAGACGTGGTGCGCGACACCGAGCAGCGCGCGCTGGTACGGGCGGTACGCGAGCGTGAGCACGAGCAGCGAGACGAGGGTGACGGAGAGCATCTCGACCATGACGACCTCGGTGGCGCCGCCGCCGGGGACGAGGAACGAGGCGAAGAGCGTGTCGATGAACGTCGTGATGTTCGCGCCCATGATGTAGGGGATGACCGCGTTGCGCCGCACGATGCCCTTGAGCGTGAGCGGTACGAGGATCGTCACGGAGAGCGACACGGACATCGTCACCGACGTGATGAGCGCGCCGAAGAGGAACATCGAGCGCGGCGAGTCGAAGCGGCTCGACAGGTGCTCGATGCGCGGGGAGGGCGGGTCGAGCGTGGGGAGCAGGCGGTCGAAGAGCCAGAACGCGCCGAGCAGCGCGCCGATGCCGAGCGCGAAGAGCTCGGCGGCGGGCAGGCGCTCGTCGAGCGCGCTGACGAGCGGCTTCGCGACGGTGCCAATCGGCTCCCACTGCAGCGGCAGGCGCTCGATGGCGCCGTGCAGCCAGCCGGCCTTGAGGATGGCGAGGCCGAGCAGCGTGGCGGGCGTGTAGATCGTCGCGGTGGTGAGCAGCGCGACGACGCCGACGTAGATGCCGTCGGGGCGGCGGCGGCCGCGCAAGTAGGCGACGAAGCCGACGAGCAGCACGACCATGGAGGCGCCGAAGCGCGACCCGGAGACCATGCCGAGCGCCTCGCTGGTGGTGACGGCTCCGCCGTGGAGCAGGGAGAGCGCGAGCGCGGCGACGGGGGAGCCGGAGAGCGCGCCGTAGGCTAGCAGCCAGCCGAAGCCGAGCAGGTTGAGCGGTCCGTGTGCGTCGAGGCGCTGCAGCAGGTCGGCGACGCCGCCCGCTGCGGCGGCGAGCAGGCGCAGCGCGAGCACGAACAGGTAGAGCACGAGCACGCTGCCGGCGGCGGTGCGCAGCGTGAGCGCCGTGAGCGCCGTGGGCCGCACGGCGCGCGCGGGCAGGCGGGTGTGCAGCCACGCGGGCAGCGGGGGGACGACCGGCTCGTCGGGCACCGCCGAGGGGTCGCGCGGCGGCGCCTCGACGGCGCCATGCGTGCTCACCGGGCGCTCGCGGCGCCGCGCATCGATTCGATGAGCATCTGCGCGACCTCGGGGCGCGTGAACTCGACGGGCGGTACCTGGCCCGCGGCGAGCATCTCGCGCACGCGCGTGCCGGAGAGCGTGACGTGCTCGGTCGACGGATGCGGGCAGCTGCGCGTACTGGCCATGGAGCCGCAGGCGCGGCAGAAGAAGGTGTGCTCGAAGCGCAGCGGTGTGATCGCGAGCTCGCCGGGCGCGAGTTCGTCGAAGATCGTCTGCGCGTCGTAGGTGCCGTAGTAGTTGCCGACGCCGGCGTGGTCGCGGCCGACGATGAAGTGCGAGCAGCCGTAGTTCTGGCGCATGATCGCGTGGAAGATCGCCTCGCGCGGGCCGGCGTAGCGCATCGAGGCGGGGAGCACGGACAGCAGCACGCGGTCGCGCGGGTAGTAGCCGTCGAGCAGCACCTGGTAGCAGCGCATGCGCACGTCGGCGGGGATGTCGCCGGCCTGCGTCTCGCCGACGAGCGGGTGCAGCAGCAGGCCGTCGACGAGCTCGAGCGCGACCTTCTGCAGGTACTCGTGCGCGCGGTGCACGGGGTTGCGCGTCTGGAAGCCGACGATGGTGCGCCAGCCGCGCGCGGCGAACGCGGCGCGCGTCTGCGCGGGCGTCAGTCGGTGCTCCGGGAACTCGGGGTCCGGCGGCAGCGCGAAGGCGCGCACGGCGCCCCCGAAAAGCGTGCCGGACTGCGCGTAGATCGCGGCGACGCCGGGGTGCGCGGGGTCCTCGGTGCGGTAGACCATGCGCGCCTCGCGCGCGCGGTCGGCGGGGTAGGCCTCGGCGACCTGCATCACGGCGAGCGGCACGCCCTGCGGCGTGACGAGGCACGCTTCACGGCCGACGAGCGCGCGCGCCTGCTCGTCCGGGGCGGAGAGCGTGACGGGGACGCTCCACACGGGGCCGGAGGCGAGGTGCATGGAGTCGATCACGGCGTCGTAGTCGGCGCGGCCGAGGAAGCCGTCGAGCGGGCTGAGCGCGCCGACGGCGAGCAACTCGAGGTCCGTGACCTGGCGCGCGTCGAGCGTGAGGGTGGGCAGCGAGCGTGCGCGTTCGGCGAGCGCGGCGGCCTCGGCGCCGGTGGCGAGGCGCTCGTTGAGGCGTCCGCCGTGTGGCGCGACGAGCGCGGCGGCGGTGTCCTGGGCGGCGGGGGCGCTAGGCACGGGCGGCCGCCGGCACGAGCCCGCGTTGCTCGAGCGTCGCGAGGATGTCGGCGAGCGACTCGGCCTCGGTCTGCGACTCGGAGTTCACGCGCACCTCGGGGTGCTCGGGGGCTTCGTACGGGTCGGAGACGCCGGTGAAGTTCGCGATCTCGCCGCGCAGCGCTTTCGCGTACAGGCCCTTGACGTCGCGGCGCGTGAGTTCGTCGATCGAGCAGTCGACATGGACCTCGATGAAGTTCGGGACCTGCGCGCGCACCTGGTTGCGGATGTCGGCGTACGGCGAGATGGCGGCGGTGATCACGCCGACGCCGTTGCGCGCGAGCAGCTTCGCGACGTAGCCGATGCGCAGGATGTTGGTGTCGCGGTCCTCCTTCGAGAAGCCGAGGCCTTTCGAGAGGTTGGTGCGCACCTCGTCGCCGTCGAGGATCTCGACGGGCACGCCGCGCTCGCGCAGCACGGGGGCGAGCGCTTCGGCGAGCGTGGACTTGCCGGCGCCGGAGAGGCCGGTGAACCAGACGACGAATCCGGGCTGCGCCACGCGCGTTCCTTTCTCGATGGTCGCGATGCGCCGAGCGTGCGGCGGTACGGGTGCGGTGCGCGCGGGTGCGCCGCAGGCTACGGCTCCGTGTGCAGGCCGCACTCCGTCTTGTCCTGGCCGGCCCAGCGCCCGGAGCGCGGGTCGTCGCCGGGCTTGACGGCCTTGGTGCAGTTCGTGCAGCCGATGCTCGGGTAGCCCTGGTCGTGCAGCGGGTTGTACGGGACGTTGTTGGCGAAGATGTACGCCCACACGCGCTTCTCGTCCCAGTTGATGAGCGGGTTGAGCTTGACGAGGCCGAACTTGGCGTCCCACTGCACGGCGGGCGTGTCGGCGCGCTCGCTGGACTGGTCGCGGCGCAGGCCGGAGATCCAGGCGCGCTTGCCGGCGAGCGCGCGGCGGTTGGGCTCGATCTTGCGGATCTCGCAGCACAGGTCGGGGTCGCGCTCCCATAGCGCGGCGCCGTGCTGCGCGGCCTGCTGCTCCGGCGTGACGTCGGTCCTGTAGCCGACGACGCGCGCGCCGGGCCAGCGGGTGGCGGTGGTGTTCACCATCGCGAGCGTCTCCGGGAACAGGTAATCGGTGTCGAGGTAGAAGACCTCGGCGCTCGGGCGCAGCTTTTGCACCATGTCCATGAGCACCATGCCGGACACGCCGCCGAACGAGCAGGCGAGGGTGACGCCGTCGCCGTAGCGCGCGAACGCCCATGCGAGGATGGCCTCGGGCTCGGCGTGGTCGAGGGCGGCCGCGGCCTGCGCGATCACGTCGGCCTCGGCGTGATCGACGGGCACGCTTTCGCGCGCGATCTCGCCCATGCTCGGGTGCGTGGTCATCAGTGCTCCGTCTCTGCAAGCTCGGCTCCGGACCGAGCTCGGCCGTTCTCGACGCTGGGTGGTGGGTCGCACGCGCTGCTAGGTCGGCGTCAGATGGCGCACTCGCCCTCGCCGCGTTCGAGCACGTAGAGGCCTTCGCGCTCCCAGTCGATGAACTCGTTCATGGCTTCGAGCGAGAACTCGGGTGGCAGCGCGAGGTCGGTGAGCAGCGCCTCGAGCTGCTTGGTGCCGACGCGCTGCGCGAAGGCGTTGAACTCCTCGTCGGGGCCGAGGCGCTCGGCCTGGTAGTGCGCGATGAAGCGCTCGACGACCTCGGGCGCGCGCTTCGCGGGGACGCGCGTCTTGAGCAGGTCCCCGATGCGGATGCGGCCGTTGGCGCGCGCGCCGCCGACGAAGATGTGGTAGGCGGGCACCTGGCGCTCGTCCGTGTTCGCGGCCTTGATCGCGGCGCCGTGGAAGCCGATCGAGCCGATGTGGTGCTGGCCGCAGGAATTGGGGCAGCCCGAGACGTTGATGCGCATGCGGCGCGTGGCGGGGTCGACGATGTCGAGCGTCTGCACCTTCGCGGAGATCGCGCGGTTGAGGCCCATCGAGCAGGTGATGCCGAGCTTGCAGGAGTCCGTCCCCGGGCAGCTCACGACGTCCGTGATCTCCTGCGCGCCGGCCTCGTGCAGGCCGAGCTCGCGGAGCGCGCTCCACACGAGGTAGACGTGCGCTTCCGGGATCCAGCGCAGCACGATGTTCTGGTTGACCGAGGTGCGCGCGCGGCCGCTGGCGAACGTGCGCATGATCTGCGCGATGCCGCGGAAGTGCTCCGGCGTGAGGTCGCCCTGCGGGACCTTCACCTCGACGGTGCAATAGCCGGCCTGGCGCTGCGGCCGCACGTTGGTGGCGACGAAGCGCTCGAAGGTGGCGCGGTCGGCGGGGGCGGGCTCGGCGCGCTCGGCGGGGAGCGGCGGCGCTGCGGCCTCCTCGTCGTCGATGAAGAGCAGCGCGTTTGTGTCGGGGCGTTCGCTCGCCCAGGGCTTCTGCAACTCCTCGTCGACCATCTGCTGGAAGGCGGCCTCGCCGACGCGGTGCACGAGGAACTTGATGCGGGCCTTCGCGCGGTTCTTCCGCAGCTCGTCGGCGGCGTTGAAGATGCGCAGCACGGCCTCGGAGACGCGCAGGTACTCGTCGACGGAGACCCACTCGCGGAGCATGACGGCGTCACGCGCCATGATCGCGAGGCCGCCGCCGGCGACCATGCGGAAGCCCCTGGTGGGCACGCCGTCGACGTCGCGGATCTCGGGGATGAAGCCGAGGTCGTGGATGCCGGTGATCGCCTCGTCCTGCGCGCTGCCGGTGAAGGCGACCTTGAACTTGCGCGGGAGCAGCTGGGTGATGGGGTTGCGCACCCAGTAGCGCACGAAGGCGCCGGCGTACGGGGAGATGTCGAACGGCTCGTCGGCGCGGACGCCGGCGTAGGGGTCGCCGGTGACATTGCGCACGGTGTTGCCGCAGGCCTCGCGCGTGGAAAGTCCGGACTCGGCGATGCGGCGCAGGATGGGGCCGGCGTCGGTGAGCTTGAAGTGGTGGAACTGGATGTTCTGGCGCGTGGTGACGTGGCCCTTGCGCAGCGGGATGTACTGCTCGGTGACGTCGGCGAGCGCGTCGAACTGGTCGGCGGTGAACGCGCCGAAGGGGAACTTGATGCGCATCATCTGGCGGTCGGGCTGGCGTTGGCCGTAGACGCCCTGCTTGAGGCGGAAGCCGATGAAGGTGGCCTCCTCGCGGTTGCCGTCGAGGAACTCGCCGGCCTCGGACTCGAAGTCGTCGAACTCGGACTCGAGGATGGGGATGACGCGGCCGGGGGCGTCGGTCTGTGGTGTGATGATCATCGCGGTCCCTCGGGAGATGAGATGGTCGGAAACGCGTAAAGTTGACTAATTTGCTCGACAATGGCAATAATCATCGTCGATGATAGCACCGGGGACAGGCGCGTCAACCCGCGTCGGCGACCGCTTCGCGCGCGCGGTCGCGGCGATCGACGCCGCGAACGCGGCCGACTCGACGCTGCTCGCGACGCCGGAGGGCCCGCGGCCGAAGGAGCTGGTGCACGCGGAGCGGCTGACGGCGTGGGTGCGGCGGCTGCGCCCGGACGCCTCGGAGGCGCTGCTGCTGGCCGCGCGGGCGCACCACATCCGGCGCTGGACGGTGCTTCGACGTAGCTACCCGGAGGGCCGCCAGGGCTACCTGCGCTGGCGGCGCGACTTGCATCGCTTCCACGCTGAGGAGGCGGCGCGGCTGCTCGCCGAGGCCGGCTATGACGCGGCGTTCTGCGCGCGCGTCGGCCAGATCGTGCGCAAGGACCGGCTGACGCAGGACCCGGAGGTGCAGACGCTGGAGGATGGGTTGTGCCTGGTGTTCCTGGAGCTGCAGCTCGACGAGCTCGGGGACCGACTGGCGGACGACGCGAAGATGGTCGGGGTGCTGCGCAAGAGCTGGCGCAAGATGAGCGCGGCGGGGCGCGAGGTGGCGCTGGGCCTGGAGCTGTCGGAGGCAGGGCGGGCGCTGGTGCGGCGCGCGCTGGGGTAGCACGCGGTCGCCCAGGCACCCTCACCCCCCGGCCCCCTCTCCCTCCAGCGAGGGCGAGGGGGGGCGGCGCACGCGAGTGGTAGGCGCGCGCGGCGTAGACTGCGCCGATGCAGCGCGTGGCGGGCTGGTGGCGCGGGTCGTTCCCGGCGTTTGCGTCGCGGGATTACCGGCGGCTGTTCTGGGACACGTTCTTCGCGTCGGCGTCCAACTGGGCGCTGTTGCTGGGGCGCGGGTGGCTGGTCTTCGAGCTGACCGACTCATCCTTCTGGGTCGGGATCGTGACGTTCGGCGGGATGCTCCCGTTCTTCCTCGTGGGGCCGATCGGCGGCGTGGTCGCGGACCGCTTTGACCGGCGGCGCGTGGCGATGCTGGGCGTGGCGGGAGGCATCGCGAGCTCGGTCGTGCTGGCGGCGCTGACGCTCGCGGACGTGGTCGCGGTGTGGCATGTTGTGACGTTGGCGTTCGCGTCAGGGTCGGCGCGCGCGTTTGCGACGCCGAGCGAGGACGCGCTGGTGCCGAACCTCGTGGACCCGCAGCGGCTGCTGAACGCGATCGCGCTGTCCGGCATCTCGCGCCACGGCTCGCGCGTGGCGGGCCCGTTGGTGGGGGCGGTGCTGCTGGACGCGCTGGGTGCGGGGTGGGTGTTCGTGCTGTCGGCGCTGCTGCTGAGCGCGGCGCTGTGGCAGCTGTGGCGCATCGCGTACCGCTCGCCGCCGCGCGCGCGGGTGGCGGGCGACGCGAGCGTGCGGGCGTTGTGGGCGTCGTTTGGCGACGGGTTTCGCTACCTCGAACGGGACGCACGCGTGGCGCTGGTGATCGCGCTGGTGGTGTTCCACTGCAGCCTAGTGATGGCGTTCGACTCGATGATGCCGCGGCTGGCGGCGGGCATCGGCGGCGGCAGCCGCACGTTCGGGGGCATCAGCATCGGGCTGGGCGTGGGCTCGATCGCGGGGACGCTGGTGCTGGCGCTGCTGAGGCAGCAGGCGGTGCAGGGGGCGGCGCTGGCGGCGGCTGGCGTGGGCAGCGGGCTGGCGATGTTCGCGCTGGCGGCGGCGGTGTCGCCGGGCGCGCTGTTCGTCGCGTCGACGCTGGTGGGGGCGACGCAGGCGGCGTACATGGCGCTGTCGGCGACGCTGGTGCAGCAGGTGGTGCCGGACGCGCTGCGCGGGCGTGTGATGTCGATCTACCTGATGCTCGCGGGCGGCGACATGGCGCTGGTGAACTTCGGGATGGGCTGGTTGGCGGACGACGTGGGGGTGCGGCCGCTGCTGGTGGTGCCGGCGCTGCTGTGGCTCGGGCTGTTCGCGGGGGCGGCGGCGCTGCTGCCGGAGCTCTGGCACCTGCTGTGTCGGGGCGCGTTCCGCGCGCCCGCGCGGCTGCGGTGTCGGCGGGGGACGGGTAGCGAGGGCTCGGGGAGCTAGGGACGGGCGTTCCGCGGGCCGCGCGCAGTAGCGGCGACGGGCGAAGGCAACGCGCGGCTATTGGTCCGGGATGCCGGGCTCGGGCCGCACGGCGATAGTCCCGCTCGCGGCGGCGCCTGCGAGCGCCGCGAGCAGCTCGACGGCGGTAGCGTTGGTGAGGCCGCTGCGCGTCAGGGATGCCCAGGTCTCGAATGCAAGGGCGTGTGAGAGCAGCGCGTCGAGTGTTGGGCGCACGGCTTCATTGGCGACGGGCCAGCCCTCTGCAAGCGCCTGGTGCAGCGCGCGCGTGCGCAGCTCGAACAAATCCGGTTCGGTGGGCTGCGTCGCGGATGGGTCGACGTCGTAGAGCACGTTGCGGAGCATCTGCTCGTTCGCGCGGTACCAGGCATACAACTCGCGCAGGGCGTGCTGCAGGCGCGCGTCCGGATCCGGGATGGCAGCCCACGGCCCCGCTTCGGGCATGGCGGTGACACGCATCCCGTGCTCGGTGCACGCGAGGTAGAGCGTCTGCAGGTCGGGGAAGTGCGCGTACACGGTGTGTCGCTGGACGCGGGCGCGCTCGGCGATCGCGCTCACCGTGGTGCGGGACGGATCGACGGTGGCGTGCAGCTCGAACGCGGCGGCGGTGATGCGCCGGCGCGTCTCCTCGATGGATTCGAGGCGCCGCTTCATGCGGTAGCGGCGCTGTGCAGCCTCGGGAGTCGAGTGCTCAGCCATGTGCAATGAAAGTATCGACGGCGGCGGAGGGCGCGGCGACCCTCCCGTATATCCAATGCACACTTTTGTGCAACCATATGAAAGGAGCCTCCCGATGCCGATCGTCGAGCGCACGCGCTTCCTAGTGCCGCCGGGCGGCGGTGAGGCGATCTGGGCCGGACCGATCGGGACTATCGTGACGGTGTCCCCCGAAGCCACAGGCGGTGCGCTCTCCGTGTGCGAGATGCCTGTGGCGGTGGGCTACATGGTGCCCACGCATACGCACCGAGACACGGACGAGTGGTCGTACGTGCTGGAGGGGCGGATCGGCGCGCGCGTCGGGGACGACGAGTTCACGGCCGGACCCGGCTCGTGGATCCTCAAGCCGAGTGGCGTCATGTACACGTTCTGGAACGCTGGCCCCGCCCCGGCCCGGATCATCGAGCTGCTCACGCCGGGACGATTCGAACGCTTCTTCCGCCAGATCGCGGCGCTCGCATCGCGCGACGAGCTCGACGACGCGGTCATGAGGGTGCTCGCGGCGGAGTACGGCACGACAGTGGCGATGGACTGGGTCGAGGAGCTCACCGCTCGCTACGGGCTGCAGGTGACGATCTAGAGTCCTTCGAGTGTCGAAACACGAGCACTGCCCGTAGCGGCAGGCTAGTACGTAGAGACGTCCATCTCGGGGAGCATGCCGGTGACGAGGAAGACCACACGCTCGGCGATGTTCGTGGCGCGGTCGGCGATGCGCTCGAGGTTATGGGCGACCCACAGCAGGTGGGTGCAGGCTTCGACGGTGGAGGGGTCGCGCACCATGATCGCGACGAGGTCCTGGTAGACGCGGTCCTGGAGCTCGTCGACCTCGTCGTCAGCAGGGCCGACGGCGTAGGCGAGCTCGGGGGCGCGCTGCACGAAGGCGTCGAGCGAGTCGCTGAGCATCTTGCGGCCGACGGTGGCCATCCGGGGGATGTCGACGAGCGGCTTGACGAGCGGCTCGCCGCGCATGGTGACGACGATGCGCGCGATGCCGGCGGCGTGGTCGCCCATGCGCTCGAGGTCGGTGACCATCGAGAGCACGGCGATGATGAGGCGCAGGTCGCTGGCCATCGGCGCCTGCATGGCGAGCAGCGAGAGGCTCATGTTGTCGAGGTGGAAGCGGGTGCGGTTGACCTCGTCGTCGTCGCGGATGACGGCTTCGGCGAGCGTGACGTCGCGGTCGACGAGCGCCTGCAGCGAGCGCTCGATCTGGCGGTCGACCATCGACCCCATCTCGAGGACGCCGTCCTGGAGCTCCTGCAATCCCTTGTGGAACTCTGCGCGTGGCATGGACTGGTCCTCGCGGGTGCCGTCGAGGCCGGCGGCCACCCGGCCGCGTGCGGTGCAGTTTAGCCGAAGCGGCCGGTGATGTACGCGTCCGTGCGGGGATCGCGCGGATTGCGGAAGATCTGCTCGGTGCGGCCGTACTCGACGAGGCGGCCGACGAGGTCGTCGCCGGCGAGCATGTAGGCGCAGCGGTCGGAGACGCGTGCGGCCTGCTGCATGTTGTGGGTGACGATGACGATGGTGTAGCGCTCGGCGAGCTCGCGCATGAGGTCTTCGATGCGCGTGGTGGCGATGGGGTCGAGCGCGGAGCAGGGTTCGTCCATGAGCACGACGTCCGGGTTGACGGCGATGGCGCGGGCGATGCAGAGGCGCTGCTGCTGGCCGCCGGAGAGCGCGAGGCCGGATTTCTTGAGGTCGTCCTTGACCTCGTCCCAGAGCGCGGCCTGGCGCAGGGCCTGCTCGACGAGCTCGTCCATGTCGCCGCGGTAGCCGTTGATGCGGGCGCCGTAGGCGACGTTCTCGTAGATCGACTTGGGGAAGGGGTTGGGCTTCTGGAAGACCATGCCGACGGCGCGTCGTACCTCGACGGGGTCTACGCCGGGGCCGTAGATGTTGACGCCGTCGACTTCGATCTGGCCTTCGATGCGGACGCCGGGGATGAGGTCGTTCATGCGGTCCAGGCAGCGCAGGAGCGTGCTCTTGCCGCAGCCGGAGGGGCCGATGAGCGCGGTCACCTGGTGGCGCGGGATGCGCAGGGAGACGTCGGCGAGCGCCTGCTTGCGGCCGTACCACAGGCTCAGGTCGCGCACCTCGATGACGGCGTCGGCGATCGCCTCGTCGACGGGCGCCGGCATGCCGACGCGGGGGGTGGCGCTGGGGAGCAGGTCCGGCAGGAGCGACCCCTGACGTTCGCCTGTGGTTCCGGAGAGTTGCTGGACCATTATCGCCTCCCCTGGCCCGCGGCGCGTCCGGCGCGGTTGCGCAGGACGATGGCTACGGAGTTCATCGTCAGCAGCACCGCGAGCAGGACCACGATACCTGCCGCGGCAAGGTCGTGGAACACGGTCTGCGGCTTGGAGGTCCAGTTGAAGATCTGGATCGGCAGCACGGTGAAGCGGTCCAGCGGATGCTCCGGCACGAAGGGGACGAAGGTGAGCGCGCCGATGGTGATGAGCGGCGCGGTCTCGCCGATCGCGCGGGAGGCGGCGAGGATGTTGCCGGTGAGGATGCCGGCGAAGGCCTGCGGCAGCACGTGGTGCCAGATGGTCTGTGAGCGCGTGGCGCCGAGCGCGTATGAGGCGTCGCGGATGCCGGAGGGCACGGAGCGTAGCGCCTCCTGCGTGGCGACGACGATGATCGGCAGCACGAGCAGGGCCATGGTGCACGCGCCGGCGAGCACGCTGCGGCCCATGCTCATCCAGCGCACGAAGATGGTGAGGCCGAGCAGCCCGTAGATGATCGAGGGCACGCCGGCGAGGTTCGACATGTTGACCTGCATGACCTGCTTGAACCAGCTGTCGCGCGCGTATTCCTCCAGGTAGATGGCGGTCATCACGCCGAGCGGCAGCGCGAGCAGCAGCGTGAACACCATCATGTACACCGAGCCGTAGATCGCGGCCTTGATGCCGGCGCGCTCGGCGAAGCGCGAGTCGAAGCTGGTGAGGAACTGCCAGTCGAGCCAGGCGGTGCCGTGCGCGAGCACGTCGGCGGCGAGGAACACGAGGCTGGCGAGCGAGATCGCGACGACGAGGATCGCGAGCGCGACGAACACGACGCCCTGCGCGCGGCGCAGGGCGATGCGCGTGTGGAACAACGCGGCGCCGGGCAGCGCTTGGTGCTCGGCGGCCATCAGTCGTACTCCTCGCGGAAGTGTCGGACCACCCAGTGGCTGATCACGTTCATCACCAGCGTCATCACGAAGAGCGACGCGCCGACGGCGAAGATGGTGAGGTAGGAGAGCGAGCCGTACGGCGTGTCGCCGAGGCTCACCTGCACGATGTAGGCGGTCATCGTCTCGATCGGCACGGTGGGGTCGAGCGTGAGCACGGGGCGCTGGCCGGCGGCGATCGCGACGATCATGGTCTCGCCGCCGGCGCGCGAGAGCGCGAGGATGATCGAGGCGATGATGCCGGAGAACGCGGCGGGGAAGACGACGCGTGTGGCGACCTCGAAGCGCGTCGAGCCGAGGCCGTAGGCGCCCTCACGGAGGCTTGCGGGAACCGCGGACATGGCGTCTTCGCTGAGCGAGGAGATGAGCGGGATGATCATCAGCCCCATGACGATGCCGGCGGAGAGCGCGTTGAAGGTCGACAGGCTCGGGATGAAGCCCTGCAGGAAGGGGGTGACGACGATCAGCGCGAAGAAGCCGTAGACGACGGTGGGCACGCCGGCGAGCACCTCGAGCGCGGGCTTGAGCACGGCGCGTGTGCGAGGGTGCGCGAATTCGCTGAGGTAGATCGCGGCGACGAGCCCGAACGGCACGGCGATCACGAGCGCGATCGCGGAGGTGAGCAGCGTGGCGGTGACGAGCGGGCCGATCCCGAAGTGCTGCTCCGAGAACAACGGCGTCCACTGCGTGTCGGTGAGGAACTCGACGACCGACACGTCGCGGAAGAAGCGCACGGTCTCGCCGGCGAGGGACGCGATGATGGCGACGGTGGTGAGCACGCCGATGGTGGTGGCGAGAAGCAGCACGGCGGCGATCAGACGCTCGCGCGCGTCCCGGGCGCGGTTGCGCCGCCCGAGCTTGCATTTCGTGTAGAGCGAGGCCTGTATAGGCCCCTCCATCGTACGCACGGCGTGCCTAGCCAGTATGGTCCTGGCGGCCAGTTAAGGCGCGATTAACAGGGTGTTGAGAAACGGCTGGCGAGGGAGTTGTCGGAGGTCGGTCGGCGCGTAGGATGGGGCTGGCGTGGGCATAGCCTGGAGGTGCCCCGTGCGAGGCGACGCTGAGCGTCAGGCCGACATGCTGCTGGCGGTGACGCCTGACTCCTTCATCCCCGAGGATCAATCGCCTCGTACTGGTCCAGCAGCCGCCGCGCCACGCGCAGCGCCTCCGGGTTCGTGCGCACGAGCTTGCGCCGCCCCGTCCGCTGCTTGATGACCAGGCCGGCGCGCTCCAGGATCGCGATGTGCTTCTGCACCGCGGCGAAGCTCATCGGGTAGGACGCCGCTAGTTCGGCCACGCCGAGCTCCCCATGGATGGCGCGGCGCACGATGTCACGCCGCGTGGCGTCGGCCAGCGCGCCAAACATGCGGTCGAAGTCGGGCGGAGCGGCCTGCATACATACAATCATATGGTTGTACTACCGACGCGTCAAGGCCGCGCCACCGCGCACCTCTACGTTCAGCGCCGGCGCGCGGCCCCGTATTCTGGACGCGTCGCGCCCCCGTAGCTCAGTGGACAGAGCGCAGGACTTCTAATCCGGAGGTCGCAGGTTCGAATCCTGCCGGGGGCGCCAGCGCCGCACGCTCACGGCCGCAGCAGCGCGAACGCGTAGATGCCGCGCGCGCCGTCCGAGAGGTACACCTGCTCCCCAAGCACCCGCACGCTCCACGCCCCTGCAGCACGTCGCGCTCCGCGTCCGCGTCCCCCGTGGCGAAGTGACCGACCTCGCGCGGACGTGACGGGTCGCGCAGGTCCACCACGCGCAGGCCGTTGATGTAGTACGCGAGGTACGCCACGCCGTCGCGGACCTCCACCTTGTGCACCGACGTACCGCGTTGCGTCTGGTAGCGCGACACGATACGCGGCTGCGCCAGGTCGCCGAGATCGAGCACGGTCACGCCCTGGTCCCGGCCCTCGTTCGCGTGCGCGTAGTACAGCCGCCCGCCGACGCGGAACGGCCAGCCCGAGTGGCTGAAGATACCCGGCCAGTGCACAGTCGCCAGTGTGCGCGGCACCGCCGCATCGCCCACGTCCAGCACGAACCACCCGCTGCGCATCGCGTGCAGGAACGCGACCTCGCGGCCATCCAGCGATACCACGTGCACGTCGTGCACGCCGTCATAGATGTCCGCGTGCTCCGGCAGGCGGAACACGCCGGCGTCGCGCGGCGCCGCCGGATCGGATACGTCGATGATGCGCAGATCGGTCTGCGTATACGAGTGGTTGACGCATCCAAGTTTGGGTGAATTCAACTGGTCAGTGCAACCCCATCCGGATGCAGGGAGGTGTTGCATGGCCAGGCCGGGCCGACCCGGGATGTCCGACGAACTGCGCCAGGTGCTGTGGCGGATGTGGGCATCTGGACAGT
>Ga0194132_10008002_pt1 | contig 15362 bp, 14 predicted proteins | sample TA2KigOf80mmetaG_FD_148612 | JGI IMG/M metagenome (GOLD analysis project Ga0194132, IMG submission 148612) | Freshwater microbial communities from Lake Tanganyika, Tanzania - TA2015054 Kigoma Offshore 80m | ecosystem: Environmental > Aquatic > Freshwater > Lake | place: Tanzania: Lake...
GGATCGCAAATCGAGAAAGCGCTGTTCAAATCGAGACCAGAAAAAATCATCTGTTATTTATTTACAATCAACCAATTAGCACGTTTCGGGCACTCAACGTCCGGACACTACTGAGCTTATGTTTAATCACATAGGCACGCCAAGCGTGATAGCATTCCGCCGCTGTTCCCACCTTGAAAATTCGTTGGAGGAGTTCATGAAAGCATTTCCGCGTTTAGTGGCCGGCGCGCTCATCGCCGGCTTATTCAGCGTCGCCGCACACGCTGACAACTTTAAGTTGCGTATCGCTTCGGGCCACCCGGCGGCGAACACCTACGTGAATCTGATGCAGAACTTTTTTGTGCCCGAGGTCACCAAGCGTGTCGCCGCGCGCACCAAACACACGGTCGAGTTCATCGAAGGCTACGGCGGCTCGATGGTGAAAGTGGCGGACACGCTGGAAGGCGTGCAATCGGGCATCATCGACATCGGCGGTTTTTGTTTTTGCTTCGAGCCCTCCAACCTGCCGCTGCACGCATTCCAGGTGATGTTGCCCTTTGGCACCATGGATCCGGAGATGAGCGTCAAACTCGCGCGCGCGGTGTACGACAAAGTGCCGTACATGAGCAAGGTGTTCGAGGACAAGTTCCGCCAAAAGCTGCTGGCGTTGATCGCGGATAACGGCTACAACCTGGGCACCTCGTTCGAGTGGAAAACCGTCGCCGATTTGAAAGGCAGAAAACTCGCCGGCGCGGGCTTGAATCTGAAGTGGCTGGAATACGCCGGCGCAACGCCGGTGCAATCGTCGCTGCCCGAGGCCTATACCTCGATGCAAACCGGCGTCTACAACGGATGGATCATGTTCCCCTCGGGCTGGGTCAACTTCAAACTGTATGAAGTGGGCAAGTTCTACACCGAAGTCGGTTTCGGTTCGATCACCTGGCATGGCTTGACCATCAACCAGGCGCGCTTTAACAAACTGCCCAAGGAAGTGCAGCAAATCTTGGTCGAAGTGGCGCGCGAGTTCGAAGTTAAGACCGGCACGGTGAACAAGGAAAACTATCCCAAGCAACTCGAGCAACTGCGCAAATTCGGCACCACCGTGAACGCCGTGCCCGACTCGGTCAGACTCGATTGGGCGAATTCGCTCAGAAACTGGCCGCTGGAAAAAGCGCGGGAGCTGGATAAACAAGGCTTGCCGGCGAGCCAAGTGTTGCAAATCACACTGCAGGAAGCGGAGCGGCTGGGGCACAAGTGGCCGGTGCGCTATACCCTGAAGTAATCCACCCGGGCAAGCGCCGCGCCCAGTCGTGCGTGTGGTTGAGGCACCCGCTCAAATCCGGTTGCTTTAACCCGGCGCAGCATCCGAACAGGGATGCTGCGCCGGGGCATGCCGGCCGGCTTGCGGCCCTGGCTGGAATAACGCCCGGAATTTGCACATGATCACCCGCCTCAACACCTGGATCACCCACGCCCTGCTCGCCGTTGCGGCGGTATTGGCGTTTTTGATCGCCTTTCTGGTTTGCGCCGATGTCATCGGCCGCGATGCATTCAATGCTCCGGTGCGCGGCACGCCGGAGATCGTCTCGTTCTCCATCGTTATCATTTGTTTTTTGCAGGCGCCTTTTGCCATCCGCTCCGGCGGCATGATCCGCGTCGATGCGCTCATCATGAATGTGCCGCGGCTGGTCAGGCGCATACTCGAAATCTTCGGCTATGCGTTGGGCGCCGTGTTTTTCGCGCTGGTGTGCTGGGGCAGCATCGATCCGGCGATTCACGCCTGGACCTCCAATGAATTCGAAGGCGAAGGCGCGTTGCGCGTGCCGGTGTGGCCGGCGCGCTTTGTAATCATCTTCGGCACCGCGCTGGCGGCATTCAATTACCTGTTGCTGTTCGCCGAGCGCATGCGCGCGCCGCTTGACGCGCCCGCCGTGGGCAGCATGCCGCATTAGGCCAAAAATCTTCAGTATTTAATTTTAAAAGAAAATGTTTGGCTCAACTGAAGTTGCGATTTTGCTCGGCGCGTTGCTGCTGATGGTTTTCGCGGGCGTGCATATCGCCATTTCGTTGGGCATGGCGGCCGCGCTCGGCATCTATTTGATGCAAGGCGACATCGACGTGGTGCATACCTTCATCGCCAACACCGCCTACGAAGCGCTGCGCGATTATGTGTTCGCGGTGATCCCGCTGTTCATGCTGATGGGCGAGTTTCTCGCCAAGTGTGGCGCGGCGCGCGATTTATTTGCGTTGACCAATCGCCTGGCTAAAAAAATTCCCGGCCGGCTGGCGGTCGCCACCGTCATGGCCAACGCGGTGTTCGCCTTTGTCACCGGAGTGTCGATCGCCGCGGCCGCCGCCTTTTCACGCATCGCCTATCCCGAAATGAAGCGCTACGGCTACGATAAACGCTTCGGGCTGGGGTGCATCGCCGGCAGCGCGTGCCTGGGCATGTTGATACCGCCAAGCGTGCTGATGATCGTGTGGGGCGTGTTGACCGAACAGGCCATCGGCAAAATTTTCATGGCCGGCATCATCCCCGGCTTTATCCTGGTGGTGTTTTATTGCGCTTACATCATCGGCGCGGCCTATCTGAAGCCCGAATGGGTGGGGGGCGGCGCCAGGCATGCGCAAGTGCAAAGCGAAGTCGAAATTTCCGACGCCGAGTTTCGCGCGTTGTTGATCAGCACCGGCCTGGTGCTGTTGCTGGTGGGCTTGACGCTGGGCGGCATTTGGTTGGGCTTTTTCACCCCCACCGAGGGTGCCGGCGTGGGCGCGGCGCTGGCGTTGCTGCTCGCGCTGTGCAAAGGCATGCGCGGCAAGGAAATCTACCAGGTGATTTTGTCGGTGGGCCGCACCTCCGCGCCGCTGCTGATTTTGCTGTTTTGCGCGCAACTGTATTCGCGCGTGCTGTCGATGACTGGCATCACCGGCATGGTCAACGACTTTTTCGTGGGCTCAGGCCTGGGCCTATTCGGCGTGTTGGCGGTGATGGTGCTGATATGGTTCATCCTCGGCATGCTGATCGATTCGATTTCGATCATCTTGTTGACGGTGCCGGTGTTCGCGCCAGTGGCCGGCGCGCTGGGCATGGACCCGCTCGCGTTCACCATCCTGGGCATACTCGCCATCGAAGCGGGCTTACTCACCCCGCCCTTTGGCATCCTCGCCTTCACGGTGAAAGCCGCCTTGCCGCAAGAGGCGACGCTGGCCGACATCTTCAGGGGCTCGATGCCCTACTGGATTTGCCTGCTGATCGTGATCGTGGTGATCGCGCTCTTTCCGCAATCGGCGACGTGGTTGCCCAATCTGGGTGTCACCATCGCCAAGTAGCCGGGCGAGCCGTTGCCCGGCTTATCACCGCAGGCAAGGCAGCGTGAGCGCCGCGTTGGATACCCCGAATCGTCGCCGTGACAGCTTCCAGCGCAATCGCAGGCGCGGCACACAACGGTGTATCATTGCCATAGCTGTGTTAGCATTTTATGTTTTTAAAATCTTGTTTAAAATCAAATACTTACGTTTATGGCTACCTACCCCGAATTAAAAGGCCGCGTGGCCGTGATCAGCGGTGCGGCGCAAGGCATCGGTGCCTCCACCGCGCGTGAATTTGCCAAACAGCACGCGCATCTGGCTCTGATCGACATCGATGAAGCCGCCGCGCAAAAAGTCGCCGCCGAAATCCAGGGCAGCGGCGCGCGCGCGATGGTGGTGCGCACCGATGTCACCGACGACGCATCGGTGAGCAACGCGCTGGCGAAAGTCGCCGCCGAATACGGCGGCATCGACATTGTGGTGAACAGCGCCGGCGGCTACGGCAAGTTGACCAGTGTCGAAGAGCTGCCGCTTGACGATTGGGATAAAACCGTCGCGCTCAATATGCGCGGCACGTTTTTGATGTGCAAGCGCGCGATACCGTACCTTAAAAAATCCAAGGCCGGACGCATCATCAACGTGTCGTCGATTTCCGGGCGCACGCTGTTCGGCTCCACTTCGCCCGCTTATGCGGCCTCGAAGGCCGGCGTGATTCAGTTGACCCGATTTCTCGCGATCGAACTCGGCCCCTGCGGCATCACCGCCAATTCGATCGCGCCGATCACCACCTTGACGCCGCGCGTGCGCGCGTTGCGCAGTGAAGCGAACATCGAACAAATCGCCTCGCAAATTCCGCTGCGGCGCCTGCCCGATCCTGAAGACCACGCCAACGCGATGGTGTTTCTCGCCTCCGACAGCGCGGCGTACCTAAACGGTGTGGCACTCGACATCAACGGCGGGCGCATCCTGATGTAGCGCAAACACCCGCGCACCGAACGCGGCTATCGCGCCCGACGAAATTATTTAAGTAACTGATTTAATTACATTTTTTTCCTTGCATTTGAAGCATTGGATTTGCCATAATCGGCCTCCATATCCGTTTTATGAGCATCCCTATGCCGCCGGCCCTCGCCAGCGCCCCACGTGACCGTTTGCACCGCCCGCTGCGCGACTTGCGCATTTCGGTCACCGACCGCTGCAACTTCCGCTGCACGTATTGCATGCCAAAGGAAGTGTTCACCAAGGATTACCCGTACCTCGACCGCGCGGCGCTGCTTAACTTCGAGGAAGTCACGCGCCTGGCGCGCGTGTTCAAGCGGTTGGGCATCGAAAAAATCCGCCTGACCGGCGGCGAGCCGCTGATGCGCAAGAACATCGAAAAGCTGATCGGCATGTTGTCCGGCATCGGCGGGCTCGATCTCACGCTCACCACCAACGGCGCGTTGCTCGCGCGCAAGGCGGCGGCGCTGCGCGCGGCGGGGCTCAATCGCGTCACGGTCAGCCTCGATTCGCTCGACGATGCGGTGTTCAAGGCGATGAACGACGTCGATTTTCCCGTGGCCAAAGTGCTCGAGGCCATCGACGCCGCCGCTGCCGCGGGCCTTGCCCCGATAAAAATCAACATGATGGTAAAACGCGGCGTGAACGATCACAGCATCGTGCCGATGGCGCGCTTTTTCCGCGAGCAGGGGCATATCCTGCGCTTTATCGAATACATGGATGTCGGCCACACCAACGGCTGGCGCATGGATGATGTGGTGAGCGCGAAGGAAATTGTCGCGATGATCAGCCGGGAAATGCCGCTCGAAGCGACCGACCCCAACTACACCGGCGAAGTCGCCGAGCGCTGGCACTACCGGGATGGGCGCGGCGAAATCGGCGTCATCGCCTCGGTCACGCAGGCGTTTTGCCGCGACTGCACGCGCGCACGCATCTCCACCGAAGGCAAGCTCTACACCTGTCTGTTCGCCACCGCCGGCCACGACCTACGCGCGCTGATGCGTAACGGCGCGAACGACGACGAGCTCTACACCTTCGTCAACCAGGTGTGGCGCCGCCGCGGCGACCGTTACTCGGAGATACGCTCCGAGCAGACGGTGAAGCTGCCGAAGATCGAAATGTCGTATATCGGCGGCTAGCGCCGCCGAGTGAATCGTGAGCAGTAAACAGCGAGCGATCGCGGCGTTTACTGTTCACCATTAACGGTTTACCGTTCACTTGCATGCTCAACCGTATCATCCCCAACATCACGCACGCCTCGCGGCCACTCACAACAGAGGTCGAGGCCACCAACGAACACGGCGAGCGCGTGCCCACGCCCATTGCCGGCGAACACCCGCTGACGCTCTACATCGACAAGCGCGAAATCGTCACGCTGATGACGCTGGGCCAGGCGCCTGAAGCGCTGGCGCTGGGTTATTTGCGCAACCAGCGCCTGGTCCGTTCCCTCGAAGAAATCGAAGCGGTGCAGGTCGACTGGGACACCAATGCGGTGGCAATCACCACGCGCAACGCGTTACCAAACCTCGACGACAAAATGAAAAAGCGCACCGTCACCACCGGCTGCGGCCAGGGCACGGTGTTCGGCGATTTGATGGACGAAATCGACGCCATCCGCCTGCGCGAAGACGTGCGCTTGAGTCAGGCGACGTTGTATGCGCTGCTCGACAGCGTGCGCCGCCACGAGACCATTTACAAAAGCGCCGGCGCGGTGCACGGCTGCGCGCTGGCCAGCGGCGGCGGCGACATCCTGATGTTTGTCGAAGACGTCGGGCGCCACAACGCGGTGGACGCCATCGCCGGTAACATGTGGCTGGAGAACATCGACGGCAGCGACAAGATTTTTTACACCACCGGGCGGCTTACTTCCGAAATGGTGATCAAGGCCGCGCAGATGCAGATTCCATTTTTGGTTTCTCGTTCAGGGCTAACGCAAATGGGGCATGACATCGCGATGAAGACCGGCATTACCATGATTGGGCGGGCGGTGAATAAGCACTATCTGTTGTTCACAGGAAAGCAACGGTTCGTAAAAGCGTGACCATGTTGCAAAGCCCGCAAAACCCTCCTCGTCGTTCCAGCGCAAGCTGGAACCCAGGTTGTAACCCACGCGCAGCGCAAATTTGCGGCGCTATGCGCCGTCGCATAACAACCTGGATTCCAGCTTGCGCTGGAATGACGTATCACAAATGAGCGCCCCACTCCTCACCCCTCATCCCTCACTCATAACAGGCATCATCCTCGCCGGCGGCCAAGGCCGCCGCATGGGCAATGTCGACAAGGGCTTGCAACACTTACGCGGCAAATCCATGGTGCAGCACGTGCTCGAACGTTTTGCGCCGCAAGTCGACGAAGTACTGATCAACGCCAACCAAAACCTCGATACCTACGCCACATTCGGCCATCACGTCGTGCCGGACGACATCGGCGGTTTTGCCGGCCCGCTCGCCGGCCTGCACCGCGGGCTCTCGTCGGCGACGCACGAGCTCGTCGCCACCGTGCCCTGCGACTCACCATTTCTACCACTGGATTTGGTCGCACGCCTTTACGCCGCGTTGCACGAAAAACAAGCCGACCTCGCCGTGGCGCGCACCGGCGAACAAGCGCATCCGGTATTTTGTTTGACGCGCCAATCGGTACTGCCGGGGTTAACCGCGTTTCTCGCCGGCGGCGGCCGCAAAATTGATGCCTGGTATGCGGCGTTGAAAGTTATCGAGGTGCGGTTTGATGATGAGGCTGACGCCTTCAGCAACATCAATACGGCGGATGAACTCCGAACACACGAAAAACGCTAACCGTAGGATGGGTGGAGCGTAGCGAAACCCATCACGCCGTCGCCCGTACGCACGATGGGTTTCGCTACGCTCCACCCATCCTACGAAATCAGGCGCCGCGCCGGATCCTGCCGGTAAAACCGCACCAACTGCGCATACACCGCGGGGTATTCGCGCTTCACCACTTCCGGCGTTTCGATAAACGCTTCGCTCACCACTGCAAAAAATTCGCCGGGGTTTTCAGCCGCGTATTCATCGATCGCGGTGTCCTCCCAATCATCGACGCGTTTGCAAAAGTGCTCGTAGGCTTCGCCGAACGCTTTCGCCCACGCTTCGCGTTTCATATCCGCGTGCAGCGGCGGAAAACCGTTGGCGTCACCATTCGACATGTCGATCTGATGCGCGAATTCGTGGATCACCACGTTGTAGCCATCTTCCTTACCTGCCTGGCTCACATCCGCCCACGACAGCACCACGGTGCCGTGATCCCACGATTCGCCGCTCATGGTTTTTTCGACCACGTGCACCACGCCGGCTTCGTCGACTTCCTCGTGGCGCGCGACGAACTCACCGGGGTAGACAATCACTTCCGTCCAGCTTTTATACCAATCGAGATCGAGATTCAGGATCAGCATGCACGCCTGTATCGCAATCGCCAACCGCGCGCCGTTGTCGATATGCAAATCGCCCGCGGCGTTGATCGGTTTTTCGGCTAAAAAAAGGATCACGAGTTGCTTCAAGCGCGCGCGTTCGTCGGCGTTTAACACGCGGGTGAAACTGTAGTCGTTAAGCGCTTTCGCCCACTCGGCGTCGTCGATGCGGGTTTCACGCAGAATGCGTTCGCGCCGGCGCTTTTTAAAAAAATTAAACAAAATCAAATACTTATGAAATACATAGACGCAGATGAACGCAGATTTACGCAGATTGTTTCGTAGTTAATCTGCGTTCATCTGCGTAAATCTGCGTCAAAGGTTTTTACCGCCATCCCCGCCATCCACCACCTTCAACACCGGCCCCTGCGCCTCATCCAACTCCACCCCCTCGATCTGGGCAAAGCGCTGTGAAATTTTGCTGCTGGTGATTTGCACTTTCTCCACGTCGTCATGCGCTTGCTTGATGTGCCGCGCGAGATCGCGCATGCGTTCATCGAAGCGGCCAAACTCGACCGACAGCCGCGCCAGCGCATCCTTGATCACATGCACTTGCTGGCGCGTTTCGACATCTTTTAACACCGCGCGCGCGGTATTGAGCACCGCCATCAGCGTGGTGGGCGAGACGATCCACACGCGCCTGGCGATGGCGTATTCGACCACCTCGGCGTGATGCGCGTGGATTTCCGCGAACACCGCTTCGGCCGGCACGAACATCACCGCGCCGTCGGAGGTTTCACCGGCGATGATGTATTTGCCGCTGATCGCGTCGATATGGCGCCGCACGTCCGCCTTGAACTGTTTTTGCGCCAACGCGTAATCGACCTCGCTCGACTCCGGCGCGAACATGCGGTGATAATTTTCCAGCGGAAACTTCGAATCCACCGCCACCAGCCCGGTCGGCGGCGGCAGCCGCAGCACGCAATCGGCACGCGTGCCGTTCGATAACGTCGCCTGCATTTCAAACGCGCTGGTCGGCAGCACATTGCGCACCAGCGCTTCGAGTTGCACTTCGCCGAAAGCGCCGCGCGCACGTTTGTCGCCCAGCAGCTCCTGCAAACTCACCACGCTGCCGGTCAGCCCTTCGATTTTTTTCTGCGCTTCGTCGATGGTCGCCAGGCGCGTCATCACATTGACGAAGGTCTCGTTGGTTTTTTTGAAGCCTTCGTCCAGCCGTTGATTGACCTTGCCGGAAATCTGATCCAGGCGCTCGTCGATTTTGGCGTTGAGCGAGCGTGTGGTTTCCGTCAGACGTTCGTTCAACGCCGCGCTCTGCTGCGCGAAGTTTTGCGTGAGCGTCAGTTGCAGCGCGTGCAGCGCGTCGCGCGTTTGCTTCAACTCCGTGCCCACCGCGCCGCGCAGCCGCTCACTGGTATCGGAGAGATGGCCGCCGAGACGGTCGCCCTGCTGGGTGAGCCCGCTGTGCAAATCGAGCAGCATGGCGCGGTGCTTGGCTTCGAGATTGCCGTCTAGCTGCCCTGACAAGGTGTCTAGCGCACGCGCTTGAGTTTGCATGCGCGAATACATCAACACCAGCGCAATCAGCACCAGCACGATGCCGATTATCAAAATCACCGAGGTCCAATCGATCATCGACGCAGTATATACCGCCGTTCACCCTTCGACAGGCTCAGGGCGAACGCCTCCTTTGTTAACCGTTCGTCCTGAGCCTGTCGAAGGATGAACGTTCATTCTGCCGTTCAACCCAACTCGCGCAGCACTCGCAGCGGCGGTGTCGCCAGCACGCGCCGCGTGCCCAGATAACCGGCGATGGCAATGCCCACGGCGCCGAACACGATGCCGGCGAACCACGCCAGCGGACTTAAGTTGTACGGCACGTTGAGCACCTTGGCCGCCAGCACATAACCCAGCCCGCTCGCCCCCGCCGCGGCGATCAACCCCGCCAGCGCGCCGATCACCGCGAACTCGGTGAGATGCGCGCGATTCAATTGCGCGCGGCTCGCGCCCAGGGTGCGCATCACCGCGGCCTGTTGAATGCGATCGTCCTGGGTGCTCGCCATCGCGGCGTAAAACACCACCAGGCCAGCCGCCAGTGTGAACAAAAACACAAACTGCACCGCCTTAGACACCTGGGTGATCATTTTTTGCACCTGCACCATCACCTGCGCCACGTCGATCACCAAAAAATTGGGGAACTGCTGCACCAGCGCATTCAACAGCGCGCCGTTGCGCGGCGGCAGATGAAAACTGGTGACGTAGCTCACCGGCTGGCCGTCGAGCAGGCCCGGCGGCGCGATCAAAAAAAAGTTGACGTTAAAGCTGTCCCAATTCACCCGGCGCAAACTGGTCACGGTGGCGGCGACCGGCGTGCCGGCAATGTCGAAGGTGAGCGTGTCGCCCAGTTTCACTCCCAGGCGCTGCGCAATGCCGTCTTCCATCGAATATTGTTGGCGAGCGGCGTTTTGTGCGGGCCACCACTGCCCCGCCGTGATCAGATTGTCCCTGGGCACATTCACCGCCCAGGATAAATTGAATTCGCGCTCGACCAGGCGCCGCGCGCGCTCATCGGCGTAACTCGCGCCGCTCACTTCGCGCTCGTTGATCTTGACTAGACGCCCGCGCACCATCGGATATAACGTCGGCTGCGACGCGTTGCGCTCGGCGAAAAAGCGTTTTAGCGGCGCCACTTGATCGTCCTGGATATTCACCAAAAAACGATTGGGCGCATCCGGCGGCAGGCTCGCCTGCCATGCGCCGAGCAAATCATTGCGAATCAGCGTCAACGTCAACAGCGCCATCAAACCCAGCCCCAGCGCAACCACCTGCACAATGGTGCCCAGCGGCCGGCGCCGCAGATTGGCGATACCAAAGCGCCAACTGATGCCGCCGCGACGTGAGCCCGGCACGCCTGCGACGGCTTTCAATAGCAGCCACGCCAGCAGCGCGGCAAGCAGCATTGCACCGGTGAACCCCACCACAATGTAAGTACCGAGCTTCAGATCGTTCGCCTTCCAAAAAATCATGCCCGCGATCGCCGCGTAACCCAGGGCATAGCCCGCGATGCCCAGCGTCGTCGGCGGGCCGAAATCCCGGCGCAGCACGCGCAGGGTCGGCACGCGCGCGAGCGCCATGATCGGCGGCAGCGCAAAGCCCAACAGCAACGCCAAACCCGTCGCCACGCCCTGCACGAATGGCATCGCGCTCGCGCGCGGCAAATCCACCGCCACCACGCTGCCCAGCCAATGCGCCAGTGCCTGCTGCGCCAGCACGCCGATGATGCAGCCGATGACACTCGCCAGCACACCCAGCACGATGAAATGCGCGAGATACATGCGCATCAACTGCCCCTGGCTCGCGCCCACGCAGCGCATCATGGCACAGGCATCGAGGTGGCGCTGCAAAAAACGCCGCGTGGCGAGCGCAATCGCCATCGCCGCCAATACCACGCTCACCAGCGCCGCGATGTCCAAGAATTTCTCCGCGCGCTCCAGCGCCGAGCGGATTTCCGGCCGCGCATCGCGGATGCCCTCGATGCGTTGCCCCGGCGCCAGGCGCGGCGTGATCCACGCGCGATAGGCATCGACCGCTTGCGCCGCGCCGGCGATTTGCAAACGGTAGCGAATGCGGCTGCCGGTTTGCACCAGGCCCGTGGCGTCAAGATCGGCCGCATTCAACATCAGCCGCGGGCCGGCGTTGATAAAACCGATCGCCGCATCGGGCTCTTGCGTGAGCACCGCGGCAATGGTGAGCGCGCTGTTGCCCAGGGTGATCTTGTCGCCGGGCGCGAGGTTAAGCTGCGACAAAATGCGCTCGTCCGCCCACAGCGTGCCCGGCGCGGGCAAGTCTTGCACCCGGCGATCCTCGCCGTGGCGCTGATCGGCAATGCGCACTTCGCCGCGCAGCGGGTAGCCTTGCTCGATCACCTTGATATCGGCCAGCACGTTTTTGTCGCCGTGCACCGCCATGCTGGGAAAACGCAGCATGTGGATGGCTTGCAGGCCGCGGTTTTGGGCCGCCTCCACCATGTCGGCGGGCAAGCGCCTATCGTGCGACACCACCAGATCGGCGCCGAGCAATTGATTGGCCTGGCGGTTTAACGCGAGATTGACGCGGTCGGTGAAAAAACCCACCGTCGCCACGCCGGCCACCGCGATGATCACCGCGATGCCGATCAGCGTGAGTTCACCCGCGCGAAAATCGCGCAACAACAAGCGCAGCGCCATGCGCCATTCGGTCAGCCATTTCATGCCTGCAACATCCCGCCGGAAAGCCGTATCACCCGCCCGCAACGCGCCGACAACGATTCATCGTGCGTCACCATCACCAGCGTGGTGTTGCGCTCGCGGTTCAGTTCGAATAACAAGTCGATGATTTGCGCGCCGGTGGCGGCATCGAGATTACCGGTGGGCTCGTCCGCCAGCAAAATCGAAGGTGAGGTCACGAACGCGCGCGCGATCGCCACGCGCTGCTGCTCGCCGCCGGAGAGCTGCTTGGGGTAATGCCGCAAACGCTCGCCCAGGCCCACGCGTTGCACCAGCGCGGCGGCTTTTTCCGCCCCGTCATTTAAACCCGCCAATTCCAGCGGCACCAGCACGTTTTCCAGTGCCGTCATCGACGCTAGCAACTGAAACGACTGGAACACAAAGCCCATGCTGCGCCCACGCAGCGCCGCGCGGCCATCTTCGTCCAGTGCGAACAAATCCTCGCCGGCGATGCGCACGCGGCCCGAGCTGGGGGTATCGAGCCCCGCCATCAACGCCAGCAGCGTCGATTTGCCCGAGCCCGACATGCCCACCACCGCTACCGCCTCGCCCGCCGCGACGCGGAAACTCACGTCACGCAAAATGGTCAATGGCGTGCTGCCGGTGGTAACCTGTTTAGTCAGTTCGCTGACTTCAATCGCGGAGATGGTGTCGGACATGATGCGTCGTTTGATGTTGTTGTGGACGTTGGTATTCGCCCTGTGTGTGCCGCTGGCCTTCACAGCCAACGCGCGCACGCTCCTCGTTTATGGCGATAGTCTGTCCGCCGGTTACGGGCTGCCTCGCGACCAGGCCTGGGCCAACTTGCTCGCCGAGCGCCTGAAGCAGCAGCAAATTGATTATACGGTAGCGAACGCCAGCATCTCCGGTGAAACCACGCTGGGGGGCTTACGCCGCATCAATAACACGCTGGCGCAGCACAAACCTGCGATTGTGCTGCTCGCCTTGGGCGCGAATGATGGCTTACGCGGGCAAAGTATCGAAACCATGCAAAAAAATCTGGAAGCCATCATCAATGCGTGTCTCAAAGCCAAATCGCAAGTGGTGTTGATTGGCATGCGTATACCGCCCAACTACGGCAGCACGTACACCCACAAGTTCCACGCCATGTATGGCGAGCTCGCGCAGCGTTACAAACTGCCGCTGGTGCCGTTCTTGCTGGACGGCTTTGCGCAAAACCCGGAATGGTTTCAGGCCGACGGTATACACCCCGCCATCCGCGCGCAGCCGGCCATGCTCGAGACGGTGTGGAAAACGCTTGCACCGCTGCTTGCAGCGAAAAATAAAAAGATGAATTAAATCAAATACTTACGTAAAACCACCTTCAGGGCTTGCCGCTCGTGGCTAGCGGCGCGCCGCACAACTTCAAATTAAAACGCGTCGCCCGCGCCAAGCGCAGCATTTCTTCGGCATCGGAAGGCGGAAAACCATCTTTAATGTCGGCATCGCTTTGGCGCGCAAGATCGACCCAACGCAGCAGCGTGTCGCGGCACGCGGCGTTGTTACCCACGCGATGATGAGTGATCGCCAAATCGTTGCGCACCCAGCCGTCGTCGTAGTCGTGCAGTAGCGAGCCGCATTGATCGAGCACAGGCTTTAGTAAAGCCAACGCTTCGGTGTAACGCTTTTGATCGTATGCCGCTTTGAATTGATTGCGCGCGTGGCGCACGCGGCTCGGCTCGCAATTTGGCGGCGGCAGCGTGTAAAAGCCGTCGAAATGCGCCCGCACGCCGCAGTAGGTCGAACACGCGCGTTCGTGCTTGGATGCCACCGCAATGCCATTTTTTTTTGCGCTGAAAGTCACAATGCACGGCAGCTTGTCGTGCGCGCTTTCCGCCATGCGCGCCTCACCGTTGCGTATGACACCTTCAAGCGTGCAGATGTGAAAATTGCCGCCGACGGTGTTGATATGAAACTTGTGTGCACCGCCACTGCCCGGCGCAATCTTGAGCACGCCGCGGCCGCGCTCGAACACGTATTCGCCGGGTTTGAGTTGCGCGTGCGCGCTAAAGGTCGCGAACAACGCGGCACCCAACAATCTTGGTACGCTGCGCCTCAGCATTACAAAATAATTAATAAATTCAGATACTTATTTTACAACAATGCCGCTGGCCCCGGCTTTGAACACACCGATCTCGCGCGCATCCTTAAAGCCCTCTTGCGCGAACACTTCGAGCACCTTGGGCGCGCTTGCGGCATCACACGCGACCAATAAACCGCCGGCGGTCTGCGGATCGGTGAGTAGCTTGCGTTGCCAATCGGGTGCGCCCGCGGGCAAGCTGACCTCGGCGGCGTAGCTGTTCCAGTTACGGTCAGAGGCGCCGGTGACAAAACCCTGCTGCACCAAATGACGCGCGGCGGACAAAATCGGCAGCTGATCGAACTCAAGCACCGCTTGCAGCCTGGCGCCGCGGCAAATCTCCAGCAGATGGCCGAGTAAGCCAAAGCCGGTGACATCGGTCAACGCGTGCACGCCCGGCATATCGGCAAGTGCGAGGCCCGGCGTGTTCAGCTTGGTGCACGCGTCGATCATTTGCTCATAGGCTTTTTCGCGCAGCTCGCCTTTTTTGAGCGCGGCGCTCATGATCCCCACACCCAGGCCCTTGCCGAGGATCAACACATCGCCGGCTTGCGCGCGATCGTTGCGTTTGACTTTATCCGGATGCACCAAGCCCAGCGCCACCAAGCCGTAAATCGGCTCCGGCGAATCGATAGAGTGGCCGCCGGCAATGGGAATGCCGGCGGTATCGCACACCGATTTACCGCCGGCGCAAATTTGCGCAATCATCTCCACCGGCACCTTGCCCACCGGCATGCCGAGCAACGCCAGCGCCATGAACGGCTTGCCGCCCATGGCGTAAATATCCGAGATGGCATTGGTGGCGGCGATGCGCCCGAAGTCGTACGGATCATCGACGATGGGCATGAAAAAATCGGTGGTGGCGACGATCGCCTGCGTGTCGTTGATTTTGTAGACGGCGGCGTCATCCGCCGATTCATTGCCGACCAGCAGATTGGGGAAGCTGCCGGTCAACGGCGACTTCGACAGAATTTCGCTCAGCAACGCTGGCGTGAGTTTGCAGCCTCACCCCCCGCCGTGCGACAAGTGCGTGAGCTTGATGGCCGCGGTTGCGTTTATATCGGGATTATTCATGATGCCCCAGATGTGGATGCAAACGAAACGCAAAAACACAAACTAAACTGGTAGGGCGTGTAGGGGTCGAACCTACGACCAACGGATTAAGAGTACGCCCGCACTTTCCTGAGTGTAGCAGGAACCTAGTATCCATGCGCTTTTCCAGACACCATTGCCTAAAAGTATAAAAGTATGTATAAAAGTCAGACCACGCCTTGACGTGACCTGCGCTTAAAAACTGATCCAGTATGAGTGAGAGAAACTGAGTGTTTTTATCATTCGAAAGGATTAA
>Ga0194132_10008004_pt1 | contig 15361 bp, 15 predicted proteins | sample TA2KigOf80mmetaG_FD_148612 | JGI IMG/M metagenome (GOLD analysis project Ga0194132, IMG submission 148612) | Freshwater microbial communities from Lake Tanganyika, Tanzania - TA2015054 Kigoma Offshore 80m | ecosystem: Environmental > Aquatic > Freshwater > Lake | place: Tanzania: Lake...
GTCAGCAGGCTACTGCTTACCAATAGCGGCTCGTGGGGCGACATAAGCCTCATTGTGCGCCGTCAAACCGGGACCAGGAAGCGGGAGAATCGGCAAATCGTGCAGCGCCCCGCGGCCGGGGGCGGATAGATTTTCCTATCCGTTACGGTGATCGTGGTCGAGCAACCAGAGGACGCCGCCCGGCAGGGCGCTCGCGATTCCGACCAGCCCGGCCAGGATCGAGAGCGCGCCGGCGTCGTTTTCCGCCACCCCGACGAGGCCGAGGGACAGGATCATGGCGCCCTCGCGCACGCCCCAACCGCCGATCGAGATCGGCAAGGTGGCGACGAGGATGACCGGCGGGATCAAGGCGAGACATTCGATCCACGTCACCGGAACCGCGAGCCCGCGCGCCAGGACAAAGACCGCGAACGTCAGGTTGAGATGGGTCAGCCCGCCCAATACCAGCAGCCGCATGAGCGGCCCGGGCGCGAGAAAAACCCGACGCGTGTCGGCGGCGACGGCACGCAAACCGCGAACCGCCCGAAAGCGGTCCAGGGTCGGCGGCAACCGGTCGATCTGGAGCAGCAGCACAATCCCGACCAAGCCGCCCGCGAGCGCCAGCAGCGCGACGAACAGCAACGTGCCTGCCATGCCCGCCTCGACCCGCCCGAACAGAATCGGGCTGGTGGCGGGGATCACCAACAGGAGCGCGAGGATGGTGCCCGCCCGTTCCAGGAACACGCCGTTAAAGGCCGGAGCCAAGCCGAGGCCCGCGCGATACGCCTTGTAGACGCGCATCGCGTCGCCGCCGACCGCAAAAACTTGGCCGAAGAACAAGCCGACGAAGAAGAAGCGGAGCGCCGATCCGTAAGGGAGTCGCGGCCCGACCGTATCCGCCACCACCTTCCAGCGCATGGCTCCGATCAGCGCTTGGACCAGGAACACGGCTAGCCCGGCCGCGAGCCAGAGGGGCGCCACTTGCCGGAGACGCTCGCCAATGGCGCCCACGTCGATCTTCGCCTCGAACAGCCAAACGATCAGGCCGATGGAGACCAGGACCTTGAGCGCGAGGGCGATGAGTTGCTTGCGGGACATGGAGAGGAAAATCCGATCAGGAAACCCTGTCTAACAGGTCCCGCCGTCCCTGTCAGCGACCGCGCCCCGATAGGAGCGCATTTTATTATGCGCGCGGGGATTCGCCCGCGCGCCCAATGCGCACCGGAACGCGCTTGCGGCCCCAGTTTCCCGGCGGCCCCTCGAACACGCCCGGCAAGGGCTCGCCGCAGAACTTGCAGTCGCCCTTGTGATTGCCCTCGAACGTCAGGTTGCAGGCGGTCAGGTCGTACCAGTCGCGCTCGATCAACAGCCCGCCGCACTTGGCGCACCAGGTGCTGCCGCCCTTAGGGTCATGGACGTTGCCGGTGTAGACGTAACGAAGCCCGTTGCGCATGGCGATGGTCCGCGCGCGCGTGAGCGTCGCGGAAGGCGTTCGCGGCTTGTCGGTCATCTTCCAATCGGGGTGAAAGGCGGAGAAGTGCAACGGCACATCCGGCCCCAGCTCCGCGTTCACCCAGCGGCTGAGCGCGTCCAACTCCTCGTCCGAGTCGTTTTCGCCCGGGATGAGAAGCGTGGTGATTTCGAGCCAAGTTCGGGTCTCGCGCTTGATGTAGCGGAGCGTATCGAGCACCGCTTCCAGGTGCCCGGTGCAGAGGTCGCGATAGAAGCGTTCGCTGAATCCCTTCAAATCGACGTTGGCCGCGTCCATGTGCCGGTAGAATTCGGCGCGCGGCTCCGGGCAGATGTAGCCCGCCGTCACCGCCACCGTCTTGATGCCCCGCGCGTGGCAGGCCTTGGCCACGTCGACGGCGTATTCGAGGAAGATCACCGGGTCGTTGTAGGTGAAGGCGACGCTGCGGCAGCCGGTCTTTTCGGCGGTGCGGGCGATCGCTTCGGGCGAAGCCTGGTCGGCGAGCTTGTCGAATTCGCGCGCCTTGCTGATCGACCAGTTCTGGCAAAACTTGCAGGTCAGATTGCAGCCGGCGGTGCCGAAAGAGAGGATCGGCGTGCCGGGTAAAAAGTGGTTGAGCGGCTTTTTTTCGATCGGATCGATACAGAAGCCCGACGAACGGCCGTAGGTGGTGAGCACGATGCCGCCCCGATAACAGGCGCGCACGAAGCAAAGGCCCCGCTGGCCCTCGCGCAGCTTGCACAGCCGCGGGCAGACATCGCACTGTACCCGCCCGTCCGGCAGCGCGTGCCAGTAGCGCCCCGGAAAGGTTTCGCCGAGATCCGTATCGTTGACGGCGGTATCCATCGTGCCTATGTCCACAGGATGGGACTCGCCTATAATATAGCCCGGTAACGCCGAACCCCAATCCATGAACGCGATCAGGCCCGCCGCCGTCGCCGGCCGGTTCTACCCGGGAAACCCGAGAGAGCTGGAGGCCGCCGTACGCCGCTACCTGGCCGAAGCCACGGCCGAGAGTGCCACCGAGCAGGGGCCCGTGCCGAAGGCGATCATCGTGCCGCACGCGGGCTACGTGTATTCCGGGCCGGTGGCCGCGACCGCCTACGCCCGCCTCGCACCCGCGCGCGGAACCATCACCCGCGTGGTGCTGCTTGGGCCCTGCCATCGGGTGCCGGTGCGCGGCCTCGCGCTTTCCGGCGCGGACGCCTTCGCTACGCCGCTCGGCGACGTGCCGATTGACCGGGATACGTGCACCAAGCTCGCCGAGCTTCGCCAGGTCGAGGTGTTCGACGCGAGCCACGACCAGGAACACAGCCTGGAAGTGCACCTGCCATTCCTGCAGGTGGTACTCGGGCGATTCAACCTGGTTCCGCTCGCGGTCGGCGACGCGGCCGAGATGGAAGTGGCCGAGGTCCTGGAACGCGCCTGGGACGGGCCTGAAACCCTGATCGTGATCAGTTCCGACCTCAGCCACTACCTTCTCTACGACGCGGCGCGCGCGATCGACGCCGCCACCGCGCAAGCGATCGTGCGCCTGGACGGCGGCGCCATCGGCCGCGACCAGGCGTGCGGCCGGGTACCGGTCAAGGGCCTGCTCGCGCTCGCGCGCAGAAAGGGACTCTCCGTCCAACAAGTCGATTTGCGCAATTCCGGCGACACCGCCGGGTCGCGCGACCAGGTTGTCGGCTACGGCTCGTGGCTGTTTTTCGAAGAAAGCGCCGCTCCAACCAAGAAAAGAGGTGAGGATTCCGCGCTCGCCAAGGCGCGCGGCATGCTCAAGCGCCACGGCGGGGCGCTGCTTGGCATCGCGGCGCGTTCCATTGCCCATGGGCTCGCCCATGACCGCCCGGTTCCGGTCGCGCTCGATGCGGTGGCCGAGGAATTGCGCGCGCACGGCGCCGCGTTCGTCACCTTGAAGCGCAACGGAAATTTGCGCGGCTGCATCGGCTCGCCCGAGGCCCATCGTCCGCTCGCCGCCGACGTCGCCGAGAACGCCTACCGCGCCGCGTTCAAGGACCCGCGCTTTCCCCGGCTCGGCTCGCACGAGCAGGATGGGCTCGATCTTTCCGTCTCGGTGCTGACGGCGCCCGAGCCGATGCATTTTCGCGACCAGAAGGACCTGCTCGCCCAACTCCGTCCCGGCGAGGACGGGCTGATCATCGCCGACGGGCCGGCGCGCGCGCTGTTCCTACCCTCGGTGTGGGAACAATTGCCGCAGGCGGAAACGTTCCTCGCGCATTTGAAGCGCAAAGCCGGCCTCGCCGCCGACCATTGGTCGGCCGCGTTCCGCGCGCATCGATTTGCCGCCGCCGAGGTCAAAGGCGCGCTTAAGGTCGACGATCGGCACACGAAGTTCTCGTGATCCTCGATATCGCTCACGATCCACCCGACAAATTATGACCGGACCAATTGCTATCCCCGGCCTCGAGCGTTTTTCTCGCGCGGCGCTCGGGCATCTGCCGACGCCGATCGAGGAAGCGCCCAACCTGACGGCGGCGCTCGGGGGCCCGCGCATTCTGATCAAGCGCGACGACTGCACCGGCCTCGGCTTCGGCGGCAACAAGGTCCGCCAACTCGAATTCTACATGGGCGAGGCCCGCGCCCGGGGCGCCGATACGGTGCTGATCACCGGCGCGGTGCAATCGAATTTCGTCCGCACATGCGCCGCCTTCGCCGCGCGTCTCGGCATGCAATGCCACATCCAACTGGAAGAGCGGGTCGCCGAAGTCGACGAACTTTACCGCAATTCTGGCAACGTGCTGCTCGACCGGCTGATGGGGGCGACGCTGCATGCTTATCCCGCCGGCGAGGACGAGGCCGGCGCCGATGCCCGCCTGGAGACTATCGCCGCCGATCTCGCCCGGCGTGGACGGCGGCCCTACGTGATCCATCTCGGTCCCGGCCATCCGCCGCTCGGCGCGCTCGGCTACGCGCTCGCCGCCGCCGAGATCGCCGCCCAAGACCGCAAGGCCGACTTGGGCATCGGCCGCGTCGTCGTTGCGTCGGGCAGCGGCGCGACCCACGCCGGGCTTCTCTACGGCTTCCGCGCCCTCGGTGGCGCCGACATCCCACAGCGCAAGGTCACCGGCATCTGCGTCCGCCGCCCAGCCGCCCCGCAATCGGCCCGGATCGCCGAGCGGGTGGCCGAGATCGGACGCCTGACCGGGCACCCGGTCGATCTCGCGGCCTCCGACGTGGACATCGCCGACGACCTGCTCGCGCCCGGTTATGGCAAGTTCGGCGCCGCGGTCACCGACGCCATCCTGCTCGCCGCCCGGAGCGAGGGCCTGTTCTTCGATCCGGTCTACACCGGCAAGGCGCTCGCCGGCATGATCCGCATGATCGGGGAAGGCCGGATCGCGCGGAACGAAACCGTGCTGTTCGTCCACACCGGCGGCACGCCCGCCATCTTCGCCTACGAGCCGGCGCTGCGCGCTGCCGCGGCCGCTGCCCGTTGACAAGCCGCACCGCCGCGTCGAAATTTTCGCCTCACACCGAGACGCCATGACCGTCAACCTCACCCACGGCCTGATCGACACGTTGCGCGCGACCGCACGCCGCGCCGGCGCCGAAATTATGAAAGTTTACCGCACCAATTTCGCGGTCGATAAAAAGGCCGACGCCTCGCCGGTAACCGCCGCCGACCGCGCCGCCGAGGTCCTGATCGCCGCCGCGATCAAGGGCGAGATCACCGACGCCTTTCCCATCGTCGCCGAGGAAGCCTTCGCCCAAGGCAACGCGCCCGCTATTACCGGCCACCCGTTCTGGCTGGTGGATCCGTTGGACGGCACCAAGGAATTTGTCGAACGCAACGGCGAATTCACCGTCAACATCGCGCTGATCGAAGCGGGCCGCCCGGTGGTCGGAATCGTCTACGCCCCCGTGCTCGATCTCGCCTACTGGGGCTGGCCGGGAGGCGCGTTCCGCGCCAAGGATGATTCCAAGCCCGAGCCCGTCGCCTGCCGCGCGGCACCGGCCAGAAGCCTCGTCGCCACTGTCAGCCGCCACCATTCGACGCCCGAGGTCGATGCCTGGCTCGACAGGCTCGGCGCGCGCACCCGCGTGGTCGCCGGCAGCTCCCTCAAGTTCTGCCGTGTCGCCGAAGGCGCCGCCGACGTCTATCCCCGTTTCGCGCCGACCATGGAATGGGACACCGCCGCCGGCCACGCGGTTATTCGTTTCGCCGGCGGAAACGTCGTTGATCGCGACGGCGCCGAACTCACCTACGGCAAGCTGGGATTTTTAAATCCGCATTTCGTCGCGCATGGCCCCGGATTCACGATGCCGCGCGAATGAAATTCCATGTCAACAAAACAATTTCGCGCGCGAAATTTTCGTGCGTCCTTTTGCGTTGAAAATTTTCGCTGTTTTTGCTATATATAAACCGTGCCCAACAGGGCTACAAAAGCAGGGATACCCGTTTCCGAGGCGCGATACATACGGAAACGGCCCTTGTAGCGGCTCAGCTTAGGGTCGCGAACCAGATGTTCCACTCCTGTGGAACACCTTCCGATGCCGGGCCACTTCATGAGTGACCTGACCGGATAGTCCCGAGAGGACCAGCCCCCGAGGGGGCAAAGAGCCGTCGCGCAGCGACGGCTCTTTAATTTTGATTGTTGATCTCATCCCGCCCGCGCGAAATTCTCGTCCCCGTGAACCCCTCGCCCCGCATCCTTCCCCCGACCGCCGCGGCGATCGCCGAAGCCGCCCGGATCATTCGCGCGGGCGGCCTAGTCGCTTTTCCGACCGAGACCGTCTACGGCCTCGGCACCGACGCCACCTCCGAGCGCGCCGTCGCCCGCGTGTTCGAGGCCAAGGGCCGCCCACGCTTTAATCCGCTGATCGTGCACGTGACTGGCGCGGACGAGGCCCGCAAGCTGGCGTGCTTCGACGCGCGCGCCGAAATCCTCGCCGCCGCGTTCTGGCCAGGGCCGCTGACGCTGGTGCTGCCGCGCGCGGACTCGTCTTTCGATGCGCGCGGGGATTCGCCCGCGCGACCCTGCCCGGTCGCGCGTCTCGCCTCGGCCGGGCTCGACACGCTTGCCGTGCGCGCGCCGGATCACGCGGTCGCGCGCGCACTCCTTGCTGCCTGTGAGCGCCCAATCGCCGCGCCGAGCGCCAACCCAAGCGGACGCGCGAGCCCGACCATGGCGGCGCACGTAGCGAATGGATTGGGCTCGCGGGTCGACTTGATCCTCGACGGCGGACCCTGCCGGGTTGGGTTGGAATCGACCGTGCTCGATCTTTCCGGCGAGCACCCGCGCCTCCTTCGCCTGGGCGCGATCAGTCCCGAAGATATCGCTCGGCGCCTCGGCCGACCGGTTGAGGACGCGAGCGGCGAAACGGCGGTCGACGACGACGAACGTCTTTCACCGGGAATGGCGCGCCGTCACTACGCGCCGGCGCTGCCGCTTCGCCTCGGCGCGACCGAAGTCCGCGCCGGCGAGGCCTTGCTTGCCTTTGGCGGCGACGTTCCGAAAACCTCGAGCCCGGTACGCAATCTGAGCCCGGCCGGCGACCTAATCGAGGCGGCGGCAAATTTGTTTGCCCTGCTGCACGATCTCGACCAATCGGGCGCCGGCGCCATCGCCGTCATGCCAATCCCCGACGAAGGATTGGGGCGCGCGATCAATGATCGCTTGCGCAGGGCCGCCGAACCTACTTGATCCCGAACATCAGCATCGCGCCGTCGTGGACCAGCTTGATTCCGGCGAGCACCAGCATAGCGTAACAGACGTTGTAGAAGAGGGTCTCGTTGACGCGGCGCTGGCCCCAAATGCCGATCCACATGCCGATCGGCACCAGCGGCAGCAGCGCCGCCGCCGTCCACAGGTTTTCCGCCGTGAACTGGCCGAGCCAGTAATACGGGGGAATCTTCACCAAGTTGACGATAGCGAAGAACATCACGCTGGTGCCGATAAGAATTTCCTTCTCCAGGCGCAGCGGCAGCAAATAGATGTTGAGCGGCGGCCCGCCCGCGTGGGCGACGAAGCTGGTGAACCCGGCGAGCGAACCCCAGAATCCACCCTTGGAAATGCTCGGCCGCGCCGGCGGACGCGGGCGCTTGCGGTTGAGCCACCAGTTGAGGGAGAACATCAACGCCAGCACCCCGATCATCAGACGGATGGCGTCGGCGTTCAAATACTTGAACAGCAGCGCGCCGACGGCGATCCCGACGGTCGCCGCCGGAATCAGGATGCGCATGTTGATGGCGCTCCATTTTTTTCGATAGACCCAGATGCCCATGGCGTCCATGGCGCACAGCACCGGCAGAATGATGGCAGCCGCCTGCGGCGGCGGCACGAACAGCGACATCAGCGGTACCGACAGGATAGTGAGCCCGCCGCCGCCGAGCCCACCCTTGGAAATGCCCGCGATCAGCACCGCCACCACGGCGGCGATCAAAAATCCGGGATCGGTGATCAGGTGGAAATCTCCGGGTCGGGAGCAGTTGGTCGGCTTGCCTCATGCTTCGACAAGCTCAGCATGAGGGCGTTTGGTTATAGCCTCACCCTGAGCTTGTCGAAGAGTGAGGCCGTTATCAGGCGAGGTCGAACAGCAGGAACTCTCCTCCGTCGCGGCTCCGGATGTCAATCTCGTCCTCGTCGCTGATGGCGGCGCCGTCGCCGGCCCGAAGCGTGACGCCGTTGACCTCGACCGCGCCACGCGCCGCCTGAATCCAGGCGTGCCGGCCGGGCGCGAGCGCACTGGAGACGCGGCCACCCGGGGACAGCCGGCAGGCGTAGATGTCCGCGTCCTGGTGGATGGTGACCGAACCGAGCCGAGCGTCGCGGCTGGCGATCAGGTGCAGGTGATCGGTCTGTTCGGCGATCGGGAACTTCTTCTGTTCGTACCCGGGCATCAGCCCCGTGCGTTCGGGCAAAAGCCAAATCTGCAAATGGTGTTCCGGCTCGGTGTCGGAGGGATTGAACTCGCTGTGCAGGATGCCGGTGCCGGCGCTCATGCGCTGGACGTCGCCGGGCCGGATGGTCGAGCCGTTGCCGAGGCTGTCCTTGTGCGCGATCGCGCCCGAGAGAACGTAGGTGACGATCTCCATGTCGCTATGGCCGTGAGTCTTGAAGCCCAGCCGGGCTTGACCCAGTCCTCGTTGATGACCCGGAGCGCGCGAAAGCCCATGTGCGCGGGGTCTTGGTAATCGGCGAAGGAAAACGTTTACTTGGCGGCGAGCCAGCCGTAGTCGCCGCTGCCCCGTTCGTGCGATGGACGGATGGTGATCATAGGCAGTTTCCTCTCCTCTTGGCGGGGGGCGGCGGCAGGGCTATCGTCCCGACCATGACCGCCCCGCCGAAATTGCCCGCGAAATTACCTTCGCGTTTTATCGATGACATCAAGGCCGCCGTCGGCCCGCACGGCTGGGCCACGGACGAGGCGACGCTCGCGCCCCATCTCGGCGAAGAACGGGGCAATTACCGCGGGTCATGCGCGGTGCTGGTTTCGCCCGCCTCGACCGACGAAGTGGCCCGCGTCGTTCGCCTGTGCGCGGAAGCGAGCGTAGCCCTCACGCCCCAGGGCGGCAACACCGGCCTTGCCGGCGGCGCGGTGCCGGCTTCGGGCGTGCTGTTGTCCTTGAAGCGGATGAAGCGCATACGCGCCCTAGATGCCCTCAATTTCACCATGGTCGCCGAGGCGGGCTGCGTGCTCGCCGACGTGCAGCGCGCGGCCGACGAGGCGGGCGCCCTGTTCCCGTTGAGCCTGGCGGCGGAAGGGAGTTGCACCGTCGGCGGCAACATCTCGACCAACGCCGGCGGCGTGCACGTACTGCGTTATGGCAATACCCGCGATCTGGTGCTGGGAATCGAGGCGGTGCTACCCGACGGCCGTGTCTGGAACGGATTGCGCGCCTTGCGCAAGGACAATACCGGCTACGACCTGAAGCAGCTGTTCATCGGCGCCGAGGGGACGCTGGGCGTGGTCACCGCCGCCACCCTCAAGCTGTTCCCGAAACTGAAGGCGCGCGCGGTGGCGTTCGCCGCGCTCGCCTCCCCCGCCGCCGCGCTCGATCTGTTCGCGCGGTTGCGCGAGCGCGCCGGCGAAACGTTGTGCGCGTTCGAATTCGCCAATCGCTTCGCCCTCGACTGCGTGCTGCGCCACGCGCCCGGCGCCCGCGATCCGTTCGGCGCGTCGCATCCGTGGTATGTGCTGACGGAACTGGCGAGCCCGCACGCGAAGGGGGACGCGCTCGCCGCCGTGCTCGAAGCTGTGCTGGCAGAAGCGACCGAGGCGGAGACGGTTGCCGATGCGACCATCGCTCAAAGCGAGGCTCAGGCCGCCGCGCTATGGCAGCTTCGCGAATCCATTTCCGAAGCGCAGAAGCCGGAAGGCGGCAGCCTCAAGCACGATGTCTCCGTGCCGGTCGCGTGCGTGCCCGACCTGGTGACGCGCGGCGCCGACGTGGCCGCGCGCCTGATTCCCGGCGTGCGCGTGTGCGCCTTCGGCCACATGGGCGACGGCAACGTGCATTTCAACCTGAGCCAGCCTGCGGGCGCCGACCGCGCGGCGTTCCTCGCGATGCGCGCAAGCGTCAACCGCGCGGTCCACGACCTGGTGCGGGAACTCGGCGGCAGCTTCAGCGCCGAGCACGGCGTCGGCCAACTGCGCCTTGCCGACATGGCACGTTACAAAAGCGAGGTCGAACTCGACATCATGCGCGCGGTCAAGACGGCGCTCGATCCCAAGGGCATCATGAATCCGGGCAAGGTGCTGCCGCCCCGTTGACATGCCGATCGTCGAGCCCGACCCCTGGCGCCGCCAGTATTTCGCGAGCCACCCCTGCCCGCGGAATGTGGTCATCCCGACCGACGATCCCGATTGCTGGACGCTCTATCCGCGCCACCGCTGGGTTTACGACAAGCTGATGATCGCCCAGAGCCAGGGCCTGGTCGCCGGCCCGCACGGGGTGATGCCGCCGGCCTTCCCGATCTTTTCCAAGCCGACCGTGAACCTGAAGGGCATGGGCGCGGGCAGCCGGACCATCCGCACCCGCAAGGCGTATCTCCACGCGCTCACCCCCGGGCATATGTGGATGCCGTTGCTGAAGGGCGCCCACATCAGCACCGACGTCGCGCTGATCGACGGCCGGACGCGCTGGTGGCGCCACGCGGTCGGCGTACCGACCGGCGGCGGCACCTTCGACCATTGGAAGGTGGAGGCGAAGGCGCGCCCGCGACTCGAGGCCCGCCTCGCCGCCTGGACCCTCGACCAGTTGCGCGGCTACACCGGCGTCGCCAACTTCGAGACCATTGACGACACCATCATCGAAGCGCATCTGCGCTTTTCCGACCAATGGCCGGACCTCTACGGCCCGGGCTGGGTCAAGGCGCTAATCCGCCTCTACGCCGAGGGTCGCTGGCGCTTCGCCGACCGCCCCCGCCGCGACGGCTACAGCGTGGTCTTATTTGGTCCGCACGGGACAGTGTATGCGCATCCTCCCGCGAGCGAGGTTGCCAAGGTGCGGCGCATGCCCGACGTCAGCAGCGTGCAGATCACGTTCCACGCCGACAAGCCACCCCAGGCACATGCCATGCCGCCGGGCGGATTTCGCCTCGCGGTGGTCAACGCATGGAGCCTGGCGGCGGGACGTCGCGCGCGGGCACGGCTGAAACGCCTGTTCGGTCTTTAGATGCGAAACGGTTCGACCGCCGCTTGGCCCATGCCTTCCGCCAGCAGCAGCGATTGCGCCGGCACCTCCGACCAGTTGAGCTTGTCGGAATCGAGCGGCTCCGAGACCACCAGCAGCGCCTCCTTGTCGCAATGCCAATAAAGGCTCGGCGGCACCGGGTCGGTCGCGTAGCGGAGCGCGTAGAGGACCTTGCCGTCGGTCAGGATCGAGGTCATGCGGAAGGGCTGCGTCGCGCCGGCGCGTTTCATTTCTTCGAGCACAGCCGCGACCGCCCTGCGCCAGGCGTCTTCCGGATCGGATTCAAGTCCGAAATGGAGCAGCAGATAAAAGAACGCCTCGCTGTCGGTGGTACCGCGCCGTCGCGCGTAAAGCGAATCCGGCAGCAGCGCGTCCAACGCCCTGCGCACCCGTTCGTAATCGCCGATCTGGCCGTTGTGCATGAACATCCTTTTGCCGTGCACGAACGGATGGCAGTTGGCGCGCGAGGTTTCGGTGCCGGTCGAAGCGCGCACGCGGGCGAAAAACAGCCGCGAGCGAATTTGCGCAGCGAGGCTGCGCAAGTTGGGATCGTTCCAGGCGGGCAGGATTTCGCGGTAGAGCCCAGGCGCCTCGCGCTCGCCGTACCAGCCGACCCCGAAGCCGTCGCCGTTGGCGGTAACCGCCGTGCGCTCCGGGTTGAGGCTCTGCGCGATCAAGGAATGCTCGGGCTCGAACAAGTACTTCTCGTGAAAAACGGGTTGTCCGAGATAGGCGAGCCAGCGGCACATGATCGCAGCTTTCGGTCGTGAGGATGCGACCTTCTTTCTACAACGACCCCAGTTTCCACACCACCCCGATCAGGGCGGCCGCCGCCAACGTCGTCAACATGCCGATCTTGAAGCGGAGCATGGCGACGAGCGCGGCGAGCGAGAGAATCGCGGTCATGGGGTCCAGACTCGCCCATGCGGGCCACGGCGCCTTGAACGGGCCGAGAGCCACTTCGCGCACGTCGGCGAACATGACGTGGACCGCGAACCAGACGGCGAGGTTGAGCACCACGCCCACCACCGCCGCGGTGATGGCGGCGAGCGCGGCCGAGAGCGCCTTGTTTTGGCGCAGCGCCTCGATGTACGGCGCGCCGAGGAAGATGAGAAAGAACGACGGTCCGAACGTCGCCCAGGTCGCCATCAGGCCGCCCAGCACCCCTGCCGTGATTGGAGTCAAGCCGCCCGGATCGCGGAAGGCGGCGAGAAAGCCGATGAACTGCGTCACCATGATCAGCGGCCCCGGCGTGGTTTCGGCCAAACCGAGCCCGTCCAGCATTTCGCCCGCCGTGACCCAGCCGTAGGTCTCGACCGCCTGCTGCGCCATGTAGGCGAGCACCGCGTAGGCGCCGCCGAAGGTCACCACCGCGAGCTTGCTGAAGAAGAATCCGATCTGGGCGTAGACGTCCGCGAACCCATATCGGGCGACGACGACGAGCAACGGTCCGAGCCAGACCACGACGAACAGAAGCGAAATCCAGAGAGTCCGGCGCGTGCTCGGCGCGACTTCGTGCAAGCTCTCCTCGGCGATCACCGGGGGCGGCATGTTGGCTTTCTTACCGTGGCCGGCGCCGGGCGAAAACTGTGCCGGCCATGCGCGCGAGCCCAGGTATCCGGCGACGCCGGCGGCGACGATGATCAGCGGAAACGGCACGTCGAGGAAGAAAATGGCGATAAAGGCGAGCGCGGCGATGGCGTATTGCGCCTCGGTCTTGAGCGCGCGCTTGCCGATGCGCACCATCGCCTCGATCACGATCGCCAGCACGGCAGCCTTGATGCCGTAGAACACCGCCGCCACCACCGGCATTTCGCCGTAGCCAGCATAGATCACGCTCAAGACCATCATCACGACGACGCCGGGCAGCACGAACAGGAAACCGGCGAGGAAGCCGCCCCACGCCTTGTTCAGCAGCCAGCCGAGATAGACCGCCATCTGGGTCGCTTCCGGTCCCGGCAGCAGCATGCAGTAGTTGAGCGCGTGCAGGAATCGCTCCTCGCCGATCCAGCGTTTTTCCTCGACCACGATCCGGTGCATGACCGCGATTTGCGCCACCGGCCCGCCGAAGCTCAAAGCCGCAACCCGGACCCAGACCTTGAGCGCGTCGGCCATCGGCACCGCGTCGGTTTTCACCGCTTGCGTCATGTTGTTTCCCCTCCCCCGTCAGCCCTTGGGCGGCCAGCCGTGGGTTTCGCCGCGCGCCTTCAAGAGCCACGCGTAGAGCGCATCATACACCACCATGCCGTGACCGAGCATTTCCTGGTCGTCGGCGAACATGGCCGAAAGCCCGAGCGACACTGCGAGCAACCCCGGCGCCACCGGCGACAACTCGGGGCGCCCCGTATCGGCGCCGCGCACGATCACGGCTAGGTCCGTGAGCGCGGGTTCCTTCAGTCCCAAGCGCCGGATCATAGTGTCGAAACTGCACAGCTCGCCGTCGTGGCTCATCTCGACGCCGGGCACGTCGTAGGGGATCGCGCCGTTCGCCTCGGCCTCGGCCAGCACGCGATCGGCCGGCACGTAAAGAAAGCGCGTGGAAGGATCGTAAAAACGCCTCACCAGCCACGGGCAGGCGATGCGATCGATCTTCGGTTTCTCGCGGGTGATCCAGGCGGAACCCTTGGCCGGCGGTGCCTGGCGAACGAGCGGCAGTCCCGCCTGGCGCCAGCCTTCGACACCACCCGCGAGATAGCGCGCATCGAGCCCGCGCGCCTTAAGCACGGCGGCGGCGTTCTGGCTCACCTCGTGGCCGTGGACACAGGTCTCCACCACCGCGCGGCCAAGCAACAAATGGAGCGACCACGATTCGACTTCGCCCGGATCGCGCCAGGGAACGCCGGGGATCGCTTCGCCGCTTTCCTCGAAGCGAGGCCGGCGGCGGACGTCATAGAAAATCGCCCCACCGCGGTCGAGCAGCGCGCGGAGTTCGGTGGGGGCGATGGACGGAGCGGCAGAAGACGCGGACGAATTGGACGCAGACATGGATTACCCTCCTCGGTTTACGAGCAGGGCAGAGCTTGGACGACCGCGCGCGGAATTCGTCTTGGAGAAACCGGGCGCCTGCCGTGGCCCGACCGAAACAGGCTACCATAGGGACCGCCGAATCGGCTATATAGCCCGGGAAAGGGTACTGCCTCAGTATGAACTGCCTCGTCCTTCGACAAGCTCAGGACGAGGCGGTTTTTTTAAGGTCCTCATGCTCAGCTTGTCGAAGCATGAGGGCCAAATTGAGGCAGTACCCGGAAAGAGGAACATCGCCCATGAAACGCACCTTATGGATTGTCGGCGGCGGCGCGGTCGCCCTGATCGCGGTCGCCGCCATCGCGGTCACGGTGCTTTTGTCCAACATCGGCTCGCTGATCAAGGCCGCGGTCGAAACCTACGGCAGCGAGGCGTTGCAGGCAAAAGTGACGCTGGCCGAGGCCGATGTTTCGGTGAAAAACGGCCAGGGACGGCTCGCCGGCCTAGTGGTCGGAAATCCGCAAGGGTTCGCCACTCCCGCAGCCCTCAGGCTGGGCGAAGTCAAGGTGACGCTCGATACCGCCCGCACCACCAAGGATGTCATCGTGCTGAAGGAGGTTTTGATCGCCGCGCCGCAGGTGACCTATGAGATGGCCTCCGGCGGCTCCAACTTCGACGCCCTCCAGAAAAACGCGCAAATCTACGCCCAAAAGATGGGCGCGGGCGGCGCGAAAAAAGACGAGAAAAAAGGCGAAGGGCCGAAACTGATCATCGACAATCTTTACGTGCGCGACGGCAAGGTCGGCGTCAGCCACGCGCTGCTCAAGGGTAAGCAACTGGACGCGCCGCTGCCCAACATCCACCTGAAGGACATCGGCAAGGAAAAGAAGGGCGCGACCCCCGAAGAAGTGGGCGAACGGCTGATGGCTTCCATCTCCCAGGGCGCGCGCAGCGCGGCCGGCACCCTCAACGTCGACAAGCTGATCCAGGACGCGAGCGGCATGGCCAAGGGCGCGGCCGAAGGCGCCGCCAAGGCGGCAGGCGACGCGGCCAAAGGCGCCACCAAGGCGCTCGAAGGCGCGGCCGGCGCCGCCGGCGACACCATGAAGAAGCTGCTCGGAAAGTAGAACCTAGGGAACCTCTGAAAAACCCGCAACTTCTACCTGCGGGCGTAGAGACGCGCGGATATTGAGGGTATGGCTTGCCGAACGCCCCAGCTTGGGGCGTTGGAAGGGCGTCAGGGCTCGATCCTGGGGGATATTCTCGCTCATTGGACGGACTACGCCCCT
>Ga0194132_10008005_pt1 | contig 15361 bp, 11 predicted proteins | sample TA2KigOf80mmetaG_FD_148612 | JGI IMG/M metagenome (GOLD analysis project Ga0194132, IMG submission 148612) | Freshwater microbial communities from Lake Tanganyika, Tanzania - TA2015054 Kigoma Offshore 80m | ecosystem: Environmental > Aquatic > Freshwater > Lake | place: Tanzania: Lake...
TTTCCACTCCCCGCCCCCGTCTGCCCTGCCGCGCAAGCGGCAGGTGAATGCTGCTACCACCCACCGCACCCCTATCGTCACCTTTCTCTCTGCACTCACTCAGGCCCACAGATTCCGCTACAGAGCCATCGTTGCGATCGAAAAGAGACGATGGCGCATCTCTGCCTCCTGCCGGCTTGGGTTTCCTGGACCTCAGGATTATACACCCGCCGCCTCACTCCGGTGCCGGAGTTGATCAGAGTGCCCATTTCCGAGGGCGGGCCGCGCTTCGATCCGCCGCACCACCGCCCGGCTGCCGGAACGGCCTCACGCCCGCTTGCGAAGGAGCGGGAACCAGGTCAACGTAGCCCCGCCGCGCGAGGAATCGGAAGTAGCCATCGTAGTCGAACTTCGAAGCGCCGATCTCGGCTTCGGTGAGCCGGACCACTTCGCTGAGCGGCCGCTTTCCATCGCACCAATACAGCGCGATCGAAGGCGGCAGCGTCCACGCGCCGGATGGGTAGCCCTCACGCTGATCGGGCGCGAGGTCATCCAACGGAATCGTCCCAAAACGTTTCCGCCGCACTACGATACCCGAACCAGGCGAGGCGTGTTGAGGCACGGATTGCAACAACGAACCCAACGACTCCCGGACCGCGCCACGCCGCGCCTCCGGCACCAGCCGGAGTACCGACAGCACGGCTTGATTCGACCGCTCGCGCCGGTAGTCATTCGCGGCCGCCCCTTCGGCCCAATGCTTCGAGCCCAATGCGGCCAGCTACGGCGCTTCCGTTTCGCCCGCCGCCGCCATCGTATAAAGGAACGCGGCGTTCACAATGATGAGGTCCCGCAGCGACCGTGCATCCACACGGTCCGGCGTATCTTCGCTGTTGTGATGCGTCTCCACGCCAGTTCCGCTATAGGACCATGTCGTCGGGATGCCGACGCTGGGCTCGCCAAGATAGCTGTCCGTGCCGGGCATGAACGGCTTCCAGTGCCACGGCCGGCCAACGCGCGGGAAATACTGCCGCGCGATCTCCTGGATCAGGCCATCGGTATAAGCGGCGCCCGAGTGCGGATTCATGTAGAAGGTGTACTCGGTGCCCTTCAACTCAAAGGCCGCCGCGGGTGTGTCAACGCACATCGCCGCGACAGTCCGCTTCACACGCCCGGGATTCGCGGCGATGTAGTGGAGCGCGGCGTACATCTCGCCCATCAACAGAATCCGTATGGTCCGCGCCGGACGGGCGAGGCGGCCGGACCGGATGAGGCGGTTCAACGTGGCGAGTGACTCGATCATCACCGCCACGCCCGTCGCATTGTCCTGCGCGCCCTGTTCGGATGTGTGGCCCAGCGTCAGGACCTCTTCGCCATCGGTTCCGCCCGTGCCGGGGATCACGCCGGTCACATAGGGATACGTGCCTTCGTAGTAGCGTGTGTCCACCTTGGCGCGCACCTGCACGCGGCCCCGCTTGAGCCGCTCGCCTACCAGGGCGGCCTGGCGCGGAGAAATGGAGAACGAGAGCAGCGGCGCGTCTCCTTTGTTGAATGCCCAGCCGCGATCTCCCCACGCGTTGATCCACTGGCGTCCATCGAGCAACGCCGGATTCTCTGTGAAAGCGTTGATTGCGCCGAGCGCTCCGGCCTTCACCAGGTCCCATTTCAGGTCGGCCGGATTGCGCGCGGACAGCACCAGCTTTCCCTTCACGTCCAGGCGTGCCAGATCCCGCGCGGATGCAATCTCGACAACGTCCGCAACGACGCCTCCTGGCGGCGTAGGGCCGCTCCACATCCCGAGCGAAGCGGGAATCTTGCGATAGTCGGCCAGCACTACTGGCGGGCCATCGCCTAAAAGTTCGAGTGTTGCCGAGCGCGCGTCCCATGCCATCGGCATGGTCCAGAATCCGAACTGCGTTTTGCCATCGGCGGGAGGCTTCACGATCTCCACTCGCTCCAGTCCGGTGTGTTCGAGCGTCCGGCGGAGGAACCCGGCGGTCTCTTCGAATTTCGGAAACGTGAACCACCGGTCTGTCGCGTACACCTCGCGCATCAGCGTCATCGCCGCTTTCGGACGGACTTCGCGCTGCAACAACGTGAGGCGGTTCGAAAGATCGTCCGCCGGTGCGGCAACGGCTAGGATCGCGGATGCGGCCAGCCAGAGCGGGACCAGCCATGGCAACCTGGGTGAAGGCACAGATACCATTGTGGACCGCGCGTCAGCCCGTCCGCTCCAACACAGCGTTGTACGCGCACCCGATCCCTGCTACGGCCGCCATCACATACATCCACGCCAGCAGCGCGATCACCGCGGCCAGCGACCCATACATAACGTTGTAGTTCGCCAGGTTCCGGACGTACCAACCGAATCCGGCAGTCGCGCTCATCCAGAGCACCGTCGCCGTGATCGCACCTGGCCACACTCCTCCCCACGACTGCCGCCGGTTCGGACCCAACAGGTACAACAAGCACGTCACCAACACCACTGTCCCGCACGCCATGCCGAACCGGACCGCCGCGCCCAGCAGCACCAGGCCCACCGCCAACGGCGCTCCCTCCGGACTCCCCGCCAGCCACCGGACGGCCGCATCCTCTAATTGGCTGCCGAACGCCACTAACACAGTCGCCACGAGTGCCGGAATCGCCGTCGCGAACGTTAACAGACCCGCTCGCAGCCTCTGGCGCAGAAATGGCCGTCCCTCGGCGACGTGGTACACCGCGTCGAATCCCTCCATCAGCGACAGCATGAGCCCCGATCCAGCCCAGGCGGCGAGAAACACGGCCAATGCCAGAAGCAACAGTGGCTTATCCCCGGACTCGGCGAACCGCGACAGCACCAGCGTCTCCGTCCCAGGTGGCAGAACTCCGCGCAGGAACCGTGTTAGCAACTGGAGCACGGGACCGGCCTGTAAATGGACCAAAACCGCCGCCACCGCGCTCAACACTGGAAACAGCGCCAACAACCCAGAGTAGGCCGCGCCCTTCGCCGTCGAGAAACAGCCTTTGTTGTGGGCCAGGATCAGCGCCAGCCGGAACACGCGGAGGATGGCGGGCAGCCGCTTCAGGCGCGTTCCCTCCGCCGTGACCGGAACAGCCACGCCGCCGCGCCGATCCAGGCCACGGCGCTCACACCGCTCATCGCGATGTGCTCCCTGGTCGGCAGATACCGCATTTCGATGCCTCCCTGCCCCGCCGGTGGACGCAGCAGGATGAATCCCATCGCGTCGGATTCCACCTTCAATTCCCGTCCGCCCACCGAGGCATGCCAGCCGCCGTCAAAGGCGATCCGCGTCGAAACCAGCATGTCCGGAGGAATCGCCCCAGTGATCCGGATCCGGCTCGGGCCGAGCCACTCGAACTTCAGCCGCCGCCCGGGATCGTCCATCGCCCGCACGAAGGGATCCAGGATCTCGGAATTGATATTGGCCGCGAATCCCTGCGGGTACTCGGATGGTTTCACTAAGTGCGCATAACCGTGAAATGGCAATTTGTAAATGCGATTGTCACCTTCCTCGAACACTTTCTCCAACACGCCTTCGAACAGCATGGGGTGCAAGTAATCTTTCCAGTGCTCCTGCGAGTTCGGCCCGTGGATCACTACATACTCGACTCCGCAAGCCCGCAGTTGCCACAACGCCTCCTGGAGCTCCCGCCCGGGGACTCCCGCCTCGCCGGTCCGGATACTGTATTGGAAGTACAGCGCCGACCGGTTCCGTAACCCCGACTCAAACGCCCCCCCCACCTGATGGAGGAGCGTCCACGAGTTCAACCGGAAACGCGTCCCTCCACCCGCGAAGATCCGGCCCTCGGGCTTGCGGGACTCGAGAAATCGCGAGACTTTGTATTCGATGGTCCGCTCGCGGGGAATCGGGCGGAGCCTCCCCTGGTTCAACATCACGTACATGTTCGGCGTCTCCCCCCACCCGGCCCCCGCCGCCAACACCGCCGCTGCCGCCCATGGCCCGGCCGGATGCGCCCAAGCCGCGGCGCGCCGGGCAACTTCGGTGAGCGCCACGATCCAGAAGAACTCCGCCTCAAAGGCATAACGCCGGGACTCCGGGATCGTATCCAACAGGTACCAGTAGTGGCCTGCGACGATAAAGAGAAAACCGGCCAGACACAACGAGATCCATCCCTCGATGTAATAGCGTGAGTAACGGCGGACCAGGAACAGCCCGGTCGCGACGGCCGCGCCGAGCCCGGACACCAACATCCATTTCGTTGCGTCGATCTTATAGCCGAACGCGTCCGAGGGCCAGTTGAACAGGGTCGTCGAGATGAAACGCGGGGTCAGCCAGAAGCAGGCGAGCAAATATGCGAGCAGCGCCACTCCGATCATTCGCCTCGCGAGGAATCCGTGTTCCTTGGCGGTCAGGACGCCCACCAGGAGCATCATCAGGCAGCACCATGCCAGGGCGAGCGTGGCGATCCAGTTCGTCAACGCGATCACCGCCAGCAGCACGGCTGCCGCGAATGCCGCGGGATACCCCCGTCTCGTCGAGGCGTGCCAACAGGCCACCAGCGCCAGAGGGATCAACGCGAGGCCCACGTTGTGCGGACCCTCGCCGTATTTGGTCAACACGTGTAAGTGCCACGGCAAATATGAAAGACCCATATCTCCCTGGATCCGTGGAAACAGCATATAAGCGGGCGAGAAGAACGTATAAAGCAGCGCAGCAACCGCCGCCCAGGTTTTCCGCCCGCGGAAGTACAGGCAGAACAAGAACATCGAGACAGGGACCATGCACGCCGCGCTTGTCACGACGAGCCTGTGGACGTGCTCCGGCGTCCGCACAGGCGTCACGTTGATTAGAAGCGCGGTCACATACGGCACGACAGGCAGATACCAAATGTGCGTCGGTAGTCCGAAGTACTGCAGAGGATTCCAGCCATACGGATCCGGGTGCTCATGGATGAAGTGGGCCATCGAAGCGTAACCGCCCTCGATAGAGTCCCGGTAGCGGCTCTCGCCTGAAAGGAACAGAGGCCAGTTGACCGCTACATTTAGCGCGAAGATCCCCGCGCAGATGAGCACGATCGTCCGGCGAGAAGCCATATAAGCACCAGGATAGATCCAATCGTCACCCCGCGGCCAATCCGGTTCTCGAGCGGTGTCTCAAACCGCAGCTCGATCTCGTGGCTCCCCGGACCCGGATCGAGCAGCATGAACCCGATCGGATCACGGCTGACTGCCAGTTCCCGGCCGCCGCTGGTCGCCCGCCACGCCGGGTCGTAGGTCTCCTGGACGAGCACGGCGTCCCCCGGCTCAAGCTGCACCCGGACCCCGATGCGCTTCGGATCGGTTCGGGGCACGGCGGTCGCCCGGCGGTCCGGACCCTGTTCCACGAGCGCGGTGTAGGCTTCGATCGGGCTCGCCTCTATTTTGCCGAAGCCCCGGATCCTGGTCCCGTCCACCACACGCGCCAGATCCGGAAACCGCCGTGGAATCTCATACACGAAGTTCCCCTTGCCATCCTCGTAGAATGCCTTGAGCTTTGCGAAGCGCGCCGGATTCTCGATGTCGTGGTAGATTTCCTCCGACGTCTGGTCGTGCACCGTGATCGCGCCCGCGCCCACCGCCTGCAGCCAGGCTACCGACTGCTCCACGGGAACATTCACCGCCGCCCCATAGTAAGCATGCGTCGAGTAGATGTTCAGCGTCCCTTGCTCGGATCCGCCGCCGACCTGCGGCAGATCGTTCCAGGCGTTGTACCAGAACCGGACGCTGCCGTTGGCGAGCACGCGCGCGCCGGGCAGATTCCGCGCCACCCAGTCTTGGATCTTGTACTCGATCCGCGCCTTATAGTTGTTGTCGATCTCCACTAATTGGTGAGACCGGCGGACCCACCCTTTTGCGGTGACCACCCAAGCGTACAAAATCAACAAAACAATAGCCTTACGCCAGATCGCGCCGCGCCAGAGCCACATTGAGACGGCCACCAGCGCCAGGATAATGCACAGGTCCAGCTCGGGGACCAGCCGCTCCGGCTCGCCGCTGATCCGGAAGTTGAAGAACCGCTGTCCCGCCACGTTCAACATGAAGAACAACAGGCTACCTGAAACAAAGGTCACCCACGCGGGCGGCATCAATCGCCACGTCATGACGCCGAACGCCGCCGCCGTCACGGCGGCAAGCCACACCGACCACGCGTTCCCGGGATTGGCGACCAGTTTCATGTTCTCGACCGTCACCCGGAAGTATGACGGCGTCAGCCAGAAGGCTGTCAATCCGTACGCCAAAGCCGCGATCGCCGCGGCGCGCAGCCACACCACGCCGTCTCTTTCCTCAATGAAGATGGCCCACACCAACACTGGAAAAAACGTCGCCAGTGCGGTGGCGCCATAGAAATTGTTCGATACTACCAACGCGCTAAAGAGGGCAGCCGCGCCGAGCGCCGCCGGATGTCCGCGCCGCAGCCCGAGCCATGATGCCGCCAGTGCAATTGGGATCAACGCAAACGCCGACATGTGCGGACCCTCGCCGTACCGCACCAGGACGCCGAGCCGCATCGGCCAGAATCGCGTGGGGATGTTGTCCTCGCGCATGTGAGTCATGAACAGGTAGGTGGGCGAGGACGTCACCGCCGCCAGCGCCGCGATCCAGGCCCAAACGCGCGACCGGGATGCGATCGCGACCAACATGTAGACGCCAACCGCTCCCACCGCATAGAGGAGCCCGATGTAGATCAGGTAGCCGCGCGCCTCCGATAGCCCGGACCAACGCGCGATCGCCGCGGTTCCGTACCGGAGCGCGGGCGGATAAATGTAGTCCCAGCGCGTTCCCATGTACCAGTTGGGCTGCCATTCGGGAAACGGCCAATGCGCGTTCAGGTAGCGGGCGTCAGCGATGAAGGTTGGCTGGATCGAAGCCCAATATGCCAGGTATTCATTCCGGAAAAGGGGCAGGATCAGGTAGGCAGTGAGGAGAAAGAGGATCGCGCAGTCGCGCTTACGCATGCACCATGCTTTCGTACCGCCGCCGCAAAGACTGGAATTGGCGGCTCCTGCGGATTCCAGACCGGTGCAGCAGGTACCGGAACAGCAGCCAAAGGATCGACAGCCCGTAGATGCTGCTCTGGATGAACGAGGCCGAGGACGCCTGCGGGAAGTAGCGCGTCGGCACCGGAACCTCGGCGATCCGCGCGCCGACCTCGACGAACTGGGCCATGATCTCCTGATCGAAGATGAAGTTGTCCGAGTTCGTTTCGAGGTTCACCGACTCCAGCGCCTCGCGCGTATACGCGCGGTAACCCGTGTGGTACTCAGCCAGATTCAGCCGGAACACTTTGTTCTCGCACCCGGTCAGGAAACGGTTCGAGACGTATTTCCACCAGGGCATTCCGCCCTTCATCGGCTGTCCGCCCAGCAGCCGCGATCCCAGCACAACATCGGCCTGGCCCCGTTCGATTGGCGCGATGATCTGGGGCAGCAGTGTCGGGTCGTATTGGTAGTCCGGGTGCACCATGACGATGATTCCGGCGCCGCTCCGGAGCGCTTCCCGGTAGCACGTTTTCTGGTTTGCGCCGTAGCCGTAGTTCCGGTTGTGCGCAAACGCCTGGATTCCAAGGTCGCGCGCCACCTGAATCGTTGCGTCACGCGAGCCGTCATCGACCAGAATCACGCGGTTGACGATGTCGTGCGGCAGGTCGTCATAGGTCTGGCGGAGGGTTTTTTCGGCGTTGTACGCCGGCATCACCACAACGACTTTCGTCTTGGGTTTCAAAGACTTCCGTGACCCCCTTTACCGCGCTTCGACCACGAACTGGTAGGCGAACAGTTGTTTTCGAAGCCGAGCTAAATAATAGCATAGCGCCTCCGCCGTGGAAACCGGCACAGTACCATCCCAGCGTGGAAACCGGAGACCCACCGGGATCGCTGTGGGGTGCACGGACTCAAACCGCAGCCCGGCCGAGGCGAACAGCCGGGTCCACCCGTCCCAGGTAAAGAACTGGACGTGGGTGCCGTCGAACAACCCCTTCTCTTCCTTGGGGAAACGCCCGGCGAGCACGGTGAGGCGGAAGTGGATATTGCCGGAATTGGGAAGCGAGCAAATGAACGATCCGCCCGGGGCAAGGTGGCGCCGGAGTTGGGACAGGAGCGCCGCAGGGTCACGGAGGTGCTCCAGGATGTCGGCGCACAGGATGGTATCGAAGGTGCCGAGGGGCGGCAGCCCTCTCTCGAGGTCGGCTGGGATGAGCCGCACAGACGCCGGAAATTCGCGAGTCACTCCGTCGGGCCGCTCGATTCCGGTGACTTGATGTCCCCGCGAGGCGAGGATCTCGGCCAGGTAACCATTCCCGCAGCCGACGTCGAGGATCCGCCGGGGTGTGGTGGGGGGCAACAGGTCCAGGAGCAGGCTGTGGCTGGAGTATGGACTAGGCTTGAGGGTGTAGTGGGCAGACGCCGTTTCCGGCATGAATATCGATAGTTTAGCAACCACGGCGTTGCTGCCTATCGGGCAGGGGTGCGGCGAACGATATGAGCGTCATGAACAACGTGTGCAGAGTTTCCGTGGCGCCGTCGGTTCTGGCGGGTGTAATCACCGCAATGACGCTCAAGGGACTCGAATATTCTGACTCAACAACTTTGGCCTGGGTGATCGCCGTCCAAGTTCTCATGGTCAGTGGTGAGGGCTTGTACGGCCTCTGGCGAGGCCGGTAGCTATCCAACCCGCGCGGCTGCGTTCCGGAAACGGGCCAGCCGCTGTCGGGCACAGACTGAGCGAGATTATTTTCGAAATCAGCGCTACGCGGCGACGTTCAACCAGCCGCCGTCGACCTGGTACGTGGATCCAGTGCAGTAGGAAGCCAACGGCGAACACAGGAATACAAAGAAATGCGCCAGTTCCGCAGGTGATGCGAACCGGCCAATCGGCGCGTTCTTCCGCGCAATCGCGTCCAGATATTCCTCAGGCGTTTGATTCGTTCCGGTGGTCAGTTTGCGCGCTGTGTTCTCCCAATCGGGCGTGAGAATGAGGCCAGGATTGATACAGTTCACGCGGATATTGTCCGGAATCAATTCGTTCGCGAGGCACTTGGAGAACATCATCAGCGCCGCCTTGGTGACGTTATAGATCGGCTCATATCCCAGCGGCTGCCGCGCGCATATGGAAGCGTTATTGAGGATCACTCCGCCGCCCCGATGCTTCATCATGGGCGCGATTCCCCGCGACAGCCTGACCGCAGCCATCACGTGCAGGTCCCAGTAGCGCTGCCATTCGGAATCGGGCGCCGAGAGGATCGTCTCGTTGCTCCCCGTTCCGGCGTTATTGATCAGGATGTCCGCCCCTCCCGCCGCGCGGACCGCATCAATCACGGCGGTGGTTCCGTCCAAGGACGATACGTCGGCCACCACGGCAGCCGCTCCAAGCGCTTCCGACCGTGCCCGCAGCCGCTCTTCACCGCGCGCGGCGAGGATCAGATTCACGCCCTCCGCCGCCAGCGCTTGCGCCACAGCATACCCGATTCCTTCGCTGCCGCCGGTGATCACGGCGGTGCGCCCGCGCAGTTGATAATCCATTAGCGGAATCCTTTGGCGCAGCGGAATCCGATGTTCGGGCTCCGCTCGGCGGGACGCGCCCAGCTCCGGTAGGAGCACACCAGGAACTTCGAAACGTCGAACCACGATCCGCCCCGGATCACACGATAGGAGCCAGCCGCAGGTCCGGGAGGATTCTGATCCGGCGCCTCGGAGTAGTAGTCGCGACCGTACCAGTCGGCGTTCCACTCCCAGACATTGCCCGCCATGTCGCACAGACCGAAGGCGTTCCTCGGCTTCGAACACACCGGGACCGGGCCATCCAATCCATCAAAGCGGGCGTCGGCGGCGCTGGGCTCCCGGTCGCCCCATGGATACTTGCGGCCATCGGCGAGTCCGCGGCTGGAGCGCTCCCACTCGGCTTCGGTTGGAAGACGCTTGCCGAGCGCGGCACAATAGGCAGTAGCGTCATGCCAGCTCACATCCGCCACTGGGTGTGAATCCTTCCCCGCGGGCGCTTTTCCCTGCGGCCACGACGGCGGCGCTTGACGGCCGCGTTTGGCCACGTACCGCGCGTAGGCGCCGATGGTCACCTCGGATTCATCCAGATAAAATGCGCCCAGGTAGATCTTGCGGACCGGCAGATCGTCCTTCAGAGGATTCGGATACCAGGCGAGTTTGGCATCCGGATTGTCATAAGTCCTGCCCCGGTCGAATTCCCCCGCGGGAATGAACACCATTCCCGGCTCGGCGGCCCAGAGCCCGGCGGCCACGAGAACCAACCAGATCATCCGTAGATGGTCTCGATCTCGCTTGTCGGAATGTAGCCGTTGGCGCCAAGCGGATCGACATAGACATACGCGCGGCCCGATGGCGTGTTGCGGACCTCTTTGGTCCAGTCGATCCCGAGCGCGGAGTACATCGTTGCGACCACGTTCTCAATACGCGGCTGCTCTTTGTGCTTCCACCCGGTCTCCTCACACTTGGCGCCATCTTTATCGGTGCGTCCAAGGATCCGGCCGCCCTGGACACCGGCGCCCGCGAACAGAGCGGGGAAGCAGGGATTGTAGTGATCACGCCCGTGCAAGTGATTCACCGCGCCCGGCGTGCGCCCAAATTCGCCCATCGCAACCACGAGCGTCTCATCGAGCAGCATCTTTCCCGGAGTGGCTTTCGACGGGGTCCGCGCCAGGTCCTCGATCAGGCTTGCGAAGGCCGGATCGAACTCTGAAATCAGCTTGTAGTGGTTGGACCCTGCCTTGTGGTCCCAGATCTTGGCGTGGTGATCCCAGCCCGGATGGCAGATGTGAATGTAGTGCGCTCCGCCGTCCTGCGCAAGGACGTTTCGCGCGAGCGCACAGGAAATTCCCACCGAGGTGTTGCCGTAGCGCTCGCGGTCCTCAGCGGTCACCTTGAACGCCTCAGGCCACCGCGAATCGGTGAGCAAGCGGTGCGCCGAGCTGCTGAAGTCCTCGTAGGAGTCCATCTCCTTACCGAGCTGTGCGATGCGCGGACGGTCGAGATCCCGAAGTCCGCGCAGCAGCCGCCAGCGCTCCTCGATCAACTCGACGGCCTTCTGGTCGAGCGCCATTCCCTTGAGCGACTGCTCGGGGTTCATGTCGAACACGGCCATGCGGGGCGGCAGGAATCCGGTCGACAGCGCGCCAGCCGCGCCCTTCTCGAGGTTGAACGACAGATAGGTGGGGAAGGTGTCGGCGGGACGGCGGCGCGAATCGAGCTCCGCCGCGACGACCGAGCCGACCGCGGGAATCTCGCGTGCGAAAGCCAGGTTCATCTGGCGTCCGGTCTGGACATAGTATTGTCCGCGGAAGTGGACCTGTTCGTGGCTCCTCAGCGACCGTAGAACGCAGACACGGTCCATGATCGACGCCGTGCGCGGAAACAGCGCGTACGGCAGGTGGATCCCCGTGGGAAGCTTGCGGACATCGAAGTCCTTCGGCGTCGACGGATTCTCCTTGAAGTCGAACCCGTCCACGTGGCTGATCGCGCCCGAGAACTCGTAGTAGATGACGTTGCGTGCATTGCCGCGCGGTGTGGCCTTCGCCCCAGTGGAAGCGCCGAGCTTCAGCGGCCAGACTCCATGGACCGCCGCGCCCGCTATTCCGAGGCCGCCGAATTCGAGCAGGTCACGCCGGGTGGGCGTTGATTCCGCGATAGTCTTAGGATTCCGCATGCTGCTCCTCAGTAGTTGTACAGGAACTCGGCCAGGTTGAGGAGCGCCCATTGCACGTTCTGCGCGCCCTCCTTGCGATTGGCTGCCAGTGCGCCCGCCGCCAGCTCCTTTTCCGGAGCGGACGGGAAGCGCGCGAGCGTGGCGAGGAACAACTCCTCGACCACCTTGCCGTTGTCGGGATAGCTGTCCAGCAGGCGCTGCACGCGGCTGTCCTTTTCCGCCAGCACCTTGTCGTTGACCACCGGCGAGCGCATCAGCAGCAGTGGCTGCAACGGCGAGGGTGACGGCGGCCGCGGCGGATTGCTCCGGTTGGACTGCCCGAACGCCGTCATGAAGCTCTTCAGTTCACCGCCCGAGGAAGGCAGGTTGGCCTGCATCGCCATGCCGACCGTACTCGATCCGTACTTGAACGACCCGGGACGCCCGGTGGCGGTCGCCAGCGCGTCGTGCAACTCCTCGGCGCCGAGCATGCGGACGAACTTGCGCGCAAAGTACGGGCTGTAGTTTTCCTTCCACTCGCCAGGGAAGCGCGCTGACAACTGATAGGCGCTCGAATTGCAAATCCGGCGGAACAGGTGGCGCAAGTGGTAGCCGTTCGAGCGGAAGTCCGCGGCCAGTTGGTCGAGCAGCTCGGGATGCGACGGTTGCACGGGCCAGCCCGCGGGCACCGTGCGCGGATCCTGCCGGGCCAAGTCGAACTCGTCATAAGGATCGACGATGCCGCGCCCCATCAGCCTCGCCCAGAACAGGTTGGCCGCGGCGCGCGCGAATTGAGGATGCGAGGTCAGCATCCGCCCCAACTCCTCGCGCGGCTCTTTTCCAGGCGCCGGCTTCTCTCCGGTGATTAGGAACGCGGGCTCGTTCGAGGCGCCGAAGCGCGGAGGCCGCAGCATGCTCGCGCCCTTCGGATCGTAACCCGGCGCCAGATCGTCGACGATGAAGTGTCCCATCTGTGCCTGGGTGTTTTCGACGTGCGGTATGTAGCGCGTCTTGCCGAGGAACGATGCGAACGCGAAGAAGTCGCGCCGCTTGCGTCCGGTGAGCCAGACGTTCACCTTCTCCAGGTGCGACCGCCCGTCGTGGCAAGAGATGCAGGAAAGATTGATCCCGAGGAACGCCTTGCCGTACAGGATCGCGATCTCGTCATGCGTGTCGAGCTGGTGGACCTTGGTCAAGTCCTCACCGTCGACCGGTTGCCCGGGCTTGCCCTCGACATGTTCGCGCACGATCACGTTCGACGCCGCGACGACCAGGTTGCTCTTGGCGGAAGAGGCGATCATGGACCGCACCATGTCGTCATAAGGACGGTCAGCGCGCAAGCTCTCCTTCAGCCAGTAGTGGAACAGCATGTATCCGCGGCCCATCTTGCCGTTGGCACGGAAGAAGTCCATGAAGAAGTAGGACCACTTCTCGACGAACGCTTCGCTCTCAGTGAGCTTGTTGATCAGCGCTTCGCGTTTGTTGGGCGAGGAATCGGCAAGGAAGGCACGGATGTCCTCCGGCGAGGGGATGCGTCCGGTCAGGTCCAGCCAGGCGCGCCGGCAAAACTCGGCGTCAGTGGCGAGCGGCGCGTGCGGCACCGCGTCACGCCGCATCTTGCCAAAGATGTGCGAGTCAATGAAATTGCGGTGCGGGACAGAGCCAGCCGTGCCAGCCGCCTTGGGCAGCGCGCGCGCCACGCGGTCGGTCAGCGCACCCGGATCCGGCTTGTTGTCCTTTTGAAGCAATGGCGCATGTGCGCCGGGAAACGTGTCGTCGGTTTGGACTGGAGCGGGGACTTGAGCACGAGCGGACAGGCACATCGCCAGTCCCAGGCTGACGGAGGAGAGCACGCGGGCCATGGATGGGAGTATATCGACTTTTTACGGTGTTTGCTTGATCCACTCCATCGCGATCCGGACGAACGGGGTTTCGGTCAATGGCTGGTCCTGCGGCTTCTGAACAATGCGCGCGTCCCATCCGGAGTTTCCTTCAAGAACCACGGGACCTTCCTGGGTTAGCGCAATGTCCCAACCCGCAAACACGATGCCTGGAACGGCCTCATGGGTCCGGATCGCGAGCGCGCGAATCTGCTCCCATCCGGGCAGCACGGTTCCGGTGAATGGAGCTTGCGTCTGGGGGTGGACAAGGTAGCCAGGGCAGTTGGGCCGGTAGGTCCGCGCCCGTCCTAACCGGCCAGATTCGAGATCCACCGGCGCGCCCGGACCGTGGGTGTCGATAATGGCGTCCCGCCAGCCGGTTTTGAAGGTCGCCGCGATCAGGTGAATCTTTCCGGCGGGATCCCGTCCGGTCACGGTGCGGACCGTGCACAGCGCTCCTGTAGTGAGCCTGGCTAAGGCGGGATGGACCTTGAGCAGGGGCTGGACCAGGTATGGCGTGGTCCGGCTGATGGACTCGAGGTGTCTGGCGAGGAGCGGCCACGGAAGTTTGGTTGCAGTTCCACGAAGCCAGTAGGCGGCGGCCCCGGCGAAGTCCCACGCCTCCGCCCCTTCACCGCGGAATCCGAACCGGGTCTTGACGAAGAGGCTGCACCCGGGGCCGAGTTCCGGATCGACTGGGGTTCTCCATTTGGCAGTCCCGCCCGACAGTTCGGCGAGGATGGGGGCGGTGGGAATGCCGTGGGTCCGGCACCGTTCCTCGAACAAGAGCTTGTCCTGGATCACGGTGTCGCCGGGCGAGAGGCACTGGTTCAGGCTGGCAATTTCCGAAGCGTGAAGAAAGCGCCCCGCAAGGTGCGCCCGGCCCGGCTTGTACAAGGCGTAGTGATAGTAGTCGTCGGGTGGGACAAAGCGCGAGAAGGCGAGCCAAAGCTGGGCGGCGAACTGCCGCCACGGTGGAACAGCGGCGGCCAAGCGGACTTCATCGCCGAACCGCCGCGTGTTCTGTATCGCGTTGAGGACGGCCAGCACCGGCCAAGCGGCCCAGAAGCCCGACTGAATCACCGTCCGCGCGATTGGGGAAAAACGCCCGAACTGGCCGCGGCTGGCGAGCCATCGCAAGGTCCGCACCTGGGGATCGGGATCGAGGCCTGGCCATGGAATATAGGGCACCGGGTCACGCTGTTCGCGAATGCGCTTCCAGATGCGGCGGACGATGGCCATCGATCCTTCAGGGTACGATTTAGGGCCGCGTGAGTTTCCGCCTCCGCCTTGTGCGTACGCTTCCATCCCGCTCTGCAATGGAGCAAAGATCGCCTTCGCTTGTTCCTTCTGGCTCTCGGTGAGCCCGAAGTAAGCCGCTTCCCCTATATCCCCCATTCCGACAAAGATCTTACCGTCTTGGGGAAGGTCCGCGGCGATGCGACCGGCATGCACCCGCTATGATAGAGGGTTCCCGCCGGAATGAAGAGAATCTCGTATAAAGACGCCGGAGTCAGCATTGATGAAGCCGGCCGCGCCGTCAGCCGCATCAAGGACCTCGCATCCCGCACGTTCAACCGCAACGTCCTGACCGGAATCGGCAGCTTTGGCGCCGCCTACGAGATCCGGGGGTGGAAGCGTCCCGTGCTCATCAGCTCGGCTGACGGCGTCGGTACCAAGCTCAAGGTGGCGTTCCTCACCGGAATCCACAACACGATCGGCGAGGACCTGGTGAATCACTGCGTCAACGACATCATGGTGCAGGGCGCCGATCCGCTGTTCTTCCTGGACTACTTCGCGACAGGCAGGCTCTCCGCCAAGGTCACCGCACAGGTGATCGAAGGGATCTCGCGCG
>Ga0194132_10008007_pt1 | contig 15356 bp, 16 predicted proteins | sample TA2KigOf80mmetaG_FD_148612 | JGI IMG/M metagenome (GOLD analysis project Ga0194132, IMG submission 148612) | Freshwater microbial communities from Lake Tanganyika, Tanzania - TA2015054 Kigoma Offshore 80m | ecosystem: Environmental > Aquatic > Freshwater > Lake | place: Tanzania: Lake...
GGATGAGCGCGACCGCCTCACCGACGAGCTTTTCGAACTGCTCTCGTGTCATTGAGCGACTTGTAATAATCGCAATCTTTTCGGACTGAGCACCGATCGCACTCGGGCTTCGGACGGCAGACGCGCCTGCCGTGCAGGATCTGGACGTCGGAGGCGAGCGTCCACATGTCCTTCGGCAGCGCGGCGCAGAGCTCGTCTTCGACCTTCACGGGATCGTCGCTCGAGGCGATGCCGATCCGGTTGGACACGCGCAGCACGTGGCGATCGACCGGCAGGCCCGGGACGCCGAGCGCGTGGCCGAGGACGACGTTCGCCGTCTTGCGGCCGACGCCGGGCAGCTTCGTCAGCGCGTCCATGTCCGCGGGGACGGCACCGCGATGATCGGCGACGAGCTGCTGCGCCATGCCGACGAGCGACTTCGACTTCTGGCGGAAGAACCCGGTCGAGAGAATCAGCGGCTCGAGCTCCGCGCGGGCCGCCCGTGCCAGGGCGTGCGCGTCGGGATACCGCTTGAAGAGCGCGGGCGTCACCAGGTTCACGCGCTCGTCGGTTGACTGCGCCGAGAGGATGGTGGCCACCAGCAGCTCGAAGGCGTTGCGGTAGTGCAGCTCGGTGTCGGCGTGCGGGTGCTGCCGGGACAGCGTCTCGATGATGCGCCGGGTCGTCTGGGCGGTTTTCAATCTGCAGTCTTCACTCGTCGATCTTCAATGGATCGGCTCCTTGTTCCAGCCGACGTTGGAGTACGACTCGGCGAAGACGCGCATGTGCTCCTGCAGGGCGGTGATGAGATTCGGCACGAACTGCACGGGCACGACCACGCGCGCGCGGACCGGCGCGCGCACCACGTGCTGCGCCTCGGCCTCGCGCACCTCCTTGTCGGAGAGCGGCATCACCTCGCAGAAGGTCAGCGTGAAATCGAAGGGGGTGTGCGCGATGGAGCAGAAGTTCGCGTAGATCCGCGGCCCGCCCGGCTGCTCGTCCGGGACGATCGTGAAGTTGATCTGCTTGCGCTCGGACTGATCGCTCATGGAGAGCGATTGTATCCGTTAATACTTGCGCATCACGCCGACGACGACGCCCTGGACCTGGACCTGGTCGGGGTCGAGCACGATCGGCTGCATCGCCGGGTTCGCCGGCTGCAGGCGCACCTTGCCGTTGTCGCGGTAGAACTTCTTCAGCGTGACCTCGAGGCCGCCCACGAGCGCGATCACCATCTCGCCGTTGTCGGCCGATTTGCGGTCCTCGACGACGACGAAGTCGCCGTCGCGGATCTGCTCGTCGATCATCGAGTCGCCCTTGACGCGCAGGACGTAGCTGTCCTTCTTGCCGACCAGGTTCTCGGGCACCGCGATCGTCTCGCTGCCGGGGACCGCCTCGATCGGCGCGCCGGCGGCGACGAACCCGAGCAGCGGCAGCTCGACGGCGCGCCCGCCGACCCGCGTCGGCACCAGCTCAACCGATCGGCTGCGGTTCCACGCGCGGCGGATGAACCCCTTCTCCTGCAGGTTCGTGAGGTGCTTGTGGACGGTGGCGAGCGAGGAGAGGTTGAAGCGGCGCCCGATCTCCTCGAGGCTCGGCGCGTACCCGTGCTGCTGGATGAACTCGTTCAGGTAATCCAGGATTTCGCGCTGACGTTTCGTGAGCGGAAGCACGGCGGTCCTCCTGTCGCTCTGCGTTCGGCAGAGGTGGCCAGACTATATGCGAACAGAAGGCGAAGATCAAGCTGCGTATGGCGGCGGGGTGCTACACTCGAAAAATGAAGAGGAGATCTGTTTTCCTCGCCATTCCCGCGGTCTTCGCGCTCATTCCGCTCCAGGCCGCCACGGTCTCCAAACAGCACGCCGATCGCTTCGCGCGCAAGCTGGCGCTGATCCAGCAGCAGGCCGAATCGAACGAGCGCGTCGGCGCGCGGCGCACCGCGCTCACCGAAGACGAGGTCAACTCCTGGTTCGCGTACGCGGCGCAGCCGCTGCTGCCCGCAGGCCTCAGCCAGCCGCAGGTGACCGCCGTCGGCCAGGGCAAGGTAATGGGGCAGGCGATGATCGATCTGGCGGCGCTCGGCAAGGGCCGCTCGAGCGGCAGCAGCCTGGATCCCTTCAGCCTCCTCGGCGGCAGGGTGCCGCTGAGCGTCACCGGCATCCTGCAGGCGCGCGACGGCGTCGGGCGCTTCGATCTCCAGGGCGCGTACGTCTCCGGCGTCCCGGTATCGCCGACGATCGTGCAGGAGCTGCTCACGTACTACTCGCGCACGCCGGAGCGGCCGCAGGGGGTGCGCCTCGACGCGCCGTTTGCGCTTCCCGCCAACATCCGTCAGATTGAAGTAGGCCAGGGGCAGGCGGTGGTGGTCCAATAGCCGCCATCGACCTCAACACGCCACTCCAGTTCCTGAAAGGCGTCGGTCCGCGGAAGGCGGCCGATCTCAAGCGCGCCGGTCTCGTCACCGTCGAAGACCTGCTGTACCGCCTTCCGTTCCGCTACGAGGACCGGAGCCGGATGCAGCCAATCGCGTCGCTGCGTCCGGGCCACAAGGCGGCCGTGCTCGGCGAGATCAAGAGCGCGCGCCTGACGAGCACGCGCCGGCGCGGCTTCAAGATCTTCAACGCCGTCGTCGGCGACGCGAGCGGCGCGATCCGCTGCACGTGGATGAACCAGCCCTACCTGGCAGACATTTTGATGGCGCACGCCGCGGTCGTGATCTTCGGCGAGGTGAAGCTCGACTCGACGGGCCTCCACTTCATGAACCCCGAGTACGAGCTCGTCGGTGATGACGCTATCTCCCGGAACGCCTCGGCGGCGTTCCTTGGCACGGGCGTGAAGACGGCGCGCGTGGTGCCGTTCTATGAGAAGACCGGCACCGTGACGCCCAACATGCAGCGGAAGATCGTCCTGCAGGCGCTCGAGGAGCTGCCGCAGGCGATTCCCGACCTGCTGCCGGCGGAGATGCGCGAGCGGCTGCAACTCGTGCCGCGCCGCGCGGCCATCGAGCAGTCCCACTTCCCGCCGAACGAGGCGCCGGTGGACCTCCTCAACGCGTTCCGCACCCCGCCGCAGCGCCGGATGATCTTCGAGGAGTTCTTCCTCTTTCAGATCGGCCACGCGTGGCGCCGCCACGAGAGCACCATCGAGCTGAAGCCGTTCGTGCCGAAGGTGGACGACCGCATCCGCGCGTCGGCGGCAAGAGTGCTCCCCTTCAAGCTGACGCCGGGACAGCGGCAGGCGGTGAAGGAGATCGTGGACGACATGCTGCTGCCGAAGCCGATGCACCGGCTGCTGCAGGGCGACGTCGGGGCGGGAAAGACGATCGTCGCCCTGCTCGCGGCGATCGTCGCCATGGAGAACGGCCTGCAGGTGGCGTTCATGGCGCCAACCGAGATCCTGGCGGCGCAGCACTACGCCAACATCGCGAAGCTGCTGGCGCCGTCGCGCTTCCGCGTGGACCTGCTGACGGGGAGCACCCCGGGACTGAAGAAGCACACGCTGCACGCGCACATCGAGCGCGGCACGACGAACCTGATCGTCGGGACGCACGCGCTGGTCCAGGACGCAATCACGTTCCACGAGCTCGGGCTCGTGGTCATCGACGAGCAGCATCGCTTCGGCGTGGCGCAGCGCGCGGCGCTGCGCGCGAAAGGACTGCGTCCGGACGTCCTGCTGATGACGGCGACGCCGATTCCGCGGACGCTGGCGCTCACCGATTACAGCGAGCTCGACGTCTCCAAGATCGCCGACCTGCCGCCCGGCCGCACGCCGGTGCAGACGTGGGTGAAGCCGGAGTCGCGGCGCGACGAGATCTACCGGCTCATTCGCGAGCAGCTCGACGCCGGCCGCCAGGCGTACGTCATCTATCCGCTCATCGAGGGGTCGGAGAAGATCGATCTCAAGTCGGCCACCGAGATGGCGGACCACCTGCAGACGGACGTCTTCCCGGCGTACCGCATCGCGCTGCTGCACGGCCGCATGAAGGCGGATGCGAAGGAGCGCATCATGCACGAGTTCGCCGCGGGCCGGATTCACATCCTCGTCTCCACGACCGTGGTCGAAGTCGGGGTGGACGTGCCCAACGCCTCGATCATGGTCGTCGAGCACGCCGAGCGGTTCGGGCTGTCGCAGCTTCACCAGCTGCGCGGGCGCGTCGGGCGCGGCGCGTGGGAATCGCACTGCATCCTGCTCTATCAGGCGCCGTGGACCGACGATGCGCGGGAGCGGTTGAAGGCGATGGCGGACACGACCGACGGGTTCGTGATTGCGGAGCGCGACCTCGAGCTGCGCGGCCCGGGCGACTTCTTCGGCACGCGCCAGTCGGGACTGCCGACGCTGCGGACCGGCGACCTCGTGCGCGACCGCGCCATCATGGAAGAGGCGCACGCCGAAGCGCGGGCGCTGGTGGATCGCGGCGGGCTGAGCGGCGATCTGCTGCAGTTCGTGCGGGAGCGCTGGCCGCGGCAATTTGGACTCATCGAGGTTGGGTAGGGTGTCAACGCCCAACTCCCAAGACGCAACTCCCAAGACTTGGGATTTGGGAATTGGAAGTTGGGAGTTGAGTTGATGCGAGTCATTGCCGGACAGTTCAAGGGGCGCCGGCTGAAGACGCCGTCGTGGGAGGGCGTGCGCCCCACATCGGACACGCTGCGCGAAACGCTCTTCAACATCCTCGCGCCGCGGGTCGCCGGCGCGCGCGTGCTCGACGGCTACGCCGGGACCGGCGCGATCGGGATCGAGGCGCTCAGCCGCGGCGCCGCCCACGTCACGTTCGTCGAACGGGACGCCCGCGCCGTGTCACTCATACAATCCAACCTCGCCGCCTGCGGCGTGGAGCAGGGCTATACTATTCATCGCGGTGACGTGGCGTCGGTGCTGCGGCGGCTGCCGCCGGACGCGACGTTCGATCTGGTGCTGCTGGATCCCCCGTATCAGGACGCGGTCACGCCCGCGCTCGAGGCCGCGGCGGATCGCCTGGGCGAGGACGGCATGATTGTTCTCGAGCGGGCCACGCGGCGCGAGCCGGAGCTGCCGCCGCGCCTGGCCCGGCGGCGCGACGTGACATCCGGCGCCAGCACTCTCACGTTTTTGCGCCGGGTCCGCGACTTGTGATCGTCCGCGCGTCGCGGAACCCGGCCTGCGTACGTAGGGCGGGTCCCGCCCGGCGAAGGAATCCGCCGCCGGGCGGACCCGCCATGAGATGACGATGACACCAGCCGCGCCGACCGGACGCCTGGCCGTGTTCCCCGGGTCCTTCGACCCGCTGACCAACGGCCACGTCGACATCATCCTGCGCAGCGCGCACCTGTTCGAGCACGTCATCGTCGCCGTGCTGGTGAACGCGGAGAAGCAGCCGCTGTTCACGCCGGCGGAGCGGGTGACGATCATCCACGAGGTGTTCCGCGAGTATCCGAACGTCGAGGTGGACACCTTCGACGGACTGCTCGTGGACTACGCCCGGCGCCGGCGCGCCAGCGCGCTCGTGCGCGGACTTCGCGCGGTCTCGGACTTCGAGTACGAGTTCCAGATGGCGCTGATGAACCGCCACCTGGAGCCGACGCTCGAGACCGTGTTCATGATGCCGGCCGAGCAGTACACGTATCTGAGCTCCCGGCTGATCAAGGAAGTGTTCAAGCTCGGTGGGGAAGTCCGCGGGCTGGTGCCCCCGGCCGTCGAGCAGTGGCTGCGACGGAAGCAGGAAGCAGGAGTGGTCCAGTAGTTCGCGGTTCCGGGTTCCAAGTTCCGGGTTCGAAGCACATGGAACCAGGAACATGGAACGTGGAACAGGAGACATATGTTCGCAGAAAGGCTCGCGCAGGTACAACCATCCGCCACGCTGAAGGTCGCCGCCGAGGCCGACCGCCTTCGCCGCGCCGGCGTCGATGTCGTCGACTTCAGCGCCGGCGAGCCCGATTTCCCGACGCCCGAGCACGTGAAGGCGGCGGGGAAGGCGGCGATCGACGCCAACTTCACGCGCTACACGGTGACGCCGGGCATCCCCGAGCTGCGGCAGGCAGTGGCCGACCGGTACAAGCGTGACTACGGCGTCGAGGTTGCGCCCACGGAAGTGCTGATGACCGTCGGCGGCAAGCATGCGCTCTTCAACATCGCGATGGCGCTCTTCAACCCGGGCGACGAGGTCATCACCCACGCGCCGTACTGGCCGACCATTCCCGAGCAGGTGAAGCTCGTCGGCGCGACGCCCGTGGTCGTCCACACGACGCCGGATGACGCGTTCGCGCTGCACGCCGACGCCATCATCAGCGCGATGACGGCGAAGACGAAGGGCATCATCCTCAACTCGCCGTGCAACCCGACCGGCGGCCTGATCAGCGAGGACGTGGTCGCCGCGATTGCGGACGCCGCGGCGAAGAAGGGCGTCTGGGTCATCATCGACCTCTGCTACGAGCAGCTGATCTACGAGAAGGTGCCGCACAACCTGGTGAAGGTGCTGTTCGATCGTCATCGCGACCGGACCGTGCTCGCCGGCTCCGCGTCCAAGTCGTACGCGATGACCGGCTGGCGCTGCGGCTGGACGGTGGCGCCGAAGGAACTGACCTCCGCCTTCAACCTCATTCAGGGGCAGTCGACGACGAACATCTGCTCGATCACGCAGAAGGCGGCGCTCGCGGCGCTGCAGGGTCCGCAGGACGCGGTGGACGCGATGCTGGTCGAGTACCGGAAGCGGCGCGACAACATCCACGCGTGGCTGACGGCGCACCCGGGCGTGAAGTGCGTGAAGCCGAGCGGCGCGTTCTATCTGTTCCCGGACGTCTCGGGCCTGCTGACGCCCGACGTGCCGAACACGTTCGCGTTTGCGCAGCAGCTGCTCGAGAAGGAACACGTCGCGCTGACGCCGGGCGAGGCGTTCGACGCGCCGGGCTTCGTCCGCATCTCGTACGCGACGTCGATGGACGCGCTGCGCGAGGGGGCCACACGGCTTCTCAGGTTCGCGGAATCGCTGCAGCCTGCGAGGGCATAGTCGGGGCGGACTTCGTCCGCTCCGATCCGGACGCGCTCGCCTTCTACGGGCAGGACGCGCTCGGCCAGGGCCATCCCCCTGACGCCGTCGTCCTTCCAGCCGACACTGAACAAATCTCGGCCATCGCGGCGCTCTGCAACGAGCGCCGCGTCCCGCTCGTCGTCCGCGGCGCGGGCACCGGCTACACCGGCGGTGCCGTGCCGACGCAGGGCGGGATCGTCCTCTCCATGGAGCGGCTGAACCGCATCCTCGAGATCGACCAGACCAACCTGCTTGCGGTCGTCGAGCCGAACGTCATCACCGCCGAGCTGCAGCGCGCGGTCGAAGCCGTGGGCCTGTTCTATCCGCCCGACCCGGCCAGCTTCGAGATCTCGTCGATTGGCGGGAACGTGGCCGAGTGCGCAGGCGGCCCCCGCGCGTTCAAGTACGGCACGACGAAGCGGTACGTGCTGGCCCTCGAAGCGGTGCTCCCGACGGGAGCGATCGTCGAGACCGGCTCGAAGACCGTGAAGAACGTCGTCGGCTACGACCTGACGCAGTTGCTCGTCGGATCGGAGGGGACCCTCGCCATCATCACGCGCGTCACGCTGCGGCTGATTCCGAAGCCGCCGGCGCGAGCGACCGCCATGGCGATGTTCGCCGACATCCAGGCCGCGGTTGACGCCGTGTCCGCGCTGATCGAACGGCGCGTCGTGCCGGCCGCGATCGAGCTGGTGGACGCGGACTCTCTGCGCGCCGTCCGCGATCACACCGGGCAGGACCTGGCGCCGCCCGGCACGGGCGCGGTGGTCATCATCGAGGCGGACGGCACGCAGGCGGCGGTGGACGAAGACATCGACCGCGTGGTGGCGGCCTGCCGCGACGTGGGCGCGATCCGGGTGACGCTCGCGGCAGGCGACGAGGAGCGCGAGCGGCTCTGGAACCTGCGGCGGCTCATCTCGCTCGCGCTCAGGGCGACCGGCCTGCTGAAGATCAACCACGACGTCGTCGTCCCGCGCGGCCGCGTGCCGGAGCTGTTCGCCGTCGTCCAGGATCTGAAGGAGCGCCACCGGCTGCGCATCGCGTCGTTCGGCCACGCCGGCGACGGCAACATCCACGTGAACCTGATGGTCAACCGCGCCGACGCCGCCGAGCGCGCGCGCGCGCGGCAGGCCGAACGGGAGCTGTTCGAGCAGGTGGTCGCGCTCGAGGGCTCCATCAGCGGCGAGCACGGCATCGGCTTCGCGAAAGCGCCCTATCTGCCGATCGAGCTGTCCGCCGAGGAGATCGCCCTCATGAAGCGCGTGAAGGCGGCGTTTGACCCGAACGGCATCCTGAACCCGGGAAAGATCTTTCCTTAGCGACCTGAGTTAGAGTCAGGGCCGTGGAAACGCCTCTGACGCCGCTCGAGTTCATGCGCCGCGCGCGGCGGCTGTACGCCGATCGCGAAGCGGTCGTGGACGGCGACGAGCGGTGGACGTACGGGCAGTTCTTCGACCGCTGCGATCGCTGGTCCACGGCGCTGCAGCGGCTCGGCATCCGGCAGGGCGATCGCGTGGCGTACATCTCGAGCAACATCCACGCGCAGCTCGAGTCGTTCTACGCCGTCCCTCAGATCGGCGCGGTGCTCGTGCCGATCAATTACCGGCTCTCTGCCGGGGAATTCACCTACCTGATCAATCACAGCGGCGCGCGCGTCGTCTGCGCGGCCGACGCGCACCTGGACGCCGTGGACGGCATCCGCGCCGGCCTGCCGAACGTCGAGCGCTTCGTGTCGCTGCAGGGCGCGCGCGACGGGTGGCTCGGCTACGAAGACCTCGTGGCCGCCACGCCGCCCGCGCCGGTGCGCCCGGAGATTGGCGAGCGCGACCGGCTGACCATCAACTACACGAGCGGAACGACCTCCCGCCCGAAGGGCGTCGTCATCACCCACCGCAACGCCTGGACGAATGCCGTCGGCACGCTGGTCCACGTGCCGATGTCTCCGGCCGACCGCTACCTCTGGACGCTGCCGATGTTCCACGCCAACGGCTGGACGTTCGTGTGGATCGTGACCGCGGTCGGCGGCACGCACGTCTGCCTGCCGAAGGCCGACCCGGTCCAGGCGTTCCATCTCGTCCGCCGCGAGCGCGTGACGATGATGTGCGCGGCGCCGACGGTGTTGATCGGCCTGGCACACGCACCCGCGGCCGCGCGGCAGGATGTGCCGGCGGGCGTCCGCGTGCTGACGGCGGGAGCCCCACCGGCGGCGGCCACGATCGAAGCCATCGAGCAGGGGCTGGGCTGGACGATCACGCAGGTGTACGGCCTCACGGAAACCACGCCGTGCATCGCCGTCTGCGAGCCGCGGCCGGAGCACGCGGCGCTCGACCCGGCCGCACGCGCGCGCATCAAGGCACGGCAGGGCGTGGAGCTCATCACCTCGGGCGAGCTCAGGGTCGTGGACCCGTCTGGCGTGGAGGTCCCCGCCGACGGCGCCTCCGTCGGCGAGATCGTCGTCCGCGGCAACGTGGTGATGGAGGGCTACTACAACGATCCCGACGCCACGCGCGCCGTCATGGGCGACGGCTGGTTCCACACGGGTGACGCCGCCGTCGTACACCCCGACGGATACGCCGAGATCAGGGATCGCCTCAAGGACGTGATCATCAGCGGCGGCGAGAACATCTCGTCGGTCGAAGTCGAAGCGATGCTGCTGCGGCATCCAGCCGTCCAGGAAGCGGGCGTCGTCGGCCTGCCTGACGAGCGGTGGGGCGAGGCCCCGCACGCATTCGTCGTCCTCAAGGCCGGTGCAGCCGTGACCTCCGAGGAGCTGCGCGAGTTCTCGCGGACGCACCTCGCCCACTTCAAGACACCGCACAGCTTCACGTTCGTGCCGGAGCTTCCCAAGACGGCAACCGGAAAGATTCAGAAATACGTGCTCCGCGGGGGACGGGCCAACCTGGCCGCGCAGTGAGCTATCGATTCGTCACCAGCAGGACCGTCTCCAGATCCTGATCGGGCAACGGATCGAGGAGCGTACGGAGCCGGATGTTGGCCGGATCGAGATAGCGGACCTGGCCAAGAGTCCGCGTTGTCACGCCTGACACCGAGACAAGGCGGGGAAGGTCGTTCGCGCCGACGACCAGCAGGACGGGTTCGGCGCGCCTGAGAAAATCGAGCGCCGCGGTTTCACTGAACAGTTCCACCTGCGGGAAGCGCGTGTAGTACACGAGATTCCGCACGAAGACCTGGTATTCGCCGACGGGTTGGCCCTGCGTCCGGTGCGACTGGACGAGCGCCGCCATCTCTTCGACCGGCTCCGGCCGGATCCCGGACAGCGCGCCGAACTGGACCGACAGGAGCAGCACCACCGCGGACGCTGGGAGGACGACGGGCAGCCGGTGCCACGTGCGGGAGGCGGCAACGCCCGCAATCGCAAGGCCTGCGGCCGCAATCACGCCGATGGCAAACGTGGAGACCCACGGCGCGACGGAGATGAAGATCGGCCGCGCGCGGTAGAGCAGGACGGCCAGCACCGCGTAGAGCAGCGCGGTCAGCCAGGTGCCGATCGACAGGCTCTTCCGGCTGCCGCCGGAAGCCACAGCGCCTTCGATTTCCGACACGAGCGCGCGCGCGAGCAGGATGGCCAGCGGCGGCAGCACGGGCAGGATGTACCGCGGCTGCTTGCCGATGGAGATCGTGAAGAAGACGATCGGCACGAGCGCCCAGAGCAGCAGGCGCCACTCGTCGTTGGTCAGCTTCCCGTCACGCCTGAACAGCAGGTAGCCGTACATGGACCACGGGAGCATGCCGCCGGCGAGGATCGGTCCGTAGAACCAGATCGGCCGCGGATCGTTGAAGCGGTCGGTGGCGAAGCGCTCGAAGTTGTCGCCGACGAAGAAGCTGTCCAGATAGGCGGTCCCGTGCGTCGCGGTCATGGCGACGTACCAGGGCAGGCCGATCACCAGGAAGACGGCGGCGGCTGTGAGCAGGCCGGTCGCGCGGAGCGGGAACGTCCGGCGCTCGCGCCACCAGATGGGCACCAGGACAATCGCCGGCACCGCGAGCGCGACCGGGCCCTTGAACAGGAACCCGAGCGCGGCCGCGGTGCCCGCCAGGACCCAGCGCTGCTCGAGGACGGCCCAGATCGTCACCGTGATACAGAACGCCAGGGGGAGATCCGGCAGCGCCAGCCGCGCCATCGCGAAATACCCGTAGCACGTCCCGACGATGGCCCCGGCGAGCCAGGCGGCGGCGTTGCCGAAGCGGCGCCCGGCATGCCACGTCACCAGCACGAGGCCGAGCCCGGCGAGCGCCGACCACACACGGGCCGCCCATTCCGTCGGTCCGCTGACCAGGTAGGCCGCGGCCGAGAGCCAGTAATAGAGGACGGGCTTCTGCCACCGGTCGGTGTAGTTGAAGTGGGGCGTCAGCCAGTCGCCGCTCTGCACCATTTCCCGCGAGGCCTCGGCGTAAAACGCTTCGTCCGAGTCGCTGATCGCGGGGCGGCCGAGACCGAAGAAGAAGGTCAGCAGCGAGAGCAGGATGAGGGTGAGGACGGGGCGACGCACCGGCGATAATTAGAGCATGTCCAAGGTGGTGGCCGTGGTCGGGGCGTCGAGCAACCGCAGCAAGTTCGGCAACAAGGCGCTGCGCGCGTTCCAGGCGGAGGGTTACACGGCCATCCCGATCAATCCCAACGAGCGCGAGGTCGAAGGCATTCCGACCTACGCGTCCGTGCTCGACGTGCCGGGCGCGATCGACATGGCCACGGTGTACGTCCAGCCCGACGTCGCGCTGCGGCTGCTCGACGAGTTCGAGCGGAAGCAGATTCCCGAGATCTGGATCAACCCCGGCGCCGAGAGCGACGAGCTCCTGGCCGACGCGCGCCGCCGCAAGCTCAACGTCATCGCCGCCTGCAGTATTGTCGGAATCGGCCGCAGTCCCTATGCGTTCTAGGGCTGCACGGCGGGTTCGTTATTCCAATTGACAGGCCCCGACGCCGTGCAGAAGATTGGCTGCCCCATGGCGGTCACCGTTCGACTGCGGCGCAACGGTCCCTACGTCATCGACAGCGAGGACGTCACGGTGGTGGACTGGAACGGGCAGTCGTATCCGGTCATGCGGCGGCCGATCGCGCTGTGCCGGTGCGGGGCGTCCACGACGAAGCCGTTCTGCGACGGTACGCACTCGCGTATCGGCTTCCAGGCCGCGGAAGCCGCCGTCCCGGACTCCGAGGACAAGCCGGCGTCCTAGAGCTGTGGGCATCTCCGATACCACGCTGTGGATCGTCATCCTCGTCGGGCTTGGCGTCTTCATTGGCGGCACGTATCGCTGGCGTGTCCGCATCATGATGCATCAGCAGGCGGAACTCATGCGCCTGGTCCGCGAGCGCACCCAGCAGCTCGAGGAAGCCAACCGCAAGCTGGCCCAGATTTCCTATCTGGACGCGGTCACGGAGGTGTCGAACCGCCGCTCCTTCGAAGAGGAGCTGACGATGGAATGGCGCCGGTCCACGCGTACTGGATCGCGGCTGTCGCTGCTCATGATCGACATCGACAACTTCAAGGCGTTCAACGACACGGCCGGGCATCAGGCGGGGGACGAATGCCTGAAGAAGGTGGCCGCGGTGATCGACGAGGGCGTGCGCCGGGCGGGCGACGTCGTCTCGCGGTACGGCGGGGAGGAGTTCGCGGTGCTCCTGCCGGATACGGATCTCAATGGCGCCGGCGCGCTCGCGGAGCGCATCCGCGCGGCCGTCGAGGAGCGCAACGTCTTCCATCCGGCCACGCAGAAGGCGGTGACGGTCAGCATCGGCGTCGCCACCGCCAGCGGGCGTGACGATGGCGAGCCGTCGCAGCTGGTGCGCGCGGCGGACGCCGCGCTCTACAGGGCGAAGAGGGAAGGGCGGAATCTGGTTCGCATCTCGGAATCCGCCGCAGTGTAGGGGCGCGGCATGCCGCGCCCGTAGATGGGCGGGCGACGCATGCGTCGCCCCTACCGAACCTGCGCCCGGCTCGTGAGGACCCGACCAACCGAGAATGGGGTCAGACCCCGGTACAGCGCGACTCAGGGGTCAGACCCCGGAACGGGACGACTCAAGTATTAGGAGTCGTTATTCTGTCAGGACTACTATCAATTTGACTGATATCCCTCTCGCGGGGGACACTGGCGGACATATATGCCCAAGCGTACCGGCTCGCAGATCATCTGGGAATGTCTCGTGCACGAAGGGGTTACGACCGTGTTCGGGTACCCCGGCGGCGCGATTCTCCCCGCCTATGACGCCATGCTCGACTACCCGGTCCGGCACGTCCTGGTCCGGCACGAGCAGGGGGCGACGCACATGGCCGACGGCTATGCGCGCGCCGGCGGCGGCGTCGGCGTCGCGATGGCGACCTCGGGCCCGGGCGCCACGAACATGGTCACGGGCATCGCCACCGCGATGATGGACAGCTCGCCCATCGTCTGCATCACCGGCCAGGTGCCCACCAAGCTGATCGGCTACGACGCGTTCCAGGAAACCGACATCGGCGGCATCACGCTGCCGATCACGAAGCACAACTACCTCGTGACGCGCGTGGAAGACATCATGCCGGCGATGAAGGAGGCGTTCCACCTGGCGAAGTCGGGCCGCCCCGGGCCGGTGCTCGTGGACATCACCAAGGACGCGCAGCAGGCCTCCACCGAGTGGGAGTGGGACCCGAAGCCGGTGAAACTGCGCGGCTATCGCGCCGACATGCCGATCACGAGCAGCGACCTCGCGAAGGCGGCCGACCTGATTCGCGCGTCCCGCCGCCCCGTGATCCTTGCCGGGCAGGGCGTGATTCAGAGCGGCGCGATGGAGGAGCTCATTCGCTTCGCGGAGCTGGTGGACTCGCCCGTCGCGCTGACGCTGCTCGGCCTCGGCGGCTTCCCGGCGAGCCACACGCTGAACCTCGGCATGATGGGCATGCACGGCGAGGCGTGGGTCAACCACGCGATCCAGGAGGCCGACCTCCTGCTGGCGTTCGGCATGCGGTTCGACGATCGCGTCACCGGCAACCTCAAGACCTACGCGGTGCACGCGAAGAAGCTCCACGTGGACATCGACCCCTCCGAGATCAACAAGAACGTGAAGGCCGACGCGGCGATCGTGGGCGACCTTCGCGAGACGCTGAAGGACCTGCTCGACATCCTCGAGCCGGCCGACCATCATTCATGGCGCGCCCACATCGACTCGATGAAAGGCGACGTCGCCGTCCGCGACATCCAGAACCTCCCCGACAGCGGCCACCTCTACGCCGCGCACGTCATCAACGACATCTGGCGGATCACGGAAGGGAAGGCGGTCGTCGTCACCGACGTCGGCCAGCACCAGATGTGGGAGGCGCAGTACTACCACCACGAGACGCCCCGCTCGCTCATCACCTCCGGCGGTCTCGGGACGATGGGCTTCGCGGTGCCGGCGGCGATCGGCGCGAAGATGGCGCGGCCCGACGCCGAGGTGTGGGCGATCGTGGGCGACGGCGGCTTCCAGATGACGCAGGCCGAGCTCTGCACGGCGGCGCAGGAAGGCGTCAAGATCAACGTCGCGATCATCAACAACGGCTACCTGGGCATGGTGCGCCAGTGGCAGGAGTTCTTCTACGAGAGACGCTACGCGGCGACGCCGCTGCGCAGCCCCGACTTCGTGAAGATCGCCGAGGCGCATGGGCTGGTCGGCCTGCGCGTCGACACGCGCGGCCAGGTCGAGGACACCGTCACGCGGGCGCGGGCCGAGGGCGGCACCGTGCTCATCGACTTCCGCGTGGAGCAGGAAGACAGCGTGTACCCGATGGTGCCCGCCGGCGCCGACCTGCACGCGATGATTCGCCGGCCGGAGCCCTCGGTACTTGCCGAGACCGGCGCAGACCCGATCTAGCACGGCCATGCACCATACCCTCGTTGCGCTGGTCGAAGACAAGCCCGGTGTGCTCAATCGCGTGGCGTCGCTCTTCCGCCGCCGCGCCTTCAACATCGAGTCGCTCACCGTCGGCCGGACGGCGGAGCCCGGCGTGTCGCGCATGACGATCGTGATCGACAGCGACCAGGCGAGCGCGGAGCGCGTCACCGCCTATCTCTACAAGCTCGTGAACGTCCTGCAGGTGGAGGACCTCGGCGCCGTGCCCGCCGTCGCGCGCGATCTCGCGCTCGTCAAGGTGACGGTCGCCGGCCACGACCGCGGCGCGCTCCTCCGCATCGTCGACGAGACCCGCGCCCACATCGTGGACACGGGGGAGCAGACGATGACGCTGGAGATTACCGGCGAGCCGGCGCACGTGGATGCGGTCCTCTCGCGCCTCGAGCCGCTCGGCATCATCGAGATGGTCCGCACCGGGCAGGTGGCGATGCGCCGCGGTGACACGGCACTTTCCGCTGCGCAATACTCTTGGGGCGGGTAGGGCGAGGAGGG
>Ga0194132_10008008_pt1 | contig 15355 bp, 7 predicted proteins | sample TA2KigOf80mmetaG_FD_148612 | JGI IMG/M metagenome (GOLD analysis project Ga0194132, IMG submission 148612) | Freshwater microbial communities from Lake Tanganyika, Tanzania - TA2015054 Kigoma Offshore 80m | ecosystem: Environmental > Aquatic > Freshwater > Lake | place: Tanzania: Lake Tanganyika...
GCCCGCGAAGGGCGGTTTCGGCGCGGCGAAAGCGCCCCCGGCTGCTGCCGCCCCGGCTGCTGCCGCCCCGGCTGCTGCCGCCCCGGTCGCGCCGCCACCGGCACCCAAGCCCGCCGCGCCCGCACCCGCGCCGTCGAAGCCCGCGCTCCCCGCGGTGCCCAAGAAGCCCGATCCGGTCGAGGACGAGCCGAAGGCCAAGAAGTCCGCGAAGCAAGCGAAGCAGGCCGAGCAGGAGTACGTGCCCGCCGCGGAGCCGGAATCCGATGAGACGCCCGCGGTCGACAACCCGTTCACCCTCGCGAACCTGTTCGACGCCCCGCCCGCGCGCGACAAGAAGGCCCGCGACGACGACGACGACGACGAGCCGCGTTCCAAGAAGAAGCAGCGCGACGACGACGACGACGACGACGAGCCGCGCGCCAAGAAGAAGAAGAAGCGCGACGACGACGACGACGACGACCGCAACGAGAAGAAGAAGAAGAAGCGCGACGACGGCGACGACGAGAAGCCGCGCTACCAGCGCAAGGAGGGCGGGAGCGTCAAGGCGCTCGCCATTACCGGCGGCATCGGCGCGCTCGCGCTCGCGCTCGGCATCACCGCGGTGATCGTTTACAGCAAGAACAAGAAGGAGCCGGAGCAGGTCAAGAAGGATGAGAAGAAGGACGACGGGATTCAGATTCAGCCCGGCATCCCGCCGGACCCGGTGAACCCGAAGGACAAGGAAAAGGAGAAGGACCCGGAACCGCCGCCGGGCGGCCGGCCCTACGCCAAGCTCCCGGTGGGGCTGCGGACGATCACCGCGGGGATGCCGCCGGCGAAGGGCGCGGTTTCGGACCCGGCGAAGGTGAAGCCGAACAGCCAGCCGGTGCTGGACGTGGCGGTGGCCGGCGTGCGCCGCGTGTTCCCGCCGCTCGACCCGGCCACCGGCGACACCTACGTGCTGGTGCAGCTCGCGCCCGAGGCCGGGAACAAGAAGGAGCGCCTCGCGCTCGACACCTACGGCCCGGCCGGGAACCGCATCGCCGCGGCGCGCCTCGAGTACGAGGGCGACGGCGCGACCACGCCCATCGTCGACTTGTACACCTCCACGACCGGCCCGATGTTCCTCGCCTCCATCGTCGGCAAGTTGAGCGTGTGGAAGTTGAACGACGGGAAGTGGCAGGAGGCCGCGCGCGACGTGCCCCCCTACGCGGACAAGCCGGACCACGCGAAGGCCGGGGTCGCCGCGGCGTTCTTCGCCCCGGAACCGAACCACGTCGTCTTCGTGTCCACCGCCGGGCAGGTGCTCCTCTACGACCTCGCCACCAAGAAACCGGTCGCCAACTCCGACTTCGCGCCGATGGGCGGCGCGCCCGGCAAGGTGGCGCTCGGGCAGTCGGTGACGAAGGCCGAGGGCAACGGCTCGGTGGTGGTCGCGGTGGCCGGCACGCTGTATCAGGTGCGGGCGCAGCCGGGCCTCGAACGGGTGCGCCAGCACGACCTCGGCGGCGACGTGGGGCGCTCGCTGGCGCTGGCCGCGAGCGACACGCCGGGCCGGTTGGTGTACGTGTTCGAGACCGCGCGCAAGGAGGTCGCTGTGATGGGCCTGCCGCTCGGCGAGAGCGCGAACCGCGTCCTGTACAAGTGGCCGACCGAGGCGATGGGCGAGCCGAGGGCCGCGCTGTGGACGAACGAGGAGTTCGGCGGCGTGGTGTGCGACAAGGGCGTCGTGTGGTTCGACGACCACGAGGCGAAGTTCCTGCCGCTGGTGGTCACGCAGCCGACCGGGGCCGCGGCGTTCTTCGCGGACAACAAGCACCTGTGGTACGCGATCCCGCACGCGACGATGGCGACGAAGAGCGTGGTGGTGGCGATCACCGGCGACTTCAACGCGAAGGCCGAGTACGGCCGCAGCTTCCCGAACGCGCTGAAAACCGTTCGGCTCGACGCCAACGGCCTGAGCAAGTGAGAGGGTGAAGCGCGACGGCGCGCGACGGCGATAGGGCCGCGACCGGCAGGGAGCGGGCCGGCGCGTGTCGCGGAAGGTGATTGGCCCGAGCGCTCGCGCCGCGGTGGCGCTCGCAACTCTACCCCGCTCTGAACACCGCGACCGCGCCCGTGCCGCAGCCGGCGGCGAGGCTCTTGTCGTCGGGGCTCCACGCCAGCGCGGAGGACTCGCCGCCGGCGAACTGGAACTCGCCCACCTGCGCGCCCTTGCGGTTCGTCGGCTGCCACAGGATCACCCGGCCGTCGAGCGCGGCCGAGGCCAGCAGGAACCCGCGCGACTGGTACGCCAGCGCCGTCAGGTTCGATTCTTCGCCGTGGCCCACCAGCATCGTCGGCTTCGACCCCTCGGGGCCGTTCGGCCCGGCCTGACAGTCCCAGATGCACACCACCGGGCCGCCGCCGGTCGCGAGGTAGCGCGAGGAGAACTCCCACGCCAGTTCGCGCACCTTCGTCCGGTAGCCCCACATTTGCAGGTCGCGCGACTCGTCGTAGTACCAGAAGTGGACCGTCGAGTCTTGGTTCCCGTGGGCCAGAATCTTGCCGTCCGGACTCCACGCCAGCGCCAGCGGCGAGCCCTTCCACGCGAGCACCTTCACCGGGTCGGTGCTGGCGAGTGGGTCGTACGTCGTGACCGCGCCGTAAGCCAGCAGCGACAGGTGGTTCGTGCCCGGTCGCCACTTCAGGTCCATCACGGTGCCGGCCTGCGGGGGCAGCTCGCGCACCAGTTCGCCCGCGGCGCTCCACACCTTTACCTTCTTGCCGGCCGCGGTCGCGAGGAACTGGCCGCTGGGGTGCCACACCACCTTCTCGGCCCAGCTCGCGCCCGCGTCCAGCGCCATTGCCTCTTGGCCGCTCGCGGTGTCCCACAGGCGGACCTTGTTGTCTTGACCCACGGACGCGAGCAAGTTGCCGTTGGGCTGCCACGAGAGGGCCGCGGTGCCGAACCCGTGGCCCTTCAACTGGTGCAGCGGCTTGCCCGTGTTGGCGTCGAAGATCACGACGGGACCGCTGACCGCGGCGACCGCGAGCCGCGCGCCGTCCGGGGCCCACGCCAGCGCGATGGCGTGATCGGGAACGGACGCCTGCCACACCGGGCGCAAGCGGTTCTCGGCCTTGCCGAAGATGTTGATGCGAGCCATGTGAGATTTCAGATTGCAGATTTGTGATTGATGATTGAAAGCCGCGGAGATTTCAGATTGCAGATTTGTGATTGACGATTGAAGCCGCGCTTCGGCTGCCTTCAATCGTCAATCACAAATCTGCAATCATCAACTCTAGACGAGACAGCTCTTGAACCCTTCGGTGAGGGCGTCGCGGTCGAGGTTGCGGCCGATGAAGATCAGCTTGTTCGAGCGCGGGGTCTTGCCCCACGGCTTATCGACCTTGCCGTCGAACAGCATGTGAACGCCCTGAAACACCAACCGGTTCGGCTCGTTCTTGATGCTCAGCACGCCCTTCATGCGGAAGATGTCCGGCCCCTTGTCCTTCAGCAGTTCGCTCATCCACTTGTTCAGCTTCTTCGGGTCGAGGTCGCCGGTCAGCGTGATGCCCACGCTCGTCACCGACGAGTCGTGCACGTGGTCCGGCTCCTCGATCACGCCCAGCGCGTGCGTCTTGTGCTCGTGGTCGTGGTCGTGGTCGTGCTCGCAGTGGCCGTGGTCGTGGTCGCACTTCGAGTGGTCCTTGCCGTCGTGCGCGTCGTCGTGCTTGTGGTCGTGGTCGTGGTCGTGCTCGCAGTGGTCGTGTTCGTGATCGCAGTTCGAGTGATCCTTGCCGTCGTGCGCGTCGTGAACGTGCTTCTTCTTGTGGTCGTCGTGGTCGTGGTGGTGCCCGCCGTTCTTGAGGAAGTCGGGCTCGTGCTCGAGGATGCGGTCGAGGTCGAAGCCCCTCACGTTCAGCACGTGGTCGAGGTTCGTCTCGGCGTTCTTGGTGCGGTAAATCTTCGCGGTCGCGTTCATCTTGCGGATCAGCTTTTCGAGCTTCACCAGTTCCGCCTCGGTCACGAGGTCGGTCTTGTTCAGCAGGATCACGTCGGCGAACGCGATCTGCTCCTGCACCTCGTGGCTGTCCCAGTGCAGGAGGACGTGCTTGGCGTCAACGAGTGTGACGATGCCGTCGATGGTGGTCTTGGCCTGAACCTCGTCGTCCATGAAGAACGTCTGGGCGACCGGGCCGGGGTCGGCCATGCCGGTGGTCTCGATCAGGATGTAGTCGAACTTGTCGCGCCGCTTCATCAGGTTACCGAGGATGCGGATCAGGTCGCCGCGGACGGTGCAGCAGATGCACCCGTTGTTCATCTCGAAGATTTCCTCTTCGGCGTTGATGACGAGGTCTTGGTCGACGCCGATCTCGCCGAACTCGTTCTCGATGACGGCGATGCGCTTGCCGTGGTTGGCGGTGAGGATGTGGTTCAGGAGCGTGGTCTTGCCGGCCCCGAGGAACCCGGTGAGCACGGTCACGGGCACGCGGTCGGTCGCGGTCGCGGGCATGAGAGGGCCTCCTTCGACGAAAGTAGCGAGAGTGTGACAGGGGAATTGTACCAGCCGCGGGCAAGGCGCGAAGGTTGGGAGCGACGTTTGGCGAGCGGGGGCGTATGCCCCTTGATCTCGTCTTCGCGACTTCGCGGTAGCGCGCTTGGGGTGGCGCTCGCAAAGCCTCGCTGACCCCACGCTGTTGAATCGAACCCCTGCGGGGTAAAGCTGGCGCGCCTGTCCTTACGCCGAAGCCTTACACCCGAGAGCTTGGGGTCAGCACGCGCCTCGCGTGCGCCACCCCAAGCGCGCTTTGCTCGCCTCACACGTGGCGCAGGGCCTCGATGGGGTCGAGCTTGGCGGCGCGCCACGCGGGGTACAGGCCGAAGGCCACGCCCACGAGGATGGAGACCCCGAGCGAGACGAAGATGGAGCCGACGTGGAGTTTCGCGGGGAGCCGCACCTCGGAGCCGATCCACGACCACACGCGGACCACGTCCCACAGGGCGGGCACCGCGTACACGGCGAAGATGCCGATGGCCGCGCCGACCAGCCCGCCGACCGTGGTCTGCACCACGGCCTCCACGACGAACTGCATGGTGATGTCCTTGCGCTTCGCGCCGAGCGCGCGGCGGATGCCGATCTCGCGGGTGCGCTCGGTCACGGTGGCGAGCATGATGTTCATGATGCCAATGCCGCCCACGAACAGTGAGATACAGGCCACGATGCCCATGAGGACCGTGAACCGCGTTTGGGCGCGCTCGGCCTCTTCGAGCTTGTCTAGCGGCACGGTAACCGCGTAGTCCTTCTTGGGGTGGCGCTTGTCCAGCATCGCCTTGATCTCGTTCCCGACGGCCTGCACGCGGGCGCGGCCCTCCGGGGTGTCGACCTCGGCCCGCACGGTCAGGGTGACTTGGCTGAAGTCCACCTTCTCGTTGATGCGCGAGCCGGACGTGCGCACCGAGATGACGTCCCCGAACCGGCGGCGGCTCGTGCGGATCGGGACGTACACGTCCTTGTTGTAGTCCTCGGCCGCTTGGCTCCCGCCGGTGCCCCCGGTGGGCATCCGCTCCTTCGCCACGCCCACGACCACGAAGAAGTGGGTCCGCATCCCCACCGTCATCCCGACCGGGTCCTCGTAGGGGAACAGCTTCTCGGCGATCTCGGACCCGAGGACGCAGTAGTTCTCGTACTCGTCGTCGTCGGTGTCGACGAGGAACCGGCCGCGGGCCAGTTCGAGCTTGTTCACCAGTTGGTAGTCGGGCACGGTGGCGATCACCCGCGCGTTGGGCACCTGCCGGTCGAGGTACCGGACCTGCGTGGGGAACACCCGCATCGGCACCCAGCGCTCGACCGCGTCGCCGAACGTGGTGAACTGTTCGAGGTCGTCGCGGGTCAGCCCGTAGGCCGTGACCCAGCCGACCGACGCCGTGGACGAGTCGTCCGGGGGCTTCACGCTGCGCACGATGATGTTCGTCGCCCCTTGGCGCTTGATGTCGTCGAGCGCGTCCTGCATCGAGCCCTCGCCGAACGACATGAGCGCGATGACGGACCCGGTGCCGATGATGATGCCGAGCACCGAGAGGAACGAGCGCAGCTTGTGGAGCCACAGGCTCTTGACGGCCAGCGACACGCTGCGGCGGAACTTGGCCCAGTTCCCGGCCAGCGGCAGGTGCCCGGTGCGGTTCGCGACCAGCGCGCCGGCCGCGACGAGCGCGGCGAACCCGGCCGCGAACAGCAGCAGGAACAGGCGCGGCGAGATGCCGAGGTCCACGCTCATCGGCCCAGCTCCGCGGTGGTGCGGGTGTCGTTGCGCACGTCGGACTCGACGCGCCCGTCGCGCAGGCGGACCACGCGCCGTGCCCACGCCGCGATGTCGTTCTCGTGCGTCACCATGATGATCGTCTTCCCGGCCCGGTTCAGCTCGCGCAGCATCTCCATGATCTCGATGCTGGTCTTCGAGTCGAGGTTCCCGGTCGGCTCGTCGCCCAAGATCAGGTGCGGGTCGTTCACCAAGCTGCGGGCGATGGCGACGCGCTGCTGCTGCCCGCCGGAGAGCTGGAGCGGGCGGTGGTCGAGGCGGTCGCCCAGCCCCACCATCTCGGCCAGCGCCACGCACCGGGCCTTCGTCGCCGCGTCCAGCTTCACGCCCTGATACAGCAGCGGCAGCTCGACGTTCTCCACCACGGTGTACTGCGGCAGCAGGTTGTACGACTGGAAGATGAACCCGAGGTACGTGCTGCGGACCTCCGAGAGCTGGTCGTCGCTCATCTCGGACACGTTCACGTCGCCGAGGTAGTACTGCCCGCTGGTGAGCCGGTCGAGGCACCCGAGCACGTTCAGCAGCGTGGACTTCCCGGACCCGCTCGGCCCCATCAGCGCGACGAAGTCGCCCTCGTCGAACGCGAGGTTCAGCCCCTTGAGGACGTGAACCGTCTGCGATCCGAGGTAGTAGTTCTTCACCAGATCGACGATGCGAACGATTGCGGGCATGCGGTCCAGTGGGCAGTGCCGGTGGTTCGTGTCTGGGGGCAGTGGGCAGAGGACAGAGGACACGTTCGGCGTTCGTCCCTTCGGGACGAACGCCGAACGATGTGGGAGTGCCTACGGTGCCGCGGGGGCTTTGCCCTTGCCTTTGGTGCCGCCGCCGCCCTTGGGGGCGTCGCCGCCGCCCTTGTTGGTGCCGCCGCCGGTGCCGCCCTTCGGCTCGTCGCGGGTCTTGGTCTTGTCGGCCGGGTCGAGCAGCACCTTGGGGTTCAACACGATCTCGTCGCCCTCCTTCAACCCGTCGCGGATCTCGACGACCTTCTCGTTGTAGAGGCCGAGCTTGACCGCGACGCGCTTGTACTCGCCGGCGTCGGTCTTCACGTACACCTCGCGCGCCCCGCCGAGGTCGGACGCGCCCATCACGGCCTGTACGGGCACGGTCAGCACCGGCTTGTCGGCGGTGTCCACGGTGATCGTCACCTCGGCCGTCATGTCGGGCTTCAGCTCCTCGGACGCGACCGGGCGCTTGGTGCCGTCCGGCAGCACCTCGTGATCGACGCGGACGATGGTCTGGTACAGCTTCACGTCGGGCGCCCACGCGTCTTGGCTGGCGATGGTGGCGACGGTGCGGACGTGGCCGTGGAACACGCGCCCGGCGAGGGCGTCCACTCGGATGACGGCCTTCTGCCCCTCGACCGTGGTGCGGTACTCCTCCGGGCGGAGCGCGTCGCGGAGCCAGTCCCCGACCTCGTGCGGCTGGGTGAGGAGGTCGGTGTACGGGTTCAGTTTGAACCGGGCCTGAACCGCGTCCACGAAGTACGTGGGCACGCGCACCTCGCCCTTCACGCGGGCCACCATCGCCTCGTGGACCTTGGTGTTCACCTGCATGTTCCGCAGGTTCGGGATGCGGAGCATCTTCTGCCCCTCCTTCACCTGCGCGCCCTGCTCGATCAGCCCCTGATTGGTGCTGCCCCCGAACCGCCCCGATTCGGGCTTGAAGTACACGACGATGGAGTCCTTGGGCGTGTTGACCGGGGCCACGATCTTGCACTCGGCGCGCTGTCTCTTGATGTCGGCGAGGCGCTCGTCCTGCTGGTTGCTCTCGTCGATGGCCCGGCGCAGTTCGGCCTTCGCCTTCTCGATGTTGGCCTTGCCCGCGAGGTCCGTCTGCTCGAGGCTGATCTGCGCGATGTTGCGGTCGAGGATGAGCTTCGTCAGGGTCTGCTCGCGGTCGCTGTTGAGCAACTGGTCGAGTTTGGCGCGGAGGCTGCGCAGGTTCTCGACGGCGCTCTCCAGCTTCGAGCGCTCGGCTTGGGCCTGCGCCGCGCTCAGGTACGAGAGCTTGACCATGCGGTCGGCCCACGCCGCGCGCTCGCGGTACTGTTCGACGTCGGCCTCGGCCAACCGCACCTTGCCGCTCTGGTCGTCCACGGACTGGCGGAACGTGCCGGCTTCGACGAGCGCGACCGGCCCGCCGCCCAGCGCCGCGAGGGGGGCGCGCGCCGGGTCGAACGTGAGGCCGGTGTAGTTCTTCAGCGCGTTCTCGGCGGTGATGAGCGCCGACTCCGCGGTCGCGAGGTCCTTCTCCGCCTGCTTCTCCGCGATCTTCAGGTCGAGCCGGGCCTTCACCTCGGTCGCCTCGGCCCCCTGCGCCTTGATGGACTGTTCGTCCTCTTGGTCCTTGAGCGCGGAGTCGTCGAGCACCATGAGGGACTGGCCGGGCTTGATGCGCGCGCCGTCCTCGATGACCCACTTGATCGTGCTCGCGTACCCCTTGGTGCCGGCGCGGACCTTGCACACGATGTCGATGTTCGCGGCCGATTCGAGCGTGCCCTTCTCGGTCACGGTCACGGACAGCGGTTCCAGTTTGACCTTGTGGAGGAGCACGTCGGCGCGGGCCGGCGCGGGGCGGAGGAAGAACCACCACCCGGAGGCGGCGCTGCCCGCGAGGAGCAGCACTGCGGTGACGACGACGAGGACGAGCCGCCCGCCGGGGGCGGCGCGGGCCGAGGGGAGCTGCTTGGGCCTAGCGCTCGTCGCGCCCGACGGGCTTGGGAGCGGGGAGCCGCTCGTTGGGGCGTCCGGGCGGGCCGTCGGTTCGGTTGAAGAGCTCATCGCACCACACCCCGCGGTCGTCGAGCGGCATCTGCTCGAGGTCAAGGTAGAGGTTCATCCGGGCCGTCAGGTAGCTGACCCACAGTTGGTACAGGCCGTTCTGCGCGCTCACCAGCCCGCTCTGCGATTGCAGCACCTGTTGCGTGAGGGCCGCGGCGCTCCCGGCGTCGGCGCTGCTGCCGGGGGCCGGGGGCGCGAACAGCACCGCCGTCGCGTTGTCCAGTTGCGCGTAGTTCAGTTCCACCACCCGCTGCTGGATGCGGTACAACTGGGCGAGGGTTCGCAGTTCCCGCAGGTCGCCGCGCACGTCGTTGGCGATGTTGTCCTCGAACGCCATCAGCGTGCGGCGCTGGCGCTGGTACCCGATGAGCGCGGCCCGGTAATTATTGCGCTCGGCCCGGCGCACCAGCGGCAGTTCCGACTTAAACGTCAGCTGGTGGCTGCTCCGGTCGCCGGAAAAGGCGAGCGGATTGTTCCCACCGGCCGGGGTGCCGCTATTCAGATCATACCGGACATCGAACACGCCTTGCAGCGAATTCGCCTGCACCGCGATCTGCCGCCACGCGTCGACGACCTGCCCGCGGGCGTTCATCAGGTCGAACCGATTCGTGAGCGCGCTCTGCACGGCCGCGGTGTAGGCGTCGTCCAGTGAGGACTCGAGCGCGTCGGCCCCGTCCACCGGCAGCGGGAGCAGTTGCGGCCACTCGCGCCGGAGCTTCGCGAGCCGCTCCTTCTGGGCCTCCAGCACGATCTGGTAGAACCCGTTGAACGCGGCCGAGAACGCGCTGTCCTGCGCGCGGTCGCGCTCGCGGGCGTCCTTCTTCGCCCACGGCTGGGCCTCGTACGCGCGCACGCGCAGTTCGAACTCGCCCAAGTCGACGTCGGACTCGAGGCGCGCCAGCCGCGCGACCTCGGCCGGCGGCTCCGGCTGCTTCTTCAGCTCGCGGTCCACGCGCTCGTCGAGCAGCTTGCGGCGCTCCTCGCGCAGTTTCGCGATTCGCGCGCGCACTTGGTCCTCGGTCAGCTTGTCCGGTGCCCACGTCGCCCAGCGGTCGCCGACCTCCGTGGCGAACGCGGTGCCGCGCACGAGGGCCGAATCGGTGAACAGCGCGAGCCACCGCTTGCGGAACCCGGCGACCGCGGCCCGGTCGTGGACCGCGGCGTCGCGGGCCAGCGCCCCGGCCTGCGCGAACAGCTCGTCGAACCGCCCGAGCTGCTCCCGGATCGGGCGCAGCGGGCCGTCGTCCAGTTCCAAAGGCACCGTGACCGGCAGGCCCAGTTGCAGCTTGAAGTTGTCGAGCGTGTCGAGGTGCTGCCGGATGCCGGGGCTGTTCCCGCCCCCACCGTTGATGAGCGCGCCGCGGCTGGTGAGCAGTTGCACTTCCACTTGGCTCACCTGAAGGGGCGACTGTTGCCCGCCCTCGCGGAACGCTTCGTACAGGCGCAGCAGGCGCTCGAGCGACGTGACGTTGCGGCGCTGGTTGTTGATGATGGCCTGTTGCAGCAACAGCGGGAGGTAGCCGGCGTTGGGCGCGGTCAGGTTCCCGCCGATACCGCGGCCGAGGTTCGCCGACAGCCCCTGAAGGCCGTAGGGGTTGTTCGTGTAGTTCCCGCCGGCCGCGATTGCCACGAAGAACACCTTGCGGAACCGGGCGTACGAGCGCATCGCGTACACGAGGTTGCGCTCGGCCTGCGTCAGCGGTTCGAGCGTGACCGCCTTGCCGCCGCCGCGCAGGAACGGCTGCACGAGGCTCAGGGTCAGGTTGCTCACGGTCGTGGTGGGTCGGTCGCCGGACAGATCGACGACCACTTGGTTCGCGAGCTGGAACAGCAGCAGCGCGCCGGTGGGGAACAGCTTCGACGCCCCGGTGCCGGTGTCGAGGGTCCAGCGCTCGCCGCCGTTGGTGAGCGCGCGCCCGGTCGAGCGCCGCACCGCTTCCTTCGTGAAGAACCCGACCGCGGCGAAGTTGAACCGCTCGGTAGTAACGGCCAACGCCGCGAGGTACAAGTCCTCGCGGCGGTCTTGGAACTCGCGGCCGTTGAGCAGGCCCAGTTCGATGGCCTGCTCCAGTTTAATGCGGTACCCCAACTCGCCCGATTCAAGCGCCTTGAGGTACTCCGCGGCCGGGTCGCCGGTCACAACCGCGACGGGTGGCCCCGCACCCGGCCCCATGCCCACCGGCGCGCCCGGTTGCGGCGCGGGTTGCTTCGGCGGCTCCGGCATCGGGCCGGGCAGCGGTTGCGGCGGTTGCGGCTGCGCGACCGGCGGGGGTTGCACCGGAACGACCGCGATGGCCGGCACCGGCTTCCCGTTCTGTTCGATCTCGCCCACGACCACGACGACCGGGGCGCGCAGCTCGGAGATGGTCGGCCCCTTACCGCGGTCGGTGACGACCGGCCCCGGAATCGCCAGCGACGGCTTGGCCGCGACCCACGGCCCGAACTCGCCCGGCCCGCCGGCCGGCTTCACCTCCGGCGCGGTGGGCGCGCTCGGCTTGGTGCCGCTGGCGGTGCGCACGTCCGTCCCATCTTGCGGGAAGGAGTGCTTCACGACGGGCGCGTCGCCCTTGAGGAGCGTGGGCGCGGGGATCGCGGGGCGGCCGGTCCACACGGGCTTCGGCAGCGGCCCGGTCTGCACCGTGACCGTGGGCGGCGGCAGCTCCGGTGCGTCGGACTTCGGCGCGTCGGACTTCGGCGCGTCGGTCTTCGCGGTGACGTTGCCGCGCACGTTGGGGGTGGGGTCGTTGGCGCGGTTCTCGGCGTCCCACTGTTCGAGGAGCGCTTGGTACCCGGTGCCGTCGGTGCGCCCGACGCCGGACTTCTTGGTCGGCTTCTGCGGGTTGGGCGAGAGCAGGCGCGCCGCGGGGTCGTCCGGCGGGTACGGCGGGCGGTCGGGGTTCGAGCCGTCGGCGAACCGGGCCCGCGGGTCCGGGTAGGCGTGCCAGTTCTTGACCTGCCAATCCGGGAACACGTTCTTCTGGGTGATGACGCCCTCGACGTCCTTGTCGGCGCGCTGGCGTGCGTGGTGCCGCGAGCACCCGGGGGCGGTAACGAGGGCCACGACCGCGACGGCCGCGAACAGGGGGAGGCAGCGTGCCGATCCGTGCATAGCGCACCCGAGCGAAACCCGGAAGATGGAGCATCCCGCGGAAGTGGTATCGGCGGCACAATCCGCGCGAGTTGAGGCGAACGGCCCGAACGCGCGAGCGGGGAAAGGGAACGGCTTGCCCAGATTACCGAAGGGGCGGTGGCCTACCTGCACTGATTCTCACCCCAACTGGCACTGGGGGCGGCGCTTGGCGAATTCGACGCGCACGTCGACGGTGTCGGCGCGCGGCGGGAGCGCGAGCGCCTTCAGTTTCCGCAGCCGCATCAGGTACGGCACCACGGTTTGCGACACGTTGGCCGCGCCCGCCAGCGCTACCGCTTCGAGGTCCGGGAACCGCGTCAGCAACAGCGTGACGCCGGAATCGGTCACGCGCGTGTCGGCCAGCCCCAGCGCCTTCAGGCCGCGCAGGTGCGCGAGGTGCACGAGACCGGCGTCGGTGACGCGCGCGCAGCCCGACAGGTCGATTGCTTCGAGCGCCGGGAACCCCGCGAGCGCCTTCAGCTTTTCGAGGTCGGCGTCGGTGGTGGCGTCCGGGGCGAGCGCGAGCCGGTACGCGGTGCCGGGGCGCGTGGTGACTTCGCCCGGCAGCCGCGCGCCGCTCGGTGCCCACGCCGAATCGGGCTTGTCAGTGGCGCGCGCGAACAAGGTGCCGCGCACCGGGATCAGCCACCGCTCCGGCTCCAGCGCCTCGGCGAACGGCAGCATCACGGTGGGCACCGCGCCGCCCTCCAGAGGGCCTTTGGGGGGAGCAGAAGAACCTAACCCCCCCGGCCCCCCTTCCCTCAAGGGAAGGGGGGAGGAAGAGTCTTCGCGCCCCGACGTTGTTTTCGTCGCGCCAGTGGCTTCCTCACCCCTTCCCTTGAGGGAAGGGGGGCCGGGGGGGGTAGGTTGCCTTTGCTCCCCCTTCCCTTCAGGGAAGGGGGTTGGGGGGTTAGGTTTCTTCCCTCCCATCTTCCCCAAGCGCTCGGCCAGCGCCCCGGCGTCTTTGGGGCGGCCCGACGGGTCGCTGTCCACGCAGTCGCCGATGATGTCCGCGAGCGCGTCCGAGACGCCGCGGCGCTTCAACTCGCGCTCGAACCGCGTGCCCGGCGCTTCGGTGAGTTTGCCGGTCAGCATTTGGTAACCGATCACGCCCAGCGCGTGAACGTCGTCGCGCGGGTCCGGGGCCGCGCCGCGCGCCTGCTGCGGGCTGGCGTACAGCGGCGTGTACGAGCCGCGGAGCGACGTTTCCAGCCACCCGGTCATTTGCGACACGCCGCCGGGGTTCGTGCGCAGGTAATCGACCGCGACCCCTCCGATGCCGAAGTCGGTGATCTTCAGCGCGCCGTCCGCGCCGCTCGCCACGAGGATGTTGGCCGGCTTGAGGTCGCGGTGAACGATGGCCGGGGTGAGGCGGTGGAACGTGCCGACCGCGGACGCGAGTTGCGCGAGCGCGCCGACCGCGACCGCCTCGCGCGCCGCGTCCGGGAGCGCCTGCCAGCGGAAGATGAGGTCCGTCAGGCTCCCGCCGCCGACGTACTCGTACATGAGCCACGGGGTCTCGCCGTCGAGTACGGCGTCGAGCAGCGGGACCACGTTCGGGTGGTGCCCGTGTTCCATCACGCGGGCGATCACGCGGCCCTCGTGCGACGTGAGTTTCGCGCGCACCTTAGCATCGGTGCAGAACTTCACTGCGCGCGGGTGCGGCAGGAACGAGTGCCGGGCCAGCCACACCTCGCCGAACCCGCCCGCGCCGAGCAGTTCCTCGAGCCGCCACCCCGGGCGACCGGGCAGGTCGGCCCTCGGGCGGAAGTGCGGGACGCGCAGCGGCAGCAGCTTCGCGAAGTCTTCGGGAATCTCGACCGCCCATTCGAGCGGCACCGACTTGCCGCTGGGGTCGGCGGCGCACTTGAGCGACTGCCGCACCGCGCCCGGGAGTTGCGTCAGGTACAGTTCGAGCGCGACGCGCTCCTCAATGGGGGTTGCTTCCGGCAGCACCTCGGCCACGACCTCTTGGGCCGCTTTCTTGGCGGCCTCGGCGCTGGCCGCGGCGACCTTCGCCAAGTCTTCGCGCAGGGCCGCGGCCTTCTTGCGCTCGCAGTAGTACCGGTAGGCGTGCCCGGCGATGTCGAAGACGTACTGCCCGCCGGGCACGGCCTCGCACAGCCCACGCACGCCCTTTTCCTTGACCGCGCGGGCCACGCACTGGAAGACCGCAAGCATCGGGAACGGCTCCTGTTCGTAGTGACCCGTTTCGGCGGGTCTTAGCGCGGGGGCTTCCGTGAAGGGCGCGTGCGCCCCGACCCGCTGAAGCGGGTCACTACGGGAGCCGGGCTCACGATTTTTGACGCGGGCCGAAACGCGAGTTAAGTTAGGTTAACTTGCCGACAGTCCCGTTCGGCCGCCGGCGCGTGCCCCCCTGCACCCGTCGGCCCCCCGGCCCCCGCCGGGTCAGGTTGTCAATGTCGTGGAACACTCTGGCCCCCCGCCGCAGCATCAACGTGAGCGGTTGGGCGGTCAGCTTATCGCTTTTGGCGCTGCCGGCCGTGGTGCTCGGCGCGCTCGCGTACCGCACGGACCTCCTGCCGCTGGCCGTTGGGGCCGGGGTGCAGGTGCTGTTCGCCGCGGTCTTCGTGCGCGCCCACCCCGTGTGGCGACCGCCGGTGAGCGCGTCGCTCGTCGTGTTGTATCTCATCGGCCTCGCGTGGCTCTGGCTGCCGACGCGCGGCTCGTCCGATTGGGCCGTTCACACCGGGCAGGGCGTGCTCCTGTTGGTCGCGGTGGGGTTGGCCGCGTTCCACGACCTGACCCGTACCGGGGCCGAGCCGCTGCGCCGCGCGAACAAGTGGTGCGCGCGGCTCGCCGGGCGCACCCACTGGCCGCTGCAACTGGCCGACTGCCGCGCGCTGCCGGAGGTGGCCGCGCTCCGTAGGGCCGCGCTCGACGAGGTGCGCCCGGTCCTCGCGCTCCTGTCGGACCCGCGCCCGGAGGTGCAGTGCGCCGCGCTCGGGGCGCTGGAGTATCGCCCGCACTGGCAGCCGGGGGAAGCTGAGTTGGTGCTGAAAACGGCGCGGGCGAGCGCGGAACCGGCGGTGCGCGCCGCCGCCGCGTACGCGCTGGCCGCGGTGGACGTGGCCGACCTCGTAGCCGGCGTCGCGGCCCTGCTCCGCGACCCGGCCCCGGAGGTGCGGGCGGCCGCCGCCGAAGC
>Ga0194132_10008009_pt1 | contig 15353 bp, 9 predicted proteins | sample TA2KigOf80mmetaG_FD_148612 | JGI IMG/M metagenome (GOLD analysis project Ga0194132, IMG submission 148612) | Freshwater microbial communities from Lake Tanganyika, Tanzania - TA2015054 Kigoma Offshore 80m | ecosystem: Environmental > Aquatic > Freshwater > Lake | place: Tanzania: Lake Tanganyika...
CCACGTGTGTGTCTGCGAACTGAAACATTGGCTCCGTGGGCTTGGCAGCCTGAGCGGGCGCTGGCACTTCGCCTACAGGCAGGGCAACTGGAACGACAGAGCCAAGAGTAAACGGTTCCAGCACCTGAATGTCTCGTGAACGGCGGACAGCCGAGCAGCCGCCCATTGTGCCGACCGGGTCTGCAGCCGCAGTTCGTCCTGGGCCTTCTTCCGCTCGGCTATGTCACGCAGGATGCCTGTAAAGTAGCGGCCTCCATCCAGATGAAACTCGGTGACGACGATTTCCAGCGGAACCGCCGACCCGTCCGAGCGAAGACCCGTGACTTCTCGCACGGTCCCCATGATCCCTGCCACTCCCGTGCGAAGGTAACTGGCGAGGTAGCTGTCATGCTCGCTCCGCAGTGGTTCGGGCATGATCACGCTGATGTTCCGCCCAACCAGATCGCTGCACTTGTGGCCGAACATCTTCTGCACGGGTCCGCCGCACGACTGGATCGTGCCGTGCTGGTCTATCGTGAAGATCACATCAACGGAATGGTCCACAACCGAGCGCAGGGATACTTGTTCTCGTCTCTGGGCGGTGACATCCTGGCAGACCCTCGCGAATCCTACCAATTTGCCCCACTCGCAGCGGATGGCGAAGGTGTGGCAGCGGGCCAGGAACCGCGAGCCGTCCTTGCGAACCCGCCAGCCTTCGTGGCACGATCTTCCCGTGTCCGCCGTTTCCCTGAGTTCTTGTGCCGGTTTGCCTTGTGCCACATCTTCGGGAGTGTAGAAGCTGGAAAACGACCGGCCCATAACTTCCTCGGCCTTGCAGCCGGTGATCCTCTCGGCTCCGCTATTCCAGGTCGAGACGATGCCGGTCGGGTCGAGCACGACGATGGCGTAGTCTTCGATACTGTCGACCAAGAGTCGATACCTGGTCTCGATCCTCTCGCGCTCGATGAAATCGGCAATGATGTTGGCGATGCATTGGACGAAATAGACGTCGTCCGGGCTGTACTCCACTGGCTTGCGAGTGTGCGTGCCCAGGACGCCAAAGGGGCGATCCGCACCCTGGATGGCCACGCTCATGCCGCTGACGACGCCGTGATCGAGCAGCAGAGGCGGGCCAGCGAAGCGGGTTTCCGTGCGAAGGTCCGTGACAATGACCGGTTCACCTGCGGAGAGCGTGTAGCCCGCCTGCGATCCCCGGTCGGCGGGCACGGTCGCCTGGCCGACGAGTCCTTCGTTCCAGCCCACTCCGACGCGCAAGAGCAAGGATTGATTGTCCGGATGAAGTTCCAGAACCTTGCAAAACTCGTCGCCGAGGACGGTACTGACAGCTTCAACGCATCTTTGCAATAATGGATCGAGATGGAGCGATTTGAACGCGAACTGCCTGAGTTCTGCAACAGCCTTTTGCTGGCACAGGCGTTTCTGCTGCAGATACGCTTCGGCTTTGACTCGTTCGGTGATATCGCGATAATTGACGACGACGCCTTGCACACCTGGATCATGCAACAGGTTGGTCAGCACGGTCTGGAGCCAGCGCCACGAACCGTCCTTGCGCCGGTAGCGGAAGGCGATGGGCTCTGTGAAATTCTGGCCTTCAATGACGGCGGCGAATCGAGCCTGTACGGCTGCGAGGTCGTCGGGATGGACAAGTTCGGCAAAGGGCTTGCCAATGATTTCGCCGACAGTGAAGCCGGTAATGCGCGTGCCGGACGGGGTTCCGAAAATGACCTTGCCATCAGCCGTCACCAGCGAAATGCCATCGGCACCGTTCTCGATCAAGGCCCGGAAGCGCCGCTCGCTGGCTTGCAAAGCCGCCTCCGTCTGCCTGCGCAAAGTGATGTCTCGAAAAACGACCTGGATGGCCCATTGCCCCTTGAACAGGCAGCGCGCGCCGGATGATTCGACGACGATTTCTCGGCCATCAAGCCGCGTCAGCCGGAAGGGTTGCGGTGGAGTCGCCTGGCCGGTCTCGATGATGCTACGGCGGCGTGTCGCGGCTTGTGTCCGCTCATCGGGATGGAAAAACGCATCTATGGGTCGACCAAGCAGGGCTTCCAGGGAGGGACACCCCAGCAGAGTCAGAGCAACGGGGTTGCAGTAAGCGATACACTCGTTTTCCAGAATCAGAATGGCATCCTGGGACAACTCCACAAGACTTCGATAACGCTCCTCTTCTTCCCTCAACGCCATTTCCGCCCGTTTTCGCTGCGCAATACTGTGATGCATGACAATGAAGGTCGGCGGATCCATCTCCTCGACCTTGCTGACTTTCATCTGGAACCAGCGTTGCCGCGTCGGCGAATGGCAGGGACAATCCAGGGTGAACCGTGGCAGCGAGCCTTCCAGGACCGAGCGGATGCCATCGTGGGCCGCCTGTGCTGCGTCCGAATAGGGGCCGCTCGTCTGCCGTGCCACTTCGAGATAGTTGACGCCGACGCTGGTAGATTGCGGATCCGCGCTCTCGTCGGAGAATCGCCGCCAGGACCGATTGACGGCAACTATGGCGCCCTCGCGGCTCAAGACGGCCACGCTGTCGGGTAGTGCATCAAGAACTGCCTGGCTGAATCGAGGGTCTGTTCGCCAGTTCTTGGCCAAGCCGCCTGGAATGGTCGCCATTCCCGCCCCCCCTTTCCGCGCCGGCACGAACCTGCCTGACGGGCAATTTCAAGACAGACTTGCACGCAAAGGGCCCAGGGAAGCTCGAGGACTGTCACCTCAGCCTTCAAGCCTCTCTCGGTCCGGATGTCGCTCACAGGCATTGGTCCGACCCAAGAAGCTGCCCGTGGAGCAAATATGAAACCTCACCCTTCAAGGACCAGCTTGGCCGGTACTAAGACGAACAATGGGCGCAAATGGTTCCTGGAACTGCAGGATCAAGCGCCGTTGCAGGCGCAGCGTCTGCACCACGGTGACCGCGATTTGTGCCATTGTGGCTGTAACAAATCACTATCCTTCTTCCAGTCAAGGGCGCGGCGTTCCGCGCGCCGTTTCCTAAGATAGTCAACCGTTGGCAACAGACTGGTTGTTTCACCCCTGGCGATGTCGAAGCTAACCTATCGCGATGCCGGTCTCGACCTGGCCCTGTACGAGCAGGCGCTTGCGGGCATGGTGCCGTTCCTGAAGCGGACGCACACGCCGCGCGTGCTGGATGGTTTCGGCGGCTTCGCCAGCCTCTTCAGCCTCGATTACAACAACCGGCTGTTCGCGCGCAACTACCGCCATCCGGTCCTGGTGACCTGCACCGATGGGGTCGGCACCAAGCTCAAGATCGCCAGCTTGATGGGCAAGCATGACACCGTCGGCGTTGATCTCGTCGCCATGTCAGTGAACGATTGTCTATGTACGGGCGGCGAGCCTCTGGTTTTTCTGGATTACCTGGCGCTGCCGAAGGACGATCCGCCGCTGGTTCGCGAGCTGATCAAGGGCATCAGCGACGGCTGCATGGAAGCGGACTGCGCGCTGGTGGGAGGCGAGACGGCGATCCTGCCGGACTTCTATGCACCGGGCGATTACGACATGGCCGGCTTCTGCGTCGGCGTCGTCGAGCGGGCCCACATCATCAACGGCAAGGCCATCCAGCCGGGCGACATCGTGCTGGGGCTGGCCAGCTCGGGTCTGCATTCCAACGGCTACAGCCTGGCCCGCAAGGTCGTCCTCGAACATGCCGGGCTGAGTGTGACGGACTTCGTGCCCGAGCTTGGGCGCACGGTGGGCGAGGAGTTGCTCGAGCCGACGCGCATCTACGTCCGGGCGGTCAAGAAGATCCTGCAACACTATCCCGTCAAGAAGCGCGTGGTCCGCGGCCTGGCGCACATCACGGGCGAAGGCCTGCCGGGCAATGTGCCGCGCGTGCTGCCGCCGGGCCGGCGTGTGGTGATTCGCCGCAGCGCCTGGACCGTCCCGCCGGTGTTCAACTGGCTGCAACGGCTGGGCGGCATCGAGCAGGCGGAGATGGACACGGTCTTCAACCTCGGCATCGGCTTCGTCATGATCGTGGGTCGCTACTTCGCCGACAGCATCCAGCGGCAACTGCAGGAGGATCGCATTCCGACATACGTCATTGGCGAGGTGATTGCCGGGGAGCCGGGCGTGGACCTGGTGTAGGCCGATATTACGTTGTACGCACCGGGCTTTTCCCGGGGCGTTGCCCTGCGCTTCAACCTGCAAGGCCGTTGGCGTTGACGCGTTGACATGAGGGGCATGGGGAGCTACGGCCTGCTGATTATAACTTGGTTTATCGCAGTGGTGATAATTGTTCAGGTCCCGCGAGATTCGTCCAGCTCAGGATGTGCCGAGGGGGTATATGTCACTTTCTGGACGAATCCTGGACGAATCCTCGGAACGATCTGGCGCTGGCGGAGTCACTGACGGCGCTTGGTCAGTTGCTCGTCAATCTTCGCCGGTGTCTGGGTGTTGAACACGTCTGCCTTTTCAAGCCAGGCACGTCGCGCGACGGAGACGCCGTAGGTCGTCAGCGCGATCTCCGAGGTGGCATGGGCATCCGGGTTGATGACCAGCTTCACGCCCAGCGCCTTGGCGCGCTTGCAATGGATCCAGTCTAGGTCGAGGCGCTGTGGATGGGCGTTGATCTCGACCATGGTGCCATGCTTGGCGGCTGCCTTGAGGATCGCCTCGAGGTCCACCTTGTAGCCGTCGCGGCGGAGCAGCAACCGGCCGGTCGCGTGGCCGAGCATGGTGACGCGCGGATGACTGACCGCCTTCAGGATACGAGCGGTCATCTCGGCCTCGGTCAGGTTGAAGTGAGTATGCACACTGGCGACGACATAGTCGAAGCTGGCCAGTGTCTTGTCATCGAAGTCAAGCCGGCCATCGGGCAGGATGTCGCACTCCGTCCCCTTGAAGAGTCGGACGCCCTTCAGCTTCTTGTTGAGCGCATCGATGTCGGCTTGCTGCTTGCGGACGCGCTCCGGCGTCAGGCCGTTGGCGACGTTGAGCGACTGTGAATGGTCGGCAATGCCGAGATACTTGTAGCCGAGCTTTCTGGCGGAGAGGGCCATCTCTTCGAGGCTGGCGCTGCCGTCGCTCCAGGTCGTGTGGCAGTGGAAGGCGCCGGTCAGATCCTCGGGCCGGATCAAGGTCGGCAGCTTGTGCGCGGCGGCGGCGTCGATCTCGCCGGTATTCTCGCGCATCTCCGGCTCGATGTAATCGAGATCAAGCGCCTTGTAGATGTCCGCTTCTTCCTTGCAGGTCACGCTCTTCTTTGGGCCGGCCAGCTCGTACTCGTTCAGCTTGAGGCCATATTGCTGGGCGCGCTGCCGCAGCGTGACGTTGTGCTCCTTGCTGCCGGTGAAGTAATTGAGCGCGAACGGAAACTGCTGTTCGCTGACGACACGGAGGTCGGCGTTGATGAGAGACCGGCCGGCGACGCCATCGACGGCGGTCATGATGCTCGACTTGGTCTCGCCGTGGCCCACGATCTGGACCACCTGCGGCAGCGCCACGAAGGCGTCCATGATTGGCTTCGGCTTCGCCGAGCTGATGAGGATATCGATGTCCTTGATCGTTTCGCGGCGCCGCCGCAAGCTCCCGCAGAGCTCGATGCGGCTGACGCCCGGCAAGGCGCGCAGCCCGTCAACGAGTTGCTCGGCGATATACAAGGCGTGATCAAGGCGGAAGCGATTGCCCATCTGGCCGAGGAAGGCGATGCCATCCAGGATCTTCTGCTGCGTCCTGGCGCCGAAGCCCTTGAGATGGGCGACCTCGTCGGCGGCGCAGGCGGTTTGCAGCTTGTCGAGGCTGTCGATGCCGAGCTGGTCGTACATCGCCTTCACCTTCTTCGGGCCGATGCCCGGGAGGCGGAGCATGACCAGCAAGCCTGGAGGTGTCTTGTCCTTCAGCTCCTCGTAGAAGGGTAGATGGTCCGTGGTGACAAGGAGCGAGATCTTGTCCTTGAGCGTCGCGCCGATGCCGGGGACCTCGTCGAGCTTGCCGGCGGCGACGACCTCGCTCAGGCTGCCCTCGAGCTGCAAGATGGCACGGGCCGCCCGCGAGTATGCCAGGCAGCGAAACTGGTTCTCGCCCTGCAGCTCGAGCAGCGTGGCAATCTCTTCCAGCACTGCGGCGACCTGGTCCTTGTCCATGCGGCTTATTGTAGGCTCATGTTTCGCGCTCGCAAACAACCGGGCGAACCAGGCGAGCGATTGTCCGATCGTTGCGAGCGCGAAACGTGAACAAGCCTATTGCCTCGTCAAAGCTAGTATGTCGGGTTGGGTGCCATGGCCACGGCCTTGCGTGGCCATGCTCACCCAAAGCGGTGAGCATGGCACCCCAAAAAGACTAACCCGAAAATTAAGGTTGGACAGAGCACTATGCAGCTTCTGCCAGGTCCGCCGCGGCGCGGTGGCCGCGAAGCATCAGCTCCAGGGCGAGGACCAGACGATCCGGTCCGCGGCCATCGATGAGCTTGCGGGCGCAGCGGGCCATCGACTGGCGTTCCAGGGAGTCGCCGAGAAGGTTTTGAACCGAAGTGCGGATGGTGGAGGCGGACACGTTTTCGTGCCAGCCCAGGCAGGTGGCACAGCCCTCCTCCTCGAGCCGTTGCGCGGTCGGCCAGTGGGCCTCGGACTGCAGGATCATGAGCTGCGGCACGCCGATGCAGGCGAGTTCAAGCGACCAGCCGGAGCCGCTGGTGATGGCGAAATGGCAGCGCACCAGGCGGGCGATGATCTCCGCCGGTTCCAGGGCGATCTCGACACGATCCGGGTTGGCCTCCGCCAGCGCCTGGATCTTCTCCATGTCCGGATGGAACGGCTTGACGATGATGTCCACCTTGCCGAGCTTGGGCATGCCGAGCAGCAACTTGGCCAGCTCGAGGGTCCGCAGGTTAGGGTCGTCCTCGCCGAGCGCGACGAGTGCGCGGAACTGCCCGGTGGCCGGCTTGCCATTGATGGCGGGCAGCGGCGCCGGTTCCTGGGAGCGCACGGGTCGCATGCGCCGGACTTCGGGGCGGACCAGCGTGTAGCGTCGGCCCAGCAGGAGCTGAGCGCCGGGTAGAAACTCATAGCTGTCGCGCGCCGGGCCCAGCAGCGGATTGATGATCAAGTTCGATGGCAGGCGGATGGTGGCGGTGTGATCGAGCGACACCAGCATCGGCCCCAGGCACGAGAGGTGCGCGAGGTAGTCCTCGCTGGCGCTGGCGTCATCGACGATGATGGCAGCCGGCTTGAGCTTGCGAATCTCCTGGGTCGTCTGCCGCAGATCATGCTTGTCGCCGATCAGCCGATCCGTGGCAATCCACTCGTTGCCCTGGCGCCTGATCTTCGTTGCCAGAGATGAGGGTTCGAGATTCGACAGGAAGTACGCAGTGCGGCGACGCCGCTGCAGCGCTGCCGACAGGATCAAGCAGCGCGCGATGCGCTCGTAGCCGGTCTGCGGGTTGGCATCCACGCGGATCAGGACAGGTTCGCGAGTCATTCTCTGTTCCTCGGTGACAGGGGAAGGGAAGGGAGTCGGCGCGCACGCTCATTGCGAGGGCAACGAAGGGATTGGGTACTATCGATGCAGGATCGGGGTCGGCTTGCGCCACTCGTGCGCCGACCATGGAGCACGAAAGGTGCAAGCGTTGACTGGAATCAACTCCGAGATGGCAGGATTCCAGACACGCAGCTTGAGCGGATGGGAGCGCGAAATTCTCGCGCGGAACCCGAACGGGTTCCGAAGACAAAGTCTCGGAGCATCGAATACCTCTTCCGTGAGTGTGCCCCGGATCGTGACTTGTGGGCGGCCCGGGGTTGTCGAGACGGTTCCGTCGTCGCGACGGCGGAATCTTACTCCAGAGGCGGCGATCAAAAAAAGATCAAATCCGTGTGACTTGCATCCCACACCGGGCACATGGGGGCGCCGCGCCTCGGACTGGAATTTTTGTCCGGGTCAAGCTAAAAGCCCGTCGCGAGCTGGGAAGCCGCCCTCAAGGCCAACCCTGATGTTCCGCGCGGAACACTCGGTGCGGTCGGCATGCGTCGGGCAAGCTTTCCAGCCTGACAGGGGACATCCTGGGGCCGACTCACAGCGCTCCACGTATTTGCTAGAATCTTTGTGAACGGAATTACCGCAAGGAGTGGTTGACATGGAAAAGCGCCGGCTGGGACGTGGTCTCGATGAGTTGCTCAGTATGACGCAGGAGCAGGAATCGGCCGCCGCGCTCAGGGTGGAGGTCCCGCTGGATCGCATCCAGGCGAATCCTCATCAGCCTCGCAAGGCCTTCGACCAGGACGAGCTGTCCGCCATGTCGGCGACAGTCAAGTCGCACGGCATCCTCCAGCCGCTGGTCGTCCGGCAGGTCGGCGACCAGTATCAGATTATCGCCGGCGAACGCCGCTATCGCGCAGCCCAGCAAGCAGGCCTCGCGGCGGTGCCGGTCCGCGTCGTTGATTTCAACGACCAGGAAGTCGTCGAGGCAGCCCTCATCGAGAACATCCACCGCACGGATCTCAACCCGATCGAGAAGGCCCAGGGCTTCAAGGACTACCTGGATCGCTTCAGCCTGAATCACGAGCAACTTGCACACCGCCTGGGCCTGGCCCGCTCGACGATCACTAACCTGGTAAACCTGCTGGAGTTGCCGGCGGAGATACAGGACGGCCTGCGCGTCAACCACATCACCGAGGCACACGCCAAGATTCTCAAGGGCATCAAGGACCACGACCGGCAGATGTCCACCTACAAACAAATCGTTGCCCTTGGACTCAGCGTGAAAGCGACCGAGCAGTTCCTGCGCGAACAACGCGACGAACTCGACCCTGCCGAGTCGCAGCCGGAACGCGGCGAGGAGAAGACGGCCCACGTCCGCAGTCTGGAGGATGAACTGCGTCAGCGCCTGGCCACGCCGGTCGAGATCAAGCTCCGCGGCAAAGAGAAGGGACAGATCGTCATCCGCTTCGACAGCAACGACGATTTCATGCGTGTCATGGACATGCTCAGGCGATAGAATGATCTACCACGGGGCGTAGCTCAGTTTGGCTAGAGCGCATGGTTTGGGACCATGAAGTCGCAGGTTCGAATCCTGTCGCCCCGACTTGAAAGGCAAATCGAAACGGACCTGCTCGGAGATTCCGAGCAGGTCCGCAACGACGATCAATCAATCCGCTGAGCTCAGGCAGTCAAATCGAAACGATCAAGATTCATCACCTTGTTCCAGGCGGCGACGAAGTCATGGACGAACTTCTTCTCCGCGTCAGAACTTCCATAGACTTCGGCGAGGGCACGGAGTCGGGAGTCTGACCCGAAGACCAGGTCAACTCGTGTACCGGTCCACTTGACGGCACCCGACTTGCGATCGCGACCTTCGAACAAGTCTGCATCTTTCGAGGCTGGCTTCCACTCCGTGCTCATGTCAAGCAGGTTTACAAAGAAGTCGTTGGTCAGCGCCTCGGGTCGCTTGGTGAAGACGCCGTGTCGAGTCTGACCGAGGGTCGTATTCAGGACGCGCATACCACCCACGAGCACGGTCATTTCGGGCGCGGTCAGGGTCAGCAACTGTGCCCTGTCGATCAACAATGCCTCGGCCGGCACGCTGTATTTGCCCTTGAGGTAATTGCGGAAGCCGTCCGCGATCGGTTCGAGGAAGCTGAACGATTCCACGTCGGTCTGTTCTGCGGATGCGTCCATGCGACCCGGTGTGAACGGCACCGTGATGGTGTGGCCGGCATTCTTGGCGGCCTGCTCGACCCCCGCGCACCCCGCCAAGACGATGACATCAGCCAGGGAGACCTTCTTGCCGCCGGACTGCGACCGGTTGAATGCGCCCTGAATGCCCTCAAGAGTCTTCAGAGCCTTCGCGAGCTGCGCGGGCTGGTTGACTTCCCAGTCCTTCTGCGGCGCCAGGCGAACGCGGGCGCCATTGGCACCACCCCGCATGTCGGAACCACGATACGTGGAGGCTGACGCCCAGGCGGTCGAGACCAGCACCGAGATGGAAAGACCGGACGCCAGGATATCTCGTTTGAGTGAGGCGATGTCCTGCGAATCGATCAGCGGGTGGTCCACGTCGGGGATGGGGTCCTGCCAGAGAAGCACTTCCTTGGGCACTTCCGGGCCGAGATAGCGCGTCCGGGGACCCATGTCGCGATGTGTGAGCTTGAACCACGCCCGGGCAAACGCATCCGCGAGTTGGTCGGGATTCGCCAGGAACCGCCGGGCAATCTTCTCGTACGCAGGATCGGCGCGCAAGGCGATGTCCGTCGTGAGCATGGAGGGCGCAATCCTCTTCGAAGGGTCGTGAGCGTGAGGCACGGTGCCCGCGCCAGCATCGTTCTTCGGCTTCCACTGGTGCGCACCGCCCGGGCTTCGGGTCCGCTCCCATTCGTAGCCGAAGAGGTTCTGGAGGTAGCCGTTGCTCCATTTCGTGGGCGTGGAGGTCCAGGTGACTTCCAGGCCGCTGGTGATTGTGTCGGCCCCCTTGCCTGAGCCAAAGCTGTTTCTCCAGCCGAAGCCCTGAGCCTCGAGGCCTGCCGCTTCGGGTTCGGGCCCGACCTTGGAAGAATCGGCGGCGCCATGAGTCTTGCCGAACGAGTGGCCACCGGCGATCAGCGCGACAGTTTCCTCGTCGTTCATGGCCATTCGACCAAAGGTGTCGCGGATGTCGTGAGCCGCTGCGACTGGATCCGGGTTGCCGTCCGGACCCTCCGGGTTCACGTAGATCAGCCCCATCTGCACCGCTGCCAGTGGTTGTTCGAGATTGCGCGAGTGGTGCTCGCCATTGGCGGAGTCGTCAGACGAAACCACTGCACCTGCCTTCTTCACCCCCTCGGAACCGTTGGCGTAACGGATGTCGCCCCCGAGCCAGGTGGTCTCTCGACCCCAGTAAACGTCCTGATCCGGCTCCCAGGTGTCCTCACGGCCGCCGGCGAATCCAAACGTCTTGAAGCCCATCGTCTCCAGTGCGACGTTGCCAGTGAGGATCATCAGGTCCGCCCATGAGATCTTCCGGCCATACTTCTGCTTGATTGGCCAGAGTAGCCTGCGGGCCTTGTCGAGGCTCACGTTGTCAGGCCAGCTGTTGAGCGGCGCGAAGCGTTGCTGGCCTCGGCGGGCTCCGCCACGACCGTCTCCGGTGCGGTATGTTCCAGCGGCGTGCCAGGCCATCCTGATGAACAACGGGCCGTAGTGCCCGAAGTCTGCCGGCCACCAGTCCTGCGAGTCGGTCATCAGCGCAGCGAGATCTTTTTTCACTGCCGCCAGGTCAAGGCTCTTGAACTCCTTGGCGTAGTTGAAGTCCACGCCCATCGGATCTGACCTGCGTGAATGCTGGTGCAGCAGTTCGAGCTTTAGCTGATTCGGCCACCAGTCGCGATTCGACGTGCCGGTGCCGGCGACCGGGTGGAAGGGGCATCTGGTTTCTGTGGACATGTACTTTCTCCTTCGGTCCTTGATCTGAGGTTGTTTAAATGTCGCCTTCAGTGGTCAGTTGCCCCGCGAGCCTCGATCTACTGCGAGACATTTCGGACACGTTCCCCAGTAGATAACCTCCGCCTCGCTGATCTCGTAACCCGAGGCGTCGGCGGCGGTCAAGCACGGGGTGTCGCCGACGGCGCAATCGACATCGACTGTTTTTCCGCAACGGCGACAAATCAAGTGATGATGGTTGTCTCCGACACGATCCTCGTAACGGGCAGGTGATCCAGCAGGTTGAATACGCCTGATTATGCCTTTCTCGGCCAGTACTCCCAGTGCGTCGTACACTGCCTGTCGCGAGATGGCGCCAATCTCTGCGCGAACACTTGCGGCAACTTCATCCGCCGTGCAATGGGGACGCCCCGACACAGCCCGGAGCACCGCCAATCGCTGCGCCGTGATCTGGACACCGTGTATGCGAAGTAGCTTGGTCGAGTCATCGTCCATGGCCTTATCGTAGGGCTGCTCTGGACGAAGTCAAGTTATGGAGTCTTTCCAAATCTGGCCATGGTCTGCTATCACGTCAGCCGCGATTTCGGGGGCGGACAGTCCGTGGTGACATCCTATGTGGCCCACGCCAGCGGACGAGACCCGTGGCAGCGGGGGGTCAGAAGCCGCAAGGCAAAGTTGTTAATTGGATTGAGAATTTTCTTGCAATCCTGCTTTGGGCTGTTAGGATCCAGGGTGCCACTCTTCTACTCTTTTCCCCATTTTTGGGAGGTCCGGCCATGTTGACCAGCTACCTGGTGCGGTGTCCTTTCCCGGCTTGCGATTGGTTCGGCAGCTTGCTCCCAACTCAGGACACGGACTCCTGGCGCGGTTCGGTGCCGACCACGCCTGTCGCAACCTTTGAGTGTCCTCAGTGCCGGCACCAATGGCGCGCCCGCGTTCAGGGAGATGATGTCATTCCCCTGCCGCTGGAACAGCAGCCCCAACTCGTTTTTTGATCAAGCCAGCAAGCACGGACACGAGTCGCCAGAACGCCGACCCAAACTGATCACGCTGCGCGATCAGCGCAGATTTGCGCTGGTTGAGCCGCGATTTTGTTGATAAGATTTTTGAGGGCAGCAAGCTCCGGAGAGGTGGCTGAGTGGCCGAAAGCGCCGGTTTGCTAAACCGGTAAGGGGGGTAAACCTCCTTCAGGGGTTCGAATCCCCTCCTCTCCGTTTCACGCTGTTTCTCAGCCCATCGCCCCTGCGACACGGCCACTTCTCACAGCCCGCTACTGCTAAACGATATCGTTTTCTCGGTTTCAACAAAGGCAAACTCAGCCTAAATGGTCGTTTCGTAGGTCCCTGAGCAGCAGTCAGTCGTGGCAGGGCGAGGCCATGACCGCATCTGGTTCTTGTCACTCCGCGGCTCGGTGCCTCGCCCCGCCAAAAGTCGACTCATCGCATCAAGTCGTAGTCGGCAAGCCGAGTGCACAGGTAGCGGCTTGCAACTTGTCAAAGTCGATAGGCTCAGCAATATCTCTCTCGCGCGCATTACAGATTCCCTCCTTTCACGGATGTCCGTTTCATTCGCCGAGGTTGTTTTCGCATCTCGCCTACCTTTCCTGTCTTGTCTGCGATTGTCTCGTGGGGCGAATCAACGTATATGTCAGTGCCGATTACTTCAATCAGAGGCAAACATGTCGCAAGTCCGCGTTCCCTCCTGGCCGAGCGTCAGGATCGTCCTTATCGCGCTGGCCCTGGTAACGGCTGGCAGCCTGGTCCATTTCATGTTTCTCGACAAGCCGGGCGACTTGCCGGTCTACCAGCTGGCGGCGGAGCGGATGGAACGCGGCGAGGTGAACTATCGACCGGGGAACGGACCCGGCTGGGCCTATCCACCGTTTCAGGCGCTGTTGTTCATTCCGCTCAATCACCTGGGACCAGGAGCTGACCGCCTGGTGTGGTACGCATCGCAGCTGGCGATCATCGCGCTCATCGTCTGGCGTTTGCAAACGCTGCTGGCACGCCTGGGAATGGACCTCAGCGTCGAGTTTCGCCAGGGCAGCCTCGGCAAGCGCGTGTTGATCGGCATCGTCGTCGCCGGGGCTTGCTATTACCTGTCCTGGCCTTACATCGCGCTGACCAACGATCTGTTCATCTTGCTGTTTCTGGTGCTGGGACTGGAAGCATTCTGTCTGGGGCGCGATCTGCAGGCGGGTTTCTGGTTTGGCATCGGCGTGGCCTGCAAGCTGACGCCGCTGCTGTTCTTGCCGCTGCTCGTCTGGCAACGGCGCTGGCGGGCATCGGCAGTGATGGCGGCCACGATTGCCATCGCTACCTTGCTGCCCGACGCACTCTATCCACAAGAGACCGGCGAGTTGTGGTGCGTCACCTGGTACAAGACGTTTGGCGCAAAAGTATCCCTGGGTCAGCCGGCGGCGGCAGGCGGCGCCTGGTATGCGATCGATTATCACAATCAGAGCCTGGCCGGAACGATATTCCGAGTGTGTGCTCCAGAATCGCTGTGGCCGGCGATGCAGAACGAAGTCGGCGGTACCAGCCTGTGGCCTTTGACTCCTGAATCGATTCGCCTGATCACGCTGTCCGCCTTCGTGCTGACCGTGGCCCTGCTCTCCTTCATCTGCTGGCGGCGGACGCAGCCGGGCGATCTGTCCGTGGATGCCGTGTGCCGGCGCCTGGTGCAAGGCAGCACCGTGATATGCGCGATGCTGCTCCTTTCACCACAGACCCACAAATCGCACTACGGGCAGCTGGTGGCGCCGCTGGCGACGTTGCTCTTCATCCAGCTCGCTCGTCGGCCTAGCCCCGTCGTGACGAGCGTGCTGGCCTTCGCCTGTCTCTGCACCAGCCTGCTGCACCGTACCTTCATCGGCGCGGACCTGGGCGTGCTGCTGCAAGGCTACGGCACGTTCACCTGGTGTGCCATCGCCTGCCTTGCCGGTCTGGCATACGCGACCCTGCGCGGTCCGGCGCCGCTAGTCCCCTTCAGTGCTGGCCTGCCACTACGACGCGCCGCCTGAAGGGCTGCTGCGGCACGCCCTCAGGCGGGTCGATCCTCACGGCAACACCCCATTTTTCGCAATTTCCCCAAGTTGCGATGCCATGTCCCGCCGGTTGGGTTTGACGGATTCGCGGCAAGCGCTAGAATTGCGATAGGCTCGTCATGGAGGATGGGTCACGACCGTTCGAGGTCCGTAGCCATGTGGTACTACAATCCCGAGCATCCATTGCGGCGTCTATTTGCAGGCCTGACGGAGCAGGCCTTCATTGAGTCCCTGGGCATGGGCGACCCGCCACTGGTCGACTACCTTTCGGAATTGCTGTCGCGCTTCACCCATCTGGATTCGGTGTTTCGCCTGCGCGACACCAAGGGCAAGCGACTGGAAGAGGTAGCGGACATGTTGCTCGAGGCGCAGGCCCTGCCCGCCGAGGGCCGCACTTGCCGTGAAGTTCATCGTCATATCGGCGACTTCACGCTGTTCTGGACGGGCGTCTATCCAGAGGCCCTGAAGCGAATCCAGTCAACGCTGCGCAAGGACCACTTCATCGATTACTGCGAGCAGGGCAAGCGCTCCTATTACATCGCCAGCACTTACGAGGACGACCCGTATCGCGAGGAAGCCCCGGTGCTGCGCCGGCTCAGCGATCATTTCGAGATTTGCGCCTTTGGCCTTGGCCAGGTGCGCCGTGAATGGGAGAAGATCACGCCGACGCCTGGGACGAAGCCGCTCGCGTGATTTGCTTTGCGCAAGGATTCGCTGATGGCGCGTCTTTAATGCTAGAAATCCGAAAGCGAAACTCTGCCTCCGACCGGAATAGATAGTCGGCTCGGCAGGCGCCTCGCCCTCCCGAAACGGTAACATTTAACTAAGGTTTTGCAAAGCTGCAGCTGGCCTTGTCAAAATGGGCAATTTCGTTCAAATTCCTGGTAATTTCACATGGCGCACGACGACCACGGAGGGTCCGGTCATGCCAGGGATTGTCGAGTTC
>Ga0194132_10008014_pt1 | contig 15349 bp, 14 predicted proteins | sample TA2KigOf80mmetaG_FD_148612 | JGI IMG/M metagenome (GOLD analysis project Ga0194132, IMG submission 148612) | Freshwater microbial communities from Lake Tanganyika, Tanzania - TA2015054 Kigoma Offshore 80m | ecosystem: Environmental > Aquatic > Freshwater > Lake | place: Tanzania: Lake...
CTTGATCGGGGACAGGGCCTACGACAGCGACCCGCTGGACGAAGAACTGCGAAAGGACGGGATCGAGATGATCGCTCCGCATCGCTCGAACCGCGTCAAGCCTCCGACACAGGATCGCCGCCGGCTGGCCCCAATCCTCTGAAAAACCGTCGTAAAATTCCGCATCACGGTTAAGAGTTTGTTAAATTTCCCCCCTCAGGCTATTCGGGACCGAGGGCATTTCGGGAGGGCGAACGTGGCCGAGCAGAGACCCGCCGACGGCGAAGCCGGAAACGCGCGCACGCCCCCGCAAACGGCGCTCGCGGTCGCGCTCAAATACGAACCCGCAACCGAGTTCGCGCCCAAGGTGGTGGCGAGCGGCCGGGGCTCGATCGCCGAACAGATTCTCGCCATCGCCTTCGCCAAGGGCATCAAGGTGCGCGAGGACGCCGACCTCGCCCAGCTGCTGAGCGTGATCGAGATCGACAGCGAAATCCCGATCGAGGCCTTCGCCGCGGTCGCCGAAATTCTCGCCTACGTCTACCGCGCCAACGGCGATTGGCCCGATTTCCTGGAGCGGATCAAGAACGCGGCAACTCCCGAGGAACGTCCCGCATGAGCAAGACCCCGCCTTCGGGCCCGCCCGCGCACCCACCGGCACCCCACGTGCTGACCGGGGAACTGGCGCGGGTGCGCGTCGCCATCGCGCGCGCCAAGGACGACCTCGCCCAGGACCGCATGCCCGATCTCGCCGACCTGCGCTCGATGGTCGCCGGAGTCTGCGCCACCGCCCTGCACGGCGCCGAATCCGGCGGCGCCCCCGATCCGGCGAAGGCGAGCGCGCTGGAGGCCATGCTCGCCGAGCTCGAGGTGCTCGAGGACGAAGTGCGCAAGTTCCGCGACCGCCTGGCCAAGCAAGGCCGGGGATAGGCCCCAGGGAGTCGCCCGTGGATTTCGGCGATTACTTCCGTTTCGTGCTGGCGCTCGCGTTCGTGCTCGCCCTGATCGGGGTGATGGCGTGGCTGCTGACCGCGGTCATCACGGGAATGATGCTGGTCTTCGCCGATCGTTTCCGCGCCGCCTGGAGCGTATTCGCGCCGCTGTGAGCGGCGGAGGCACGGACCATGGCCGAGCAAGACGACGCCGACAAAACAGAAGATCCTTCGGGACGAAAACTCGATCGCGGCCGCGCCCGCGGCCAGGTCGCCCAATCCCAGGAAGTCGCCCATTGGGGCATCCTGATGGCGGGCGCGCTGCTGGTCCTGTTCGCCGCGCCGTGGACCATGAGGCACGTCGCGCGCGTGGCGCTGCCGTTCCTCGAATCGCCCTCGCAGATCCCGGCCGACATGGGCCGCCTGCAAATGCTGTTCGGCGACGTCGCGCTCGCCCTGCTGGTGGCGGTATGGCCGGTGTTCCTGTTCCTGGTGATCGCGGCGCTCGCCATCCACATCGTACAGACCGGGCTGGTGTGGGCAACCGAAAAATTCGAGCTCGACTGGAACCGGCTTTCGCCGATCAGCGGCTTCAAGCGCCTGGTTTCGACGCGCACGCTCGCCGAGTTCGTCAAGGGCATCGTCAAGATCGCCGTCATCGGCGGCGTCATCTTCACCGCCGCGCTGCCGATCCTGAAGGACGTCGAGCTGCTGCCGGCGATGAGCCTCGGCGCGGTGCTCGACCATTCCGAGGCGGTGGTGCTGCGCGTCGCCGCCGCGACGCTCGCGGTGCTGACCGTAATCGCCGGGTTCGACTACGTCTACCAGCGCTACATGTTCCTGCGCCAGATGCGCATGAGCAAGCACGAGGTCAAGGAGGAGCACAAGCAGGCCGAGGGCGACCCCCACGTCAAGGCGCGCATCCGCTCGCTCCGGCGCGAGCGCGCACGCCAGCGCATGATGGCGGCGGTGCCGAAGGCGACCGTGGTCGTCACCAACCCGACCCACTACGCGGTCGCGCTCGCCTACGAGATGGAGAAGATGGAGGCGCCCAAGCTGGTCGCCAAGGGCGCCGATTACGTCGCGCTCCGCATCCGCGAGATCGCCGAGGAGCACGAGGTGCCGATCGTCGAAAACCCGCCGCTCGCCCGCGCCCTGTTCGCCAGCGTCGAGCTGGACCAGGAAATCCCGATCGAGCACTATAAGGCGGTGGCCGAGGTGATCGGCTACGTCATGCGCCTCAAGGGCAAGCTGCATTGACATGAATCGTCCCAACCCGCCGCGCGGAACTCCGCCGCGCCCGCCGACCCTGGGCGAAGCGGCGAAGAACGCGCTCGGCGCCTTCCGCGCGTGGTGGTCGCCGCCCGATGATCGCGAACGCGGCGAGCGAGACGCAGTCGACTCCCGTCGCTCGCGCGACGAGGCGGCCATGGCCGAATACCTCGACAACCTGCCGGCAGGGATCTTTTCCGCCGACGCCGACGGGCGCATGCTCTACGTCAACCGCACGCTCGCCGACTGGCTCGGGCGCTCGGCGGGCGCCATCGTCGGCCGCCCGTTCGCCGACTTTGTCGTCGAGGCGACGCCGTTTCCGCTCCCGCCCGAAGGCGGCGCGCTCGACGGCGGCGACATCGTGCTCGCCGACGATGCTGGCGGCTCGTTTCCCGCGGTGCTGCTGCAAACGGTGCGCGCCGGCGCCGACGGCCTGCCGCTTTACACCCGCTCCCTGGTGATGCGCGATTTCGCCCGGCGCGCGGAAACCGCGCCCGCCGCGCCCGCGTTGCCGGCGTGGCTGTTCGAGCGCTCCCCGGTCGGGATCGCCCTGCTCGACTATTCCGGCATAGTCGCCGAATGCAACGAGGCGTTCCTCGCGCTGGTCGGCGCGCCGCGCGACGCCGTGATCGGCCGCCCGCTCGCCGAGCGGCTGGCGCCCGAGGACCGCGCCGAGGCCGCTGCCCAGTTCTCCAAACTGGTGATGGGCACCGCGCCCGCGGCCCACGTCGAGGTGCGGCTCGTCGGCGCAGAAGGGGCCGAGCGCGCCGCCGCGATCCACGCCCGTCCGGCGGGCGAAGGCGGCGACGACCGGCTGGTGCTGCACGTGGTTGACACCACCGAGCGCAAGCACCTGGAGGTGCAGTTCGCCCAGGCGCAGAAGATGCAGGCCATGGGCCAGCTCGCCGGCGGCATCGCCCACGACTTCAACAACCTGCTCACCGCCATGATCGGCTTTTCCGATCTGCTGCTCGCGCGCCACGGCGCAGGCGATCCCTCGTTCGCCGACATCATGCAGATCAAGCAGAACGCCAACCGCGCCACCAACCTGGTGCGCCAGCTGCTCGCGTTCTCGCGGAAGCAGACGCTGGCCCCGGTGGTGCTCGACGTAGCCGAGGCGCTCGCCGATCTCTCGCACCTGCTCGGCCGCCTGCTCGGCGCCAAGATCGAACTCAGGCTCGAACACGGCCGCAACCTCGCCCACGTGCTGGTCGATCGCGGCCAGTTCGACCAGGTGATCATCAACCTCGCGGTCAACGCCCGCGACGCCATGCCGGGCGGCGACACGCTCGCCATCCGCACCGGCATGGCCGAGATCGCCGCGCCGACCCAGCGCGGCCACGAGCTGGTCGCGCCCGGCCGCTACGTCGCGATCGAGATCGCCGACACCGGCTCCGGCATCCCGAAGGAAAATCTTTCCCGCATCTTCGAGCCGTTCTTCTCGACCAAGGAAGTGGGCGCCGGCACCGGGCTCGGGCTTTCGACCGTCTACGGCATCGTGCACCAGACCGGCGGCTACATCTTCGTCGAATCGGCGGTCGGCGAGGGCAGCACCTTCACCATCTACCTCCCCGCGCAGGAACAGGCGGCGGCCGACCGCACCGCCAAGGCGCGGGTGCCGGCGGCGGAACTCGACGCCGACCTCACCGGCGCCGGCACCATTTTGCTGGTGGAGGACGAGGACGCGGTGCGGCTCTTCGGCGGGCGCGCGCTCCGCAACAAGGGCTACCGGGTGCTGGAAGCCGCCGACGGCGAACAGGCCCTCGACGTGGTCAACCAGGCGATCGGCGAGGGCCAGAAGATCGATTTGATTCTCAGCGACGTAATCATGCCCGGCATGGACGGCCCGACCCTCGTGCAGCTTTTGCGCCAGGAACTGCCGGGGGTGAAAGTCATATTGATGTCGGGCTACGCCGAGGACGCGGCGCGCGCGCTCGAAAACGATCCCTCGCTCAACTTCCTGCCCAAGCCCTTCAGCCTCGCCGGTCTCGCCGGCAAGGTGAAGGAAGTGATGAAGAGTTGATCCTCTCCCGGGGTGTCGCGCCGCGCAGATTCGCCGTGAACTTATCGGGAACATGATGTTAAAACACTATATAAATCAATAATTTATAAAATACGCTGGACGGCGAGAACAAAACGCGTACATTGGCCCCAAGGCGTCGCGCCCGAGGAATACGGGAAACATTGGAACCGCCGCAACCCCTATGGAATAAGTGAGGCACGTCATGTCCGCCAACCCCGCTTTGCGTCTCGTCGAGAAGGACACTATGGACCGCAACAAGGCGATCGAGGCCGCCGTCAGCCAGATCGAGCGCGCCTTCGGCAAGGGCTCGATCATGAAGCTCGGCCAGAGCCACATCGACGTCGAGACCGAGGCCGTCTCCACCGGCTCGCTCGGCCTCGACATCGCCCTCGGCATCGGTGGGCTCCCGCGCGGGCGCGTGGTCGAGATCTACGGGCCCGAGGCTTCGGGCAAGACCACCCTCGCGCTCCACGTCATTGCCGAGGCGCAGAAGAAGGGCGGCGCCTGCGCCTTCATCGACGCCGAGCACGCCCTCGATCCGTCGTATGCCAAGAAACTCGGGGTCGACGTCGAGAACCTGCTCATTTCCCAGCCCGACGCCGGCGAGCAGGCGCTCGAAATCGCCGACACGCTGGTGCGCTCCGGCGCGGTCGACGTGCTGGTGGTCGACAGCGTCGCCGCCCTGGTGCCGCGCGCCGAACTGGAAGGCGAGATGGGCGATTCCCACGTCGGCCTGCACGCCCGGCTGATGAGCCAGGCGATGCGCAAGCTCACCTCCTCGGTCGCGCGCTCCAAGTGCATGATCATCTTCATCAACCAGATCCGCATGAAGATCGGCGTCATGTTCGGCAACCCCGAGACCACCACCGGCGGCAACGCCCTCAAGTTCTATTCCTCGGTCCGCCTCGAAATCCGCCGCATCGGCGCGATCAAGGAGCGCGACGAAGTGGTCGGCTCCCACACCCGCGTCAAGGTGGTGAAAAACAAGCTGGCGCCGCCCTTCAAGATGGTCGAATTCGACATCATGTACGGGGAAGGCGTCTCCAAGCTCGGCGAGCTGGTCGATCTCGGCCTCAAGGCCGGCATCGTCGAGAAGTCCGGCTCCTGGTTCTCCTACGATTCCGAGCGCATCGGCCAGGGCCGCGAGAACGCCAAGGCGTATCTGAAGGAACACCCCGACGTCGCCGACGCGATCGAAGCCAAGATCCGCGCCAACGCCGGCCTCGTCTCCAAAGCCATGATGAGCGGCGGCGCGAGCGAGGGCGAAAGCGACGGCGGCGAGCCCCCCAACGCCGCCGAGTAACGTCGCGGCGGAGTAGCCGCGCGGCTGTTTCCAATTTCTCTCCTGGCCGGCTTGCGGGCCCCGCTCACGCGGGGCCCGGTCGTTTTGGGGCTATGGGCCTCCGCCTGGACACGCCCCATCCCCGGGCGCTAAAACCCCTGACCCCGGTAAAATCCCGGCAAGCTCCTTAGTTCGCAAGCCCTTGCCGGGCTTTGGATTCTGGCCGTCGAGGTTCTAAAGTCGATCCCATGCAAAGCGTCAACGACATCCGCCGCGCCTTCCTCGACTATTTCGCCCGCCACGGCCACCGGATCGTGGATTCGTCGCCCTTGGTGCCGCGCAACGACCCGACGCTGATGTTCGCCAATTCGGGGATGGTCCAGTTCAAGAACGTCTTCACCGGCCTCGAGGCCCGGCCCTACACGCGCGCCGTCACCGCCCAGAAGTGCGTGCGCGCCGGCGGCAAGCACAACGACCTCGAAAACGTCGGCCACACCGCGCGCCACCACACCTTCTTCGAGATGCTCGGCAACTTCTCGTTCGGCGATTACTTCAAGGACGTGGCGATCGAACTCGCCTGGAACCTGGTGACCAAGGAATTCGGCCTGCCGATCGATCGCCTTTTGGTCACCGTCCACACCACCGACGAGGAAGCCGCCGACCATTGGCGCAAAGTCGCCGGCCTGCCCGACGCCAAGATCATCCGCATCCCGACCTCCGACAACTTCTGGTCCATGGGCGAAACCGGGCCGTGCGGGCCCTGCACCGAGATTTTCTACGACCACGGCGCGCACATTCCGGGCGGCCCGCCCGGCACGCCGGAGGCCGACGGCGACCGCTTCATCGAGATCTGGAATCTCGTCTTCATGCAGTTCGAGCAGGTCGATGCCCAGACGCGCCGGAACCTGCCCAAGCCCTCGGTCGATACCGGCATGGGGCTCGAGCGCATTGCCGCGGTGATGCAGGGCACCCACGACAACTACGCCATCGACCTGATGCGCGCGCTGATTGAGGAATCGGCGCGCGCCTCCGCGACCGAACCGGACGGCCCGCACGGCGTCTCGCACCGGGTCATCGCCGATCATCTGCGCGCGTCGTGCTTTCTCATCGCCGACGGCGTGCTGCCTTCCAACGAAGGCCGCGGCTACGTGCTCCGCCGGATCATGCGCCGCGCCATGCGCCACGCCCAGCTGATCGGCTGCAAGGAGCCCCTGATGCACCGGCTGGTGCCGGCGCTGGTCGCGCAGATAGGCGTCGCGTACCCGGAATTGGAGCGCGCCGAAGCGTTGATGACCGAGGCGCTGAAGCTGGAGGAAACCCGCTTTCGCCGCACCCTCGAGCGCGGCCTCAAGCTCCTCGACGACGCGACTGGAAAAATGACCCAGGGCGCCAAGCTCGACGGCGAAACCGCGTTCCGGCTCTATGACACCTACGGCTTTCCCCTCGATCTCACCCAGGACGCGCTGAAATCGCGCGGCCTCGGTGTCGACGAGGCCGGCTTCCAGGCGGCGATGGAGCGCCAGCGCGCCGAGGCGCGCAAGGCCTGGGCCGGCTCGGGCGAGGCCGCGACCGAACAAGTCTGGTTCCAGGTGCGCGACGACGTGGGCGCGTCCGAATTTCTCGGCTACGCGACCGAGGCGGCCGAGGGCCAGATCGTCGCCCTGGTGAAAAACGGCGCCCGCGTCGCCGAGGCGCGCGCGGGCGACGAGGTCGCCATCGTCATCAACCAGACGCCGTTCTACGGCGAATCCGGCGGCCAGATGGGCGACACGGGCCGCATCAAGACCGCCGCGGGCGAAGCCGCGGTCGCCGACACGCAAAAGAAGGCGGGCGACTTGCACGTGCATTTCGCCAAGGTGGAAAAAGGCGCGCTCAAGGTCGGCGATCAGGTGACGCTCGCGGTGGAGGCCGAACGCCGCCGGGGCTTGCGCGCGCACCATTCGGCGACCCACCTGCTGCACGAGGCGTTTCGCCGCCGTCTCGGCGCCCACGTCACCCAAAAAGGCTCGCTGGTCGCGCCCGACCGGCTCCGTTTCGACATCAGCCACCCGAAAGCGCTAGCCGCCGACGAACTCGCCGACGTGGAAACCGACGTCAACCGCCAGATCCGCCTCAACGAGGCGGTCGTCACCCGCCTGATGGACCCGGAGGAAGCGGTCAAGGCGGGCGCCATGGCGCTCTTCGGCGAAAAATACGGCAGCGAGGTGCGGGTGGTGTCGATGGGGGCGGGACGGGACAAGGATCCGGCCCATCCGTTTTCGGTCGAGCTATGCGGCGGCACCCACGTCAGGCGCACCGGCGACATCGGCTTGCTGCACGTGGTCGCCGAAAGCGCGGTCGGCGCCGGCGTGCGCCGGATCGAGGCGGTGGCCGGCGCGGCCGCCGCCGATTATTTCCGCGCGCAGGAAACGCTGCTGCGCGAGGCGGCCGACACGCTGAAAGCGCAGCCGGCCGAGGTGCCCGCGCGCATCGCGGCGCTGATCGACGAGCGCCGCAAGCTGGAGCGCGAACTGGCTGAAACCCGCCAGAAGCTCGCGACCGGCGGCACCGGCGGCGGCGCGACGGAAGCGAAGGACATCAAGGGCGTGCGCTTCGTGCCGCGCCTGTTGGAAGGGGTTCCGGCCAAGGACCTGAAGCCGATGGCCGACATCATCAAGAAGAACATCAAGTCCGGCGTGGTCGCCCTGGTTTCGGTCGAGGAGGGACGCGCCTCGCTGGTGGTCGGCGTGACCGAGGACATGGCGGCGAAGGTGAGCGCGGTCGATCTGGTCCGCGCCGGCGCCGCCGCGCTCGGCGGCAAGGGCGGCGGCGGGCGGCCCGACATGGCCCAGGCCGGCGGGCCCGACGGCGCGAAGGCGCCCGACGCCCTCAAGGCGATCGAAAGCGCGCTCGCGGGCGGAAAGTGACGATGGACCGCAAGCGCTTCGAGGGCACCGACACCTTCATCGCGACCGAGGACTTGCGCGTCGCGGTCAACGCCGCCGTCGCGTTGGAGCGGCCGCTTCTGGTCAAGGGCGAACCCGGCACCGGCAAGACCGTGCTCGCGCACGAAATCGCCAAGGCGCTCGGCGCGCCGCTGATCGCCTGGCACATCAAGTCGACCACCAAGGCGCAGCACGGGCTCTACGAATACGACGCGGTCGCGCGCCTTCGCGATTCCCAGCTCGGCGACGCGCGCGTGCACGACATCCGCAACTACATCCTCAAGGGCAAGCTCTGGCACGCGTTCACCTCGGAACGGCGCCCGGTGCTGCTAATCGACGAAATCGACAAGGCCGACATCGAGTTTCCCAACGATCTGCTGCTCGAACTCGACCGCATGGAATTCCACGTCTACGAAACCGACGAAACGGTGCGCGCCCGCGCCCGCCCGGTGGTGGTCATCACCTCCAACAACGAGAAGGAACTGCCCGACGCGTTCCTGCGCCGCTGTTTCTTCCATTACATCAGCTTTCCCGACCGCGACACCATGACGCGGATCGTCGACGTGCATTTCCCCGGCATCCAGAAGCGCCTGGTGCGGGAAGCCCTGACCCTGTTCTACGAGGTGCGCGAGGTGCCGGGCCTGAAGAAGCGCCCTTCGACCTCGGAGCTGCTCGACTGGATCAAGCTGCTGCTGGCCGAGGAGATTCCGCCCGAGACGCTGCGCGCCGCCGACCGGCGCACCCTGATCCCCCCCCTGCACGGCGCGCTCCTGAAGAACGAGCAGGACGTGCAGCTGTTCGAGCGCCTCGCCTTCATCAACCGGCGGGAAGAACGCTGAGGCCGCCCGTGTTCGCGGGGTTCTTTTTCGAGTTGCGCGCGGCCAAGGTGCCGGTCAGTTTGCGCGAATACCTGACGCTGATGGAGGCGATGGATCGCAACATCGCCGGCTATTCGGTCGAGGATTTCTATTACCTCGCCCGCGCCGCGCTGGTGAAGGACGAACGCAACCTCGACAAGTTCGACCGCGTCTTCGGCCAGGTGTTCAAGGGCCTGGAAGGCGCGGCCGGACAAAGCACCCCGTCGCTGGTCGCCGAAATTCCCGAGGAGTGGCTGCGCAAGATCGCCGAGCGCGTGCTGACCGACGAGGAAAAGGCTCTGATCAAGTCCTTGGGCGGGTTCGACAAGCTGATGGAAACGCTGAGGAAACGCCTCGCCGAGCAACAAGGCCGCCACAAGGGCGGCGGCAAATGGATCGGCACCGCCGGCACCTCGCCGTTCGGCGCCTACGGCTACAACCCGGAAGGCGTGCGCATCGGCCAGCACGAAAACCGCCACCACCGCGCGGTCAGGGTCTGGGACAAGCGCGAATTCAGGAACCTCGACGACCAGGTCGAGATCGGCGTGCGCAACATCAAGGTCGCGCTCCGCCGGCTCCGGCGCTTCGCGCGCGAGGGCGCCCACCTGGAACTGGATTTGCCCGACACCATCCGCTCGACCGCGCGCAAGGGCTGGCTCGACGTGCGCCTGGTGCCGGAGCGGCACAACGCGGTCAAGGTCCTGCTCTTTCTCGACATCGGCGGCTCGATGGACCCGCACGTGCGGGTGATGGAAGAGCTGTTCTCGGCGGCGCGCTCGGAATTCAAGCATCTCGAATACTTCTACTTCCACAACTTCCTCTACGAGCGGGTGTGGAAGGACAACCGCCGCCGCCACGCCGAGACGGTTGGGACCGCCGAGATGCTGCGCACCTTTTCCGACGACTACCGGGTCCTGGTCGTCGGCGACGCGTCCATGAGCCCCTACGAGATCACCCACCCCGGCGGCAGCGTCGAACATTGGAACGAGGAGCCGGGCGCGGTGTGGATGCAGCGCCTGCTCGACGCCTATCCGCACGCCGTCTGGCTCAATCCGGTCGCGCCGCAGTGGTGGGGATCGACCGCGTCGATCGGCTTGGTCCGGCGGATCATGGGCGGGCGCATGTATCCGACCACCCTCGAAGGGCTCGATCGCGCCATGCGCGAACTCGCGCGCTAATATGACCGGCGAACGCGCGCGCTACTGAAACAGCTTGTCGATTTCGTCCTGGGTGACGCCCTTGCCCTCGAGCTGCGGGCCATGCAGCAGTTGCTCGTCGACGGTCTTTTCCTGGTCCGGCTTGACTTCAGTTTTCTCGACCTCGCCCCGGCCCCAGGTATCGATCAAGACATTGACGTGCTTTTCCACGTAGCCGAGGGATTTAGCGACCTTGCCGATGCGCTGGCCGGTGATGTCCTGGAACGAGCACGCCTCGAACACCGCCGCCGCGTTGTCGGCGATCGCCTTTTTGACCTCGGCGACGATCTGCTCGTTTTCCTCCATCGCCGACATGATGGTGTTGGTCGCGTCGGCGGTCGCCTTGACGATGGCGTCGAGCTGTTCGGACATGCTGGCGAAGCGGTGCTCGTCGTCGGCCGGCTTGTAGAGCGCGGCGATTTCCTGGCGCACCCGCTGGATGTAGTGAAACAGGCCCGTGAGTTCGCTTTTGAGGACCTTGATTTCGGCGTCGCTGGTCATCGCCTCTCCCGGGCGCGGCTCTGCTGGGGTGCTGGCGGCTCGATGTTGGGTGGGCCGGTCGGCTTTGTCAAATGCGGGAGTTTCCCTAATCGGGGAGGAAATTGCGCTGTTAATGCTTGCGGCCGGGGTCCGAGTTGCGGCGCGGGCGGCGCAGTTCGCGTTCGATTTGGTCGGGCGGAATCCCGAACGCCTTGACGGCGGTGATGAGGAGCTTGGCCTTGGCGTCCTCGCTCAGATCGTCGAAGACGTGCTGCTTGGAGCGCTGCACCGCGAGCGCGCTGCGGATCAATTCCCGCCGGGCCTCGGTCATCGCCGGCGGCGACGCGGGTCCGGTCGCGGGTTTTTGAGGCGCGCCGGTCGACGGCGGGGCGGGCGGCGCGCTTTTTTTCGCCGCGTCGAGAGTCTCGCGCGCGCGCTTGTCCAGCACGAGGGAAAGCAGAGCCTTGGACACGAATTCGAACACGCGCACCTCCCGGTTTCGGCGACCGGATCGTCGCAGCTTATGGTTAAGAAGGAGTTAACGCACGTTCGAATTCGGGCCGGTCTTGCCGGGACGCGTGTCCAGGCCCTAATCTCGGCGCAATATGCGACGTCGCCGCAGCGCAAAAATCATTGCCACCGTCGGCCCGGCCTGTTCGACCGAAGCCGTGCTGGCCAGGTTGTTCGAGGCGGGCGCTGACGTCTTTCGCCTCAATTTCAGTCACGGCAGCCACGAGGACCACAAGACGCGGTTCGACATCATCCGCGCGCTCGAGACGAAGCACGGCCGGCCGATCGGCATCCTGCTCGACCTGCAGGGTCCCAAGCTCCGGGTCGGCGAGTTCAAGGGCGGGCGGATTACCCTCGCGCCGGGGGCCAAGTTCCGCCTCGATCTGAATCCGGATTGGGGCGACGAGCGCCGCGCGCCGTTGCCGCATCCCGAGGTCTTCCGCGCGCTCGCGGCGGGGACCGATCTGCTGCTCGACGACGGGCGGGTCCGCCTGCGGGTCGACCGGTGCGGCGCCGATTTCGCCGAAACGACGGTGATGGTCGGCGGCGAGATATCCGATCACAAGGGGCTGAACGTGCCGAGCGCGGTGCTCGATCTATCGCCGCTCACGCGCAAGGACATCGACGATCTCAACTACGGGCTCGAACTCGGCGTCGATTGGGTCGCGCTCTCGTTCGTGCAGCGGGCGGAGGACGTGTCCGAGGCGCGCAAGCTGATCGCGGGCCGCGCCGGGATCATGACCAAGCTGGAAAAGCCGGCGGCGATCGAGCATCTCGACGAGATCGTGGCGCTGTCCGACGCGGTTATGGTCGCGCGCGGCGATCTCGGCGTCGAACTGCCGCCCGAGGACGTGCCCGGCATCCAGAAACGCATCATCCGCGCCTGCCGCCAGGCCGGGCGGCCGGTGGTGGTGGCGACGCAGATGCTCGATTCCATGGTCCATTCGCCGACGCCGACGCGGGCCGAGGCGTCCGACGTGGCGACCGCGGTCTACGACGGGGCCGACGCGGTCATGCTGTCGGCGGAAACCGCGGTCGGCGAATACCCGGCCGAGGCCATCGCCATGATGGACCGGATCATCTATCGGGTCGAACGCGATCCCTTGTACCGCAAGATCATGCAGGCCGAACACCACGACCCCGAGGCGACGTCGGCCGACGCCATCACGGCGGCGGCCCGCCAGGTGGCCAAGACCATCTCGGCGGCGGCGATCGTGACATTCAGCTCGACCGGCTCGACCACGCTGCGCTGCGCGCGCGAACGTCCGGGCGTGCCGATCCTCGGCCTGACCCCGCGCCCGGACACGGCGCGGCGCTTGGCGCTGGCCTGGGGCGTGCATTCGGTCCAGATCGACGACCTGCACAGTTTCAGCGAGATGGTGACCAAGGCGGTCGCCGCCGCGTCGCGCGAAGGCTTCGCCAAGCCCGGCCAGCGGGTGGTCGTCACGGCGGGCGTTCCCTTCGGCACGCCGGGCGCGACCAACATCCTGCGCATCGCCCTGGTGCCTTGAGACAACTGGGCGCCGGCCCCAGGGGCGCGGGCCCGCACATGATCGGCCGGACATGATCGAGAAGCTGGTTGCCGTCGTCGCGCCCGTGTTCCTCTGCGCCGTCCTCGGCTACGCCTGGGCGCGCAGCGGCCGCCGTTACGACGCCGACGTCGTCACGGTGCTGGCCACCAACATTTCGCTGCCGGCGCTGGTGTTTGCCACCCTGATCGATACGCGGCTCGACACGGCCGCGCTGGGCGTGATGGCCGCCGCGGCCCTCGCCGCCACCGCCGCGGTCGGCGTGGTCGCAGCCGCCGTACTCGCGGCGGCGCGAATTCCGCTGCGGTCGTTCCTGCCGGCGATGATGTTTCCCAACGTCGGCAACATGGGCCTGCCGCTCGCCGCGCTCGGCTTTGCCGCCGACGGCCTCGCGCTCGCCATCGTCTTTTTCACGGTGTCGGTGGTGCTGCATCTGACCGTCGGCGTCGCCATCTCGGCGGGCACGTTCTCGCCGCGCGCGCTGGCGCGCATCCCCGCGCTCTACGCGGTCGCCGGGGCCGCGATCTTCATGGGCGGCGGGATCGAGCCCCCCGCGTGGCTGATGAACACGGCCCGCATCCTCGGCGGCATGATGGTGCCCCTGATGCTGATCACCCTCGGCGTCGCGCTCGCCGGGTTGAAGGTCGCCGGCCTGGCGCGAGGACTCGGCCTCGCGGTTCTCCGCTTTGCCCTCGGGGTGGCCGCCGGTTTCGGCGTCGGACACGCGTTCGGGCTGGAGGGCACCGCGCTCGCCATCCTGGTGCTGCAATCGGCGATGCCGGTCGCGGTGATGAACTTCCTGTTCGCCCAGCGCTACGGCACCGATCCGTCCGAGGTCGCGGGACTGGTCATGCTGTCGACGTTGCTCGGCTTCGCCACCTTGCCGTTCCTGATCGGAGTCTTGTGGTGAGCGGATCGAGCGCCATCCCGCTGGCCGCCGGGGTCGTCACGTTCATAACCTGGGGCCTGTTGCCCATCTATTTCAAGGCGATGGCCGAGGCGCTGCCGACCGAGATCGTCGCGCATCGCATCGTCTGGGCCGCGCTGCTGGTCGCGGGTTTCGTGGTGCTGACCGGGCGTTGGGCGCGAACCGCGGCTCTTCTCGGTCGGCCGCGCGTGTTGCTCGGTCTTGCCGCGTCGGCCGCGTTGCTCGGGATCAACTGGCTGGTGTTCGTCTGGGCGGTCAACAACGACCGCGTGCTGGAAACGAGCCTCGGCTATTTCATCAACCCGCTGGTCAACGTCGCGCTCGGGGTCGCCGTCCTTGGCGAGAAGCTGACGCCGGTGCGCTGGGCCGCGGTCGGATTGGCCACGGCCGGGGTCGCGATCATGGCGATCGGGTCCGGCGTGCTGCCGTGGGTGGCGCTCGTGCTTGCGCTTTCGTTCGGCCTCTACGGCCTCATGCGCAAGATCCTGCCGGCGGACCCGGTCGGGGGTCTGCTGATCGAAACCGCGATGCTGGCGCCGGCGTCGATCGCCTACATCGTCTGGCTCGCGGTCGCGGGCGAGGGGTCTTTTCTCGTCAAATCGATTGCGCTCGACGCAATGTTGCTGGCGACGGGAGTGGCGACAGCCGTTCCGATCACGTTGTTCGTGATCGCCGCGCGGGGTTTGCCGCTCGCGACCCTCGGCCTCATTCAGTATCTCTCGCCGAGCACCACGTTCCTGCTCGGCGTTTTCCTGTACCACGAACCGTTGACCGGGGCGTCGATCGCGACGTTCGCCTTGGTTTGGGCGGGCCTCGCGCTCTACAGCTTCGACCTGCTGCGAAAGCGCTGAAGGGTTATTCGGCGGCGCGGGCGCGCGGGCCAGGTGTCGCGCGCAGGCGCGCGAGCAGGGCGGCTTCGGCCGCCTTGACGCGCGCGATCGCCGCGCTCTTGATCGGGCCGAAGCCGCGAATGTCGAGCGGCAGGGCGGCGAGTTCGGTCGCCAGCGCGTGGGTTTCGGGCGCGAGCCGCCCGATCAGTTCCGCGATCAGCGTTTCGTAGTCGGCGATCAGGCGGCGCTCCGCCTTGCGCCCGAAGGGGTCGAACGGCGTTCCGCGCAGCACCTTGAAGGGCGCGAGCAGGCGCATCGCCGCCAGCATCCACGGGCCGAACGCGCGCTTGACCGGCGTGCCGGTCGCCGGATCGCGTTCGCCCAGGAACGGCGGCGCCAGATAAACGGTAAGGCGCGGTGCACCCTCGAAGGTGTCGGCGAGCGCGCGGGCGAAGCGGCCGTCGCCGTAAAGCCTGGCGACCTCGTATTCGTCCTTGTAGGCGAGCAGCTTGTAATAGGCGCGGGCGACCGCCTCGGCGAAGCCGCGGCCATCGGGCGCGCGCGTCGCCTCGGCCGCGCGCGCGGCGGCCACCAGGGCGCGGTAGCG
>Ga0194132_10008015_pt1 | contig 15348 bp, 16 predicted proteins | sample TA2KigOf80mmetaG_FD_148612 | JGI IMG/M metagenome (GOLD analysis project Ga0194132, IMG submission 148612) | Freshwater microbial communities from Lake Tanganyika, Tanzania - TA2015054 Kigoma Offshore 80m | ecosystem: Environmental > Aquatic > Freshwater > Lake | place: Tanzania: Lake...
CAGCCGCTTCGCCTGGTCGACCTTCATCCCGCCATACTCGCGGCGCCAGCGGTAGTAGGTCTGCTCGCTCACACCGAGCTTCCGCACGACCTGGGCAACCGCCTGGCCCTGCGCCAGACCGACCTCAGCCTTCCGCAGCCTGCTGATGATTTCCTCGGCCCCGCACCACTTCCGCTTCGCCGTTGCCATCCAAACACCCCTTCCTGACCACCGCGATTCTCTCGCTCGCGGTAGATCCGTTTCAGGGGGTCAGGTCAAGATTCGATATCGGGCTTTGGAGCGGCGGACGAGTCTCGAACTCGCGACCTGCTGCTTGGAAGGCAGCCGCTCTACCAGCTGAGCTACCGCCGCTCGCCTCGACGAGTGTAGCGGGCCGCTCCGCGTGCCGCCCTACATGGCCTTCGCGGCGACTACCGCGCGGCAGATGGCCGCGAACGCGGCCGCGTCCAGCGAGGCCCCACCGACGAGCGCGCCGTCGATGTCCGGCTCGGCCGTGAGCGCGGCGACATTGTTCGCCGTCACGGAGCCGCCGTAGAGCACGCGGCAGCTCGCGGCAGTATCGCCGTCGAAGCGCTCCGCGATGATGGCGCGCACCTGGCGGCAAGCGTCCTGCGCCACGGCGGGCGTCGCGGTCAGGCCCGTGCCGATGGCCCACACCGGCTCGTAGGCGACGATGCTCCCCGCCGAGAGGCGGTCGAGGCCGTCCCACGCAGCCAGCAGCTGACGCCGCAGCACGGCCACGGTCTCGCCGCCCTCGCGCTGCTCGCGCAGCTCGCCGACAGCGAGGATCGGCTGCATGCCGAGCTCAAGCACGGCGTCCAGCTTGCGCGCGGTGTCCTCGTCGCGCTCGCCGAAGCGGTGGCGGCGCTCGGAGTGGCCGATGATCACGTACTGCACGATGCCCGCGAGCATCGCGGCGCTCACCTCGCCGGTGAACGCCCCGTGCGGCTCCCAGTAGACGTGCTGTGCGCCCAGCCGCAGCGGGGAGCCGGCGAGCAGGTCGTGCGCGTCGGGGAGCCACGGTGCGGGCGGGCACAGCACCACCTCTGCGCCGCGCAGATCGTGCAGCGCGTCGCGCAGCGCGGTCACCAGCTCGCGAGCGGCCGCGCGGCCCAAGTGCATCTTCCAGTTGCCGGCGGCGATGGGGGTACGAGCAGGCACGGCTACGCGCCGAACTTCGTGAGCCGGCGCGCGTGCGCGAAGGCGATGGGCAGCACCTCGCGCGCGGGCAGCGTGCCCAGCGCACCGTGTGCGCACGCCTGCTCGGTGAAGCGCGTCGAGTCGCCGCTGCGCACGTAGTCACCGTGGAGCAGCAGCGGGACCGGGTGCCACGAATGCCCGGCCATCACGGCCGGCGTCGAGTGATCGCCCGTGACGACGAGCACGTTGGGAGCGAGCGCGAGCAGCGAGGGCAGGCACGCATCGAAGGCACGAATCGCCTGCTGCTTACGCTGGAAATCGCCGTCCTCGCCGGCGGTGTCGGTGGGCTTGTAGTGCAGGAAAAAGAAATCGTACGCGTCCCAGTGCGTGCGCAGCGCCTCGATCTGCGTCTCGAGGTTCGTGCCGGCGTCGAGCACGTCCATGCCGACCATGCGCGCGAGGCCGCGGTACATGGGGTACAGCGCGAGCGCGGCGGCGCGCAGCTTCCAAAGCTCGGGAAGCTGCGGCAGGTCGGGGCGCATCGCCCAGCCACGCAGGGTGAGGCCGTTCGCGCGGTCGCGTCCGCCGATGAGCGCGCGCGCCTGCACGACGAAGCTGTTGACAAGCGCGGCCGTCGTCGCGGCGGCGGGCTCCCGCGGCTCGGCCGGCAGCGGGGCGACGCCCTCGCGCTGCGGGTCGGTCTCGGTCAGCGCGTCGTGGAGCGCGTGGCCGCGCAGCACGAGTACGAAGCGATGCTCGCGCACGGGGCGCACGAACAGCTCGACGCCGGGGAGGTGCACGCCGGCCTCCAGCGCGGCGCAGATCTCCGCGGTGACCTCGGTCGGCACGCGGCCTGCGCGCCGGTCCACGATGCGCCCATCGGCGTCGAGCGTGCAGAAGTTGCCGCGAGCGGCCACGTCGGACGCGGCCAGCGGGAAGTCGATGCCGGTCGCCTCGAGCACACCCCGGCCGACCTCGAAGCGCAGCGGGTCGTAGCCGAAGAGCGCGAGGTGGCCGGGGCCCGAGCCCGGGGTGATACCGTAGCCCACGGGCAGCGTCTGGCCGAGCACGCCCTGCTCGGCGAGCCGGTCGAGGTGCTGGGGGTAGGCCTCTTCGAGCTCGGTGCGGCCGCGCGGGCCGGGCAACCCCCCCAGACCGTCGAGCACGCACAGCACCACCTTCGTGTCGGCGGGCACGGAGAGCCGGCGGATGAGGTCGAGGTCCATCGGCCTATGCTAGCCCGAGCGCGCGGGCAGGGGCGAACGGGCGGCCTCAGGCGTCCTGCAACACCTCGACGGCGGGCAGCGGCTTGCCCTGCAGCATGGCGAGCGACGCGCCGCCGCCCGTGGAGACGTGCGAGATACGCTCGGCGACGCCGGCGCGGCGCAGCGCCGCCACCGTCTCGCCGCCCCCGACGACGGTCGTCGCCGGCAGTTCCGCGAGGATGCGCGCCACCGCGAGCGAGCCGCGGTCGAAGGGCTCGCGCTCGAACAGCCCCATCGGGCCGTTCCACATGACGGTGCGCATCGGCTGCAGCGCGGCGGCGAAGTTCTGCACGGTGCCGAGGCCGATGTCGAGGATGCGCCAGTTGACCGGCACCTGCGCGACCGACACGGTACGCACGTGCCCCGGCCCCGCCTCGCCGAACGCCGCGACGACGTCCGAGGGCAGCACGATCTCCGGCCCGCCCCGGTGCTCGGCGGCGGCCATGATGTAGCGGGCGGCCGCGAGGCCGTCGCTGTCGACCAACGAGTCCGCGACGTCAATGCCGCGCGCCTTGAGGAACGTGTTCGCGATCGCGCCGCCGATGCAGATCAGGTCGGCCACCTCGGCCAGGTGCTCGAGGATGCCGATCTTGTCGGAGACCTTGGCGCCGCCGAGCACGATCGCGAACGGGCGCGCGGGGTGGTCGCTCACCCGCGAGAGATAGTCGACCTCGCGCTCAAGCAGCAGGCCCGCGACCGCGGGCAGGCACTTCGCGATCGCGTGCGTCGAGGCGTGCGCGCGGTGCGCGGTGCCGAACGCGTCGTTCACGTAGATGTCGGCGAGCTGCGCGAGCTGTTGCGCGAACGCATCGTCGTTCGCTTCCTCCTCCGGGCGGAAGCGCACGTTCTCCAGCAGCAGGATGTCGCCGGGGCGCAGCTCGCGCGACATGCGCTCGACGTCGGGGCCGACGCAATCGTCGGCGGTGCGCACGTGCACGCCGAGCAGCTGCGTCAGGTGCGTGGCCACCGGCGCGTTGCGCAGCACGGGATCCACGCCGCCACGCGGTCGGCCACGATGTGAGCAGACGACGATGCAGGCGCCCGCCTCGCGCAGCACGCGGATCGTCGGCAGCGATTCGCGCAGCCGCATGTCGTCGACGACCTGGCCGTCCTCAACGAGCACGTTGTAGTCGACGCGCAGCAGCACGCGCTTCCCGCGCACGTCGATGTCGCGGATCGTCTTCTTCTTCACGGCGGCATCCGTTCTGTGCGCGAAGCGGTACGTGCTGATCACACACGATCGTTGAGCGCGGTTGAGTTCGCGTCAAGGCGGGGCGCGCGTGTGCGCGGCGGCTGAGATGCCGTTGTAACGCGCCTCAGAAGGTGCGCTCGACGAGCCGCACTGCCAGCTCGCGGCAGCGCTCGGCGCCCACGGCGTCGAGGCCGGCGCGGTCGAGCGCAGCGAAGCTCGCGGCGAGCGACTCGCGCGCGAAGGCGCCGGCCGCGTCGCGCCCGCCACCGGCCTCGACCAGCCCCGCCAGCGTAGCGACGTCGTCCCCAGCGGCCGCCGGGTGGCCATAGGCGGCTGCGAGGCCGGCCGCGTACGGGCCGCCGGCCTCCAGCGCGGCGATGACAGGCAGCGTCATCTTGCGGGCACGCAGGTCATCGCCCGCGGGCTTGCCGGTCACCGCAGGGTCGCCCCAGATGCCCAGCACGTCATCGATGGCCTGGAACGCCATGCCAAGGTGCTGCCCGAAGTCCCGGAGCGCCTCGACGCGGCTCGCCGCCGCGCCCCCGAGGATCGCGCCGATTGCGCAGGACGCGGCGATCAGCGCGCCGGTCTTGCCCGCGGCCATCGCCAGGTACTCGGCGCGCGTGACGCGGGCCTGGCGCTCGAACGCGAGGTCCAGGTGCTGGCCCTCGACGAGGCGCAGGCAGGCGCGGTCGAGCTCGCGCATCGCCTCCAACACGCGCGTGGGCGGGGTATCGGAGGCGTCGAGCCGGTACAGCGCGGCACGTGCCAGCACGTGCATGCCGTCGCCGGCGTTGATCGCCTGCGCGACACCCGCGACGGTCCAGACGGTCGGCCGCCCGCGGCGCTCGGCGCTCTCGTCCTCGATGTCGTCGTGCAGCAGCGAGAAGTTGTGGAGGAGCTCGATAGCGGCGGCGGCGGGGGCCGCGGCCGCCGCCTCGCCGCCGCACAGCTCGGCGACGAGCAGCAGCAGCGTCGAGCGCAGCTGCTTGCCGGGCGAGGCGGCGGCGGGCGCGCCTGCGGCGTCGATCCAGCCCAGGTGGTAGCGCATGAGCCCGTACAGCGGGGCGGGGTCGTCGCCGACGGCGGCGCGCAGCTCGGCGTCGACGAGCGCGCGGTAGCGCTCGGTGCGCGCGGCCAGCGCCTCGCCGGCGTGCGCGGTCACGCGGGGTCGAGCCACAGCAAGTGTTGGCGACGCGCCTCGACGGCTGCGCGCGTGTAGAGCAGCGGGCGGTGCCGGCTGCCCAAGAACTCCTCAATCGCGTCGTCGTAGCGCGGGTGGCCGGGGATGCCGGAGTTGCCGGTGGGCAGCTGGAAGAGCGAGCGATCAGGGTCGCCGAGATCGATCACGTGGCGGTAGCACGGCATCACGGCGACGGACGACGGGCCCTGCAGCAGGCTGAAGCTGCCCTGTAGCAGCGTGTTGCCGTCGCCGGGGAACGGCCCGCGCGCGACGAGCCGGCCGAGCAGCGGCACGGCGCCAAGCGGGTGCGGCGGCGACCAGCGATGCAGGTCACCCCAGCACCAGCGCTGCGGCGCCGGGCCGAGCGCGTGGCGGAGCTGGGCCAACGCACGCTCGGCCGCCGCCCGCAGCACGCGATCGCGGTCATCTATGCCGGCGCACCAGGGCGACTCGGCCGCCTCGAGCGCGTGCAGCACCCAGCCCTGCAGCCGCATCGAGAACGACGAGCCCGCGAACGCGACCCCGAGGCCGGCGCCGAGCGGCGTCCGCGCGGACTCGCCGGCCACGCGCGCGATCAGCGCCCGCGCCGCCTCGCCGAGCACGCTCTCGACGATGGCGGCGGCCGGGCTCGTCGTGCGCAGGTGGCCGTCCCACGCCGCGAGCAGGTCGCGCACGGCGTACTCGGTGACGAGCTCGCGCGCCAGGAGCAAGCGCACGAGGTGGTGCAGCGGCTCCGAGTAGGCATCCAGCTGCATCGCGACGAAGGACGCGACGGAGTGGCGCTCGCTGGCGGCGAGCAGCACCTCGATGCGCTCCGCGCGCCAGCGTTCGCACCAGTCCTCGCCCAGCTGTGCGTCGCCTCCGGGCGCCTGATTCGCCGGCACGAGCGGCGCCGGTCCCGCGGCGTGGCGCGCATGCGGCATGCGCTCCGCCGACAGCGCTGCGGGCGGAGGATCGGGCGCGGTCGCGCCGTCCGCCGGCCGGAGCCCGCCGCCGTGGGCGCGCTCCGGCACCGCGCCGGCGAGCCGGTAGCCGATCGCGCCGTCGCGGCCCGCGTACACGTAGTTGAACGGCGCACCGCACATGCGCGCGGCGGCCGCGTCAAAGGCCGCGGGGTTCGGTGCGCGGCAGAGCGCGGCGACCGGCCCGAACGTGTCGCCCGGCGCCAGCGCGCTCGAGCGCAGCGCGATCGCGCGCCGCTCCGCGGGCAGCGCGGGCCCGATCACCGGCCCGTGTCGCGTCTCCAGCACGTGCTCCTCGACACTCGCGCCGTCGCGCACCGCGAAGCGTTCGATGCGCGTCGTGCCGGTAGCCCAGCCTTCGGGTGTGCGGTAGCGCTGCGGCGCGTCGGGGTCGAGCGTCTCGATGTAGCAGTCGGCCGCGTCGGCAAGACCAGCGGTCATGCCCCACGCCACGCGGCCGTTGTGGCCCATCAGCACCAGCGGCACGCCCGAGATCGTAGCGCCGATCACGTCGAGGGTACCGCCCCGGACGTGCGAGACGTGGAGCAGCCCCGAGAAACGCGTCGCCATGTGCGGGTCGCTGGCGAGCAGCGGCGCGCTGGTGACCGAGCGTTCGGCGGTGACCGCCCACGCGTTCGAGGCCGCCCCCGCCGGCACCCCGGCCTCGACGGCAGCGCGGTACGCGGCGAGCACGCGCGCCGCGGCGGGCGCGTACGGCGCGCCCGTGGCGGTGTGCGCGCCGTCCGGGCAGATCGGATCGACGGCGGCGGCCCGCTCCGGCCCCACCGCGTGCAGCAGCTGCTCCCGGAGCAACTCCGTGTCCCAATTCGCGGTAAACACGCACTGCATCAGCCGCCCCACCGTGAGCGAGTGCTCGGCGTGCCATGGCTCGGGCTGTGCGCCGAGCATCGCGTACTCGGGCGGCAGCACGCGCAGCGAGCGCATGCCGCCGTTTACGCCGGCGGCGTACGCGGCGAGCAGCGCGCGGTCATCGGGGGCGGTATGCGCGTAGTCGCGCCCCGCGACGCCCGCGAGCCCGAGCCTGCGCACGAAGCGATCGCCGTCGAGCGCGCGCGCACCGACCCACTCGGTGGTGCCGCCGAGCGCGGCCATGCGCAGCGAGTCCATCTGGAACAGACGGTCCTGCGCGTGCACGAACCCCTGGCCGAAGCAGGCGTCTGCCTCGCTCTCCGCCCACACGTGCAGCACGCCGAAGCGGTCGCGGTCGATGGCCACGAGCGCCGCGCACCCCGCGACGCTCACTCGTCCGTCGACGACGGGGTGCGCGCGGCCGCCGGCGATAAGCGCGGCGGTGCCCGCCGCGCGACGCGCGAGCGCCGCGAGCCGCCGCGCGCTCGCCTGCCGGGCGCGCATGCTGCTATTCGGGTTGGTCGATCGCGCGGATCTTGTCGACGCGACGCTGGTGGCGCCCACCCTCGAACGTGGCGTCGCGGAACGCGCGCAGCACGTCCGAGGCGACGCCGCGGCCGATCGACCACGCACCGAGGCAGAGCACGTTGGCGTCGGTGTGCTCGCGCGCGCGGCGGGCCGTGAAGGTGTCGTGGCAGAGCGCGGCGCGGATGCCGGGTACCTTGTTCGCGGCGATGGACGGGCCGACGCCGTTGGAGCAGATCAGCACGCCCAGGTCGTGGCGCCCCGCCGCCACCGCGCGGGCGAGCGGGATCGCGACGTCCGGGTAGTCCATCGACTCCTCGGAGTGCGTGCCGCAGTCGGTGACCTCGTCGCCGAGCGCCTCGAGCTCGGCGCGCAGCAACTCCTTGAGGGCGAACCCGGCGTGGTCGGCGCCGATGGCAATGCGCATCGTGGCCCCCGCGTACTTCCTTCGGTGCACATCGTACCGGCCGCGCGCGCGGCGGCCTAGCGCAGGCCGAGCGCGGCGGCGCTCAGCGGCCCCTCGCGCAGCAACGCCGGCGGGTCGACCATGAGGTCGACCACCGTTGAGGCGGCGCCCTCGCGCGGGCCGCCGTCTAGCACGAGCAGCCCGGGGCCGAAGCGCGCGGCGATCGCCTCGGCGGTCGTGAGCGGGGGCTCGCCGCTACGGTTCGCGCTCGTGACCGCCAGCACGCCGCTGCACGCGCCGATCACGGCGAGCGCGAGCACGTCGTCGGGCTGGCGCACGCCGACGCCGCCGCCCGGGCCGACGAGCCGCGCCGGGAGCACGCTGCCCCGCCTCGCGCGCACGACCAGCGTGAGCGGTCCCGGCCAGCGCGCCGCGAGCGCGGCGTATGCGGGCGACACCTCGACGAACGCCGTCACGCGGCCCGGCGCATCGAGGAGCAGCGCGATCGGCTGCGCCGGGTCGCGGCCCTTGAGCTCGTAGAGCCGCTCAACGGCCGCCGCGTCGGTGGGCAGCGCGGCCAGCCCGTACACCGTGTCGGTGGGCAGCGCGACGACCTCGCCGGCGGCGAGCGCGGCAACGACGCGGTCGAGCGCGGAGGCGTCGACGATGGGCAGTGGCGGCTCCTTCCTGCGTCGGGGCGCGTTGCGTTGACCGGACTATAAGGCGTCGATACGATCCGCCCGTAACGGAATCTCTCCCGACACCCTCTCCCCCGAAACTGGGGCGCCATGGCCGACAGCATCGAGGCAGCCGCCGCGCCGCGGCGGATTCGCACTTCCGGCGACCGCGAGGTGGGCGCGTACCTGGAAATCGCCGAGGCACGCGAGCCCGGGCACGTCTTCCACCCCGCGCCGAACGCGCCGGAAACCGTGGTGGTGCTCGACTACGGAGGGCAGTATGCGATGCTCATCGCGCGGCGCGTGCGCGAGGCCGGCGTGTACTCGGAGCTCGTGCCGTGGAACACGCCGCCGGAGCGCCTCGACCACCTGCGCACCAAGGCGTTCATCCTGTCGGGCGGCCCGGCCTCGGTCTACGAACCCGGCGCGCCGACGCTGCCGGACTACGTAATCGCGTCGGGCCTGCCGGTGCTCGGCATCTGCTACGGCATGCAGCTGCTCGCGCACACGCTCGGCGGACGGGTCGCACCGACGGCGACGCGCGAGTACGGACACGCGGTGATACGCGTTGCCGACTCGAGCAGTCCACTGCTGCGGGGACTGCCCTCGACGCTGCCCGTGTGGATGTCGCACGGCGACCACGTCGTAGAGCTGCCGCCGGGCTTCCATGCGATCGCGCAGTCGGACAGCTCGCCGGTGTCCGTGATGGGCGACGCGGCGGGGCACCTCGGCATCCAGTTTCACCCGGAGGTCGTGCACACGCCGCAGGGCGAGCAACTGCTGCGCAACTTCCTGTTCGAGGTGTCGGGTTGCGCGGGCGACTGGACCGCGGCGAACTTCGTCGAGGAGTCGATCCGCACGATTCGCGAGCGCGTGGGCACGGGACGCGTGATCTGCGCGCTGTCGGGCGGTGTCGACTCGGCAGTCGCGGCGACGCTCGTTCATCGCGCGATCGGTGACCAGCTGACGTGCATCTTCGTCGACAACGGACTGCTGCGTGCCGAGGAGCCGGAGCGCGTCATCGCAACGTTCAGCCAGCACATGGCGATGAACCTGCTGCACGTCGACGCGACGGAGCGCTTCCTCGCGACGCTCGCCGGCGTGACGAACCCGGAGGAGAAGCGCCTGCGCATCGGCACGACGTTCATCCGCGTGTTCGAGGCGGAGGCGCGCGCGCTAGGGCGCGTCGACTTCATCTGCCAGGGCACGACATACCCGGACGTGATCGAGTCGGCGTCAGCGGAGGGCAGCGCGGCGGCGAAGATCAAGACGCACCACAACGTCGGCGGGCTGCCACCGGACATGCAGTTCACGCTCATCGAACCGCTGCGCCACCTGTTCAAGGACGAGGTGCGGCGAGTGGGGCACGAGCTGGGGCTGCCGGACGAGATGGTGTACCGCCAGCCGTTCCCCGGGCCCGGGCTCGCGATCCGCGTGATCGGCGAGGTCACGCGCGAAAAGCTCGACGTGCTGCGCGCCGCCGACTGGATCGTGATGGACGAGATCAAACGCGCGGCGCTGTACTACGACCTGTGGCAGTCGTTCGCGGTGCTGACCAACACGCGCACGGTGGGGGTGCAGGGAGACTTCCGCACGTACGGCCACTGCATCGCACTGCGCTGCGTCACTGCCGAGGACGCGATGACGGCCGACTGGGCGCGCATCCCGTACGACGTGCTCTCGCGCATCTCGACGCGCGTCGTGAACGAGGTGCCGGACGTGAACCGCGTCGTGTACGACATCACCTCGAAGCCGCCCGGCACGATCGAATGGGAGTAGGGGAACGCGACCGCATGACGAACGCGGACCCGCTGCGCGAGGCGATGCGCGAGGCGCTGGAGCGCTACGAGGCCGCGCACCAGCTGAAAGTGCAGTGGCTCGACGGGCTCGCAACGCGCGGGCTCGACAACGCGGGCGCGCGCACGTACTACCAGCCGTGCATGGAGAAGGAGAGCGCGCGCGCGGGCTGGGTGCAGGCATCGGCCGGCTACGTCGCGACGCTCGTGAGGGCGCAGCTCAGGTGAGCGCGCCATGAGCGGGCTGCGTGTGCTGCTGCTCGGCGGGGGCGGACGCGAGCACGCCATCGCATGGAAACTCGCGCAATCGCCACGCCTCGGCGCGCTGTGGACCGCGCCGGGCAACGCCGGCACGGCGCAGCACGGCGCGAACCTGCCGCTGCGCACCACAGACGCCGAGGCCGTGCTGGCGCTCGCCGGCGAGCTGCGCGCGGACCTCGTGATCGTCGGCCCGGAGGATCCGCTCGCGGCCGGGGTCGCGGACAGGCTCACGGCGGCTGGCGTGCCGGTGTTCGGCCCATCACGCGTGGGCGCGGAGATCGAGTGGTCGAAGGCGTTCGCGAAGCAACTGATGCGCGGCGCCGGCATCGCGACCGCGCACGCGGAAGCGTTCGAGGATGCGCCGAGCGCGCTGGCATACGCGCGCGCGCTCGGCGGTGCGTGCGTCGTGAAGGCGGACGGGCTGGCCGCCGGCAAGGGCGTGGCGGTGTGCGCCGACCTCGCGCTCGCGGCGGAAGCGATCGAGCGCGCGCTGGTTGCGCGCGCGTTCGGCGACGCGGGCGCACGCGTGCTCGTCGAGCAGCGGTTGCAGGGCCCGGAGACCTCGGCGCATGCGTTCACGGACGGCGTGACCGTCGCGCACATGCCGTTCTCGTGCGATCACAAGCCGGCGTTCGACGGCGACATGGGGCCAAATACCGGCGGCATGGGCGTGTACTCGCCCCCCGGCTGGCTCGACGCCGCGACCGCGCGCGCGATCGAGCGCGACGTGACCGAGCGTACCGTGCAGGCGCTGAGCGCCGCGGGCCGGCCGTACCGCGGCGTGCTCTACCCGGGCATGATCCTGACCGCGGACGGCCCGCGCGTGATCGAGTTCAACGCACGCTTCGGCGATCCCGAGGCAGAGGCCTTGCTGCCGCGGCTACGCTCAGATCTGCTCGACATCTGCGAGGCGGTGGCTGCAGGGCGGCTCGCGGAGGTGCCCGTCGAGTGGGACGACGCAGCGACCGTGGGCATCGTGATGACCGCCGGCGGCTACCCGGGCGGCTACGTGACCGGCGCGCCGATCACCGGCCTCGACGCGGTCGACGGTGACGTGCAGGTGTTCCTCGCCGGCACGCAACGCGACGCCGATGGCCCAGTGCGCACGGCGGGCGGCCGCGTGCTCTGCGTCGTGGCGCGCGGGGCGAGCGTCGAGGAGGCGCGCGCGCGTGCGTACGACAACGTGCGCCGCATCCACTTCGACGGTGCGCACTACCGCACGGACATCGCGGCGCGCGCGGGCGCGGCCGTCGAGCTGCGGGGCTAGCCCGCGATGCGAGAGGTGCGCTGCCCGATGCGCGAGTGTCGCCGGCGGATCGACATCGACGCGCTGCCTCCAATACCTAAGCGGGCGCAGCCCGCGCCGTGCCTACACTTCATCGCGGCGTGGGGACCGGGACGTGGCGCGTTCGCGCACGAGGTGCTGTGGGGCTTGGAGGGCAACCGCGAGCTCGTGATCCGCAACCTGCGCCCGGCCGAGATGCGGCCGGACGTACTCGAGGCGCAGGCCGACGCGTTGCACGCTGGTGCGCAACAGTTCGCGCATCTCGTCGATGACACGGCGCTCTTCGGCGACCCGCACGAGCGCGACGCGGTGAGCCGCACGTGGGCGCAGCTGATCCTCGGGCCGGACCCGATGGTCGCGCGCATGGGCGCGTGAGCGCGCGATGATCCCGCGCTACAGCCGCCCGGAGATCGCCGCGATCTGGAGCGAACAGGCCAAGTTCGAGCGCTGGCTCGCCATCGAGGTCGCGGTCGTGCAGGCGTGGGCGGACACGGGCGTGGTGCCGCGCGCGGACGCCGAGCGCATCGCCGCGGACGCGCGCATCGACCTCGACGCGATCGACCGCTACATCGCGGAGACGCACCACGATATGACAGCCTTCCTGCGGTCAGTCGCGGACTCGCTCGGGTCGGAGTCGCGCTGGGTACACTACGGTCTGACGACGAGCGACGTGTGGGACACGGCTACCAGTCTGCAGCTGTGCGCTGCGGTCGACGTGCTGGCGTCACAGCTCAGGGCGCTGCGCGACGTCGTCGCGCGGCGCGCGCGCGAACACAAGGACACGATCTGCATCGGCCGCACGCACGGCGTGCACGCGGAGCCGACGACGTTCGGCCTCAAGCTCGCGGTGTGGGTCGACGAGCTCGCGCGACACGAGGCGCGGCTCGCGCAGGCGCGCGCTACGGTCGCTGTAGGCAAGTTCGCGGGGCCGGTCGGCACGCACGCGACGGTCCCGCCCGCCGTCGAGGAGGCCGCGTGCGCGCGCCTCGGACTCGCGGTCGCTCCGGTCGCCACGCAGGTGTTGCAGCGCGACCGCCACGCGTTCTACGTCGCGGTGCTCGCCGGCATTGGCGCATCACTGGAAAAGTTCGCGACCGAGGTGCGCGGCCTGCAGCGCACGGAGATCCTCGAGGCTGAGGAGCCGTTCACCGCCGGCCAGACCGGCTCGTCGTCGATGCCGCACAAGCGCAACCCAGAGCTGTGCGAGCGCGTGTGTGGGCTCGCGCGCACGTTGCGCGGCTACGCGCTGACGGGCTTCGAGAACGTTGCGCTATGGCACGAGCGCGACATCTCGCACTCGAGCGCCGAGCGCATCGTCTTCCCGGACGCGACGGGGCTGCTGGCGTACATGCTGCACATCTTCACCGGCGTCATGGACGGCCTGGTCGTGTACCCGCAACGCATGCGCGCGAACCTCGAACGCACGCAGGGGCTCGTGTTCTCGCAGAAGGTGCTGCTCGCGCTGATCGAGCGCGGGCTCGGCCGCGAGGCGGCGTATCGCATCGTGCAGCGGCACGCGCTTGAAGCGTGGGAACGCGGCACCCCGTTCCGCGCGCTGCTCGAAGGCGACACCGAGGTGTGCGCGCACCTCGAGACCGCCGCGCTCGACGCGATCTTCGACTACGCGCCATACCTCGCCCACGTCGATACTTCCTTCCGGCGGCTCGGACTGCTCGCGTGACCGCGGAGCAGGCGACCGAGGGCGTGCTGCTGCGCACGGACCGCCCGGGGCTTGTGCATCGAGGCAAGGTGCGCGACAGCTACACGCTCGGCGACGACCGGCTGCTGCTCGTCGCCACCGATCGCATCTCGGCGTTCGACGTGGTGCTGCCGAACGGCATCCCGCGCAAGGGCGAGGTGCTGACGCGACTCGCAGCGTGGTGGTTCACGCGCACGCGCGACGTGGTGCCGGACCACTTCGTCGCGGTGCTCGACGCGTCGAGTGCCGTGCAGCTGGGCATCGACGCCGACCCCACCTGGTACGGCCGCGCGACGATCGCGCGGCGCGCCGAGCCACTGCCGGTGGAGTGCGTCGTGCGCGGCTACCTCACGGGCTCAGGGTGGGCGGACTACCAGCGCAGCGGCGGCGTGAGCGGCATCCCGCTGCCGCCGAGCCTCCGGCAGTGCGAGCGGTTGTTCGAGCCGATCTTCACGCCGACCTCGAAAGCAGCCGCCGGGCACGATGAGCCGATGACGTACGCCGAGGTCGAGGCGCTAGTCGGCGCGCAGCGCGCGCACGTCATGCGGCTGCGCGCGCTCGCGCTGTACCGCTACGCGGCGGACATCGCGCTCGAGCGCGGCATCATCATCGCGGACACGAAGTTCGAATTCGGCATGCTCGACGGTGAGGTGACACTAATCGACGAGGCGTTGACGCCGGACTCGTCGCGCTTCTGGCCACTCGACGCGTACGAGCCGGGGCGCGAGCAGCCCTCGTTCGACAAGCAGTACGTGCGCGACTGGCTCGCCGCGTCCGGGTGGAACCGCAAGCCGCCCGCGCCGCCGCTCCCGCCCGAGGTCGTACGCGCCACGAGCGAGCGCTACCTCGAGGCGTATCGCCGCCTGACCGGCGAACCGCTGCCGCACGCAACTGATGATGCCGACGCCGAGGAGCGTTAATGCCCGAGTACCTGGTCCGCATCGACGTGATACTGCGGCCGCTGGTCAACGACCCGCAAGGCCTGGCCGTGCGCGACGGGCTGCATGCGCTGGGATTCGCCGACGTGGCAACGGTGCGCGTGGGCAAGCACATCGAAGTGCGCGTCGCAGCCGCGGACGCCGCGGCGGCGGAGCAGGCGGTGCGCGCGATGTGCGAGCAGCTGCTCGCGAACCCGGTGATCGAGCAGTTCAGCCTCGCAGTGACCGAGGCCGTGCCCGCGTCGTAGCCCTACCGAGCTACGACGCCTGCTCGGTGGCGACCACCTGCACATCCCCGAGCACGCCACGCAGCTGCGCGAGCCCTGCAGCGATGCGCTGCGCCTCTGGCACGCCCCGCAGGTCGATGCCGCGACTCACTGCGAGGAAGCTGATTCCCAGGAGCCGCCCATCCTTGTCGAAGTCCATGTGCCGCTAGAAGTCAATCTCTCGTGAGCGGTGCCGCTTCGGCAACTCGTCCTCCTGGACGTCCACGTACAAGTTCACATACAGCGTATCTCCGAGTGTGTCATAGTTGACGTAGATCGAGTCCATTACATTGCCTGCACTCTCACGACGAAGAGCGGATCCGAGTCCGTGAGGACGCACACGACAACCGTGCGATCGCGATTCGTGCACCGTATCGACTCATGACATCGCCTGGGTCAACTGCATCGGGGCTCGCGAGGACCGCCTCCACCTCGATCCGGTGTATGCCTTCCTCGACCATATCGGCCCGAGCGGCGTTGGTGAAGCGCAGCTCCATCCTATCCGCCGCGCAGCGTGCGCAGCACGCTCTCGTGCAGCAGGCCGTTCGTCGTGATGCAGTGGCCGGCGTCGAGACGGGCGCGGCCGTCGATGTCGGTGAGCACGCCGCCTGCCTCTTCGACGATCACCTGCACGGCAGCGATGTCCCAGGGGGCGATCTCGCCTTCCAGCATCACCTCGGCGGCGCCTTCGGCGACCAGGCAGTGGCCCCAGAAGTCCCCGAAGCCGCGCTGGCGCCAGGCGCCGCGCAGCAGCGCGTCGGCGCGCGCGCCCCACGCGTCCACGGTCAGCCGGTACGAGCCGTACAGCACCTGCGCCTCCTCAAGGCGCGCGAGGCGCGACACCGCGATGCGCTCGCCGGCGCCGCCGGCGCCCGCACCCGGC
>Ga0194132_10008016_pt1 | contig 15346 bp, 12 predicted proteins | sample TA2KigOf80mmetaG_FD_148612 | JGI IMG/M metagenome (GOLD analysis project Ga0194132, IMG submission 148612) | Freshwater microbial communities from Lake Tanganyika, Tanzania - TA2015054 Kigoma Offshore 80m | ecosystem: Environmental > Aquatic > Freshwater > Lake | place: Tanzania: Lake...
AAACTCAGGACATGGTCGGTGCCGGGAAGATCGCGCGACAGGGTGACGTGCTTTTCGATGACCTGCGCGCCGAGCGCACAGGCCGCGATCGCGGCATGGCACCCGATCGTGTGGTCAGAGAGCCCGACCGGACATCCGAAACGCTCACGCAGGTAGGTGATGGACCTGAGGTTGATTTTGTTCGGCGGCGTCGGGTAGAGCGACACGCAGTGGAGCAGCGAAACCTCGCTACAGGACAAGGCCTCCAGGGCTGTCCCGATCTCCTCCTCAGTCGCCAGCCCGACGGACAGGAACACCCGCTTGGCCTTTCCGTTTAGGTGCCGCAGGAGCTTGAGATTGGTCAGTTCGCTGGAGGCCACTTTGATCGTCGTCAGCCCCAGCGACAACAGCAGATCGGCCCGTTCGCATGTGAAGGGACTGCTGAGGAACTGGACGCCGTGACGCCGGCAGTGGTCAAGCAGCGATCGGTGGGCATCATCGGACAGCTCGACCTGGTGGAACCAGTCCCGTTCCGGGTCGCCGAGGGCCACGTCGCCTCCCCGGTACGACTGGAACTTGCAGTAGTCGGCTCCCGCCTGCGCAGCCAGCTCGATCAGCCTGGCCGCCATAGCCCAGTTGCCGAGGTGGTTTTCCCCAATTTCGGCGATGATCTCGATTCGTCCAGCCATGCGCGATCCTACTTTAATTGCCGGTCGAGCGACTCCCACGTGATCGACGAGGCGCGCGACTGGTACCAATCGATATACCGCCGGACGCCCTCCTCGAACGAGACCTTTGGCTCCCATCCCAGTTCATTTTTTGCCAACTGGCTAGAGACTTCCTTCCCTGAGAAATCGCCCGGCCTAGCTGGGACATATTCGATCTTCACGTTGCCGATAATCTTTTGGACGGTTTCGGCGATTTGCTTGATCGTCACTTTTTCCGTGCCGTCCAAGTTATAAATCTTGTTCTGCGCGACCGTTTTCAGCGCTAGCACGTTGCCCTCAGCCAAGTCTTTGACGTAGACAAATTTTCTGAACTGCGAGCCATCTCCAGCGATGGTGAGCGGCTCTCCTCTGAGCGCCTTCTGCACGAAGATCGGCACGACCGCGCCGTCACGCGCGCGAGGCCCGTAAGGAATACCGTAGCGAAGGATCGTCACCGGCACATTATATAGCTTGCTATAGGACTGGCAGTAATACTCGGACGCGATCTTGGTCGCGGCATAGAGGTGCGCGGGCGGACGCAGAGGGGTTTGCTCGTCCACATACTGCTCGGTCACTTCGCTATAGACCCAGGTGGTGCTGCCGTAGATGACGCGCTTCAACTTCGACTTTCTAGCCGCTTCCAGGACATTAATGGTGCCGCGGACGTTGATAGATTCGGCATAATGTGGGTCTTCATAGACATCTTTTACATCGGCAATTGCCGCCAGGTGAAAGACGGCGTCGACGCCGTTCATAGCCATGCGGATCGCTTCTGTGTCAAGCAAGCTTCCATGATAGAACTCGACATCCTTACGGAAGGTCGGCACCACCATGTCAAAGACCCTGACTTCGAAGCCCTTGTCTCGCAATTTATCCACCACATGGGACCCGATGAACCCTGAACCTCCAGTGACAAGTACTTTCATCGCTGAGCATCTCCTTGTAGTTAATCTTCAGCCACGGGATTGTAATACAATGGAACGCACCAATGGTTCCCGACCACCCATTCGGCATTGGGGTAGGACCCATCGCGATTCATGATAGCATGGCACAGCTTGTCATAGACTTTGCCGGTAGACTTCTCGATCGGCTCAAACACGAGGTATTTGTACAACCCGGACACCATTCCGTCGGGCAGTCTGAGCCTACGCGCATAGCGGGGGTGGAGGTGTTTCTCGGCCACCTCGTTCTTCCAGGACGTGATTTCATCCATTCGGTCTACCTGAATTGCTCCCAACGCGGCCGTGAACTCCGACATCCGGTAGTTCAGTCCTTCCACCTCATGCTCGAACTTTCCGTAGTTCCGATACTTCCTGGCAAATTCGATGAGAGCCTGGTGCTTGGAGACCAGCATACCCCCTTCGCCGGTGGAGATGGACTTGGTGGCATAGAAGGAATAGACCCCGGCATCGCCCCAGGTGCCAGGTCTTCTTCCGTTCCAGGAAGCGCCGTGTGCATGCGCGCAGTCTTCCAGTAGAACAATTCCCTTGGACCGGCAGAACTCGACAATCCGGAGTGTATCGAATGCAATATGTCCGCCGATATGTACCAGCCACACGGCCGCCAGTTCATGCTTGGATGCCGCCGCTACCACGGCCTCGTAACTGAGGCACAGATCCGTACGATTGCAGTCCGCAAAGATGACCTCTGCGCCAGCCTTCACGACCGATAAGGGCGTGGCCATGAAGGTGTTGGTGGGGCACAGGACCTTCTTTCCTCTGACCTGAAAGTATTCTAAACAGGCCATGGCCGCCCCGCTCCAACTTGACGTCGCCACGGCGTCAAGGCCATTCCACTTTGCCCACTTTTCCTCAAAGAGCTGGGTGAATCGCCCTTCGGCCCACTTCTGGCTGGCGAGGATCTCGTCCCAGCAATCCAGCACTCGCTTCTTGTCCCGCTGGTCAAAGCCGATCTTGAACTGGCTGTAGTTCACTGTACGTACTGCCTCCCGGAATTTGAATTGCCTTCTCAATGACATACGAGTCGGCCGTCACGCGTTAAATCAAGAAGCGGCAAGCGGACGCTGTGAACTTAGTCAAGGATTCCCGGATGAGCCGTGGAGACAATAAAGAGCATTGCCAAGACCTGTCATTTGGCCGTCGCGTTGTTAAGGCCGAGTTTTGCGAGAGACCGATACAAGTACTGCGCTGCTTTAACATGCCCTTGCCGATTCCAATGCCAGTCCACATGGTAAAAATCGGGCTCTTGAAAATCGGTGGCATTGGACAGCACAGGGATCTGATGCTTCGCGCCGAACTGGTATACGAGTCGGTCCATGTGGGAGGAACCAATTTGCCCCTTTTCCGGAATAATGTAAAGAACCATCGGGCGCGGCCTGGCCACGCTCCACAACATTTCTAAAGAGGCATTGAATTTTTCGTCGCTCCGGGCGTAATCCCTCTGACCATTGCTATTGATACTTGCTTTCTGTGCCATCTCCGCATCATGGACAAGCCGATCGCGAATGAAGGCAACAAGGTATGACTGCCTTAAAAGGTTGCGTGCAAATGAAGGTAACTTGGCTGCCATAGTATCTCGCATCCAGACGCCGTCAGCAGTGATAATTTCTCCAGTCCGTATAACCTTTTCCGGCAGTATGTGTGTTTCTCTCGGCTGTTCCTGATCGGCATAAAACCACGTGTTCAAGTTTACGTCGGCGTAATCGTTCTGATATAGACCGACGATGATCAGCTGGGGGTCGATGGTTGGGCCGTGCTTGGCAAGCCACAAGGCATACGAATCGGGAGAACAGCCATCGGCAAATCCTGCATTGACAAATTCATACTGGCGATCAAACAAACGCTCTAGAATCGCGCAAAAGGATTCGTTATTCTCCACTCCGAATCCGAATGTGAACGAATCGCCCAGACACAGGATGCGAGGCCTGGAAAAGTCGATTTCGTCATCTCGCAATCCCCGGCTGTTGGTACTCACGGTAGTATCAAACTCCAACATCCGGAAGCGCGAATGGTTGTTGGGACGCAATTCAAATGGCAAATAGGAGCTTGCCCTAAAATGAGACATGGTGATTGCTTGTGGCCTATACGCATCACCGATGGTCGGCTGAATAATACGAAGAAGTATCTCGCTGAGAATCAAGGCCGAAACAAGTGAGGCCAGCACCGTTGCGGTGATAACAAAGGCCTCCTTCTTATTGCAATTCGTACGCATTCATTATGTGCCCATTCCTTCGAAACAATGAACTGATGACGGCAACACCGACTGAGGTATCGCCTTGCGCTTTCAAGCCCTTATCCTCTTACCCATTGTGGCGAAAGCGATTGACGACGTTCTTGATACCGGCGCCAATCTTCGTCGGTGCGCCGAGACACTTTTTGCACGCCTCAAAATGCAGTCTGCCCGTTCTGTGTAAGCCATCAAGAACGGCTTGATTGCGATCGAGAATCGAAATGAGATCCTCGGAAAAAATGTTGCCTAAGCCTGTAAAGCCTTGATAATCCAAGCAACAGCACGTCACGGTACCATCGGCGAGGATCCCGATTATATCCGTGCCGCACAGCGATCGCTCCACGGGGTAGTTTTTCGAGATGCGGCGGCCGTTAATGAACCGCTTATAGGTGACACTGTTGTTTCCCTTTAGTACGTATGCGGTTTCCCACCCGATTTGGTATCCACTGCCGGAATAATACTGCTGAATGCATTCGTCCAGATGCTTGACTGAGAACTTAAACGAACGTGAGTGCTTCTCGATGAGCTCTAGGAAGTTGATAAGATATGGCCGGAGATTCTTTGGCGTCTCGTCGTTGATGGTCGGGTCGCCCCGATCCGCCATGCCAACGAGTTGCGCCAGATAGTGGACCTTGCCTTCGATCCCGTAATAGCGATCCTCGTTCACCGCTAAATCTGTCCTGATTTCTTCGATTGAATGGTCATGGTCCAACAGCACCCCGAGGCACCGTGCCACTCGCTCAATGTATACGTCGAACGGCAGATCTGTTCCTCGCGTCGCAGCATGGTGCACAGGATTGATCGTTTGGGCGGAGAGACGTAGGATGTTGGGGGGATGCTGCATTAAGAGTTCGATGTTCCGATCCGAGAGGAGCAACCCATTGGTGATGAGCTGCGTCCGTAAACCTAATTCCTTGCACTTATCAATGCATTCCCAAATCCTCGGGTATAATAAAGGCTCTCCGTACTGGTGGAAGGCCACAAAATCAATCCCATCAATCTTGGAGACCAGCTCGAGAATCTGGAAAACATCTTTCTCCTGGAGGTCTTTCAGGGGCAATTCACGGATTGGCAGTGGGCAAAATGAACAGGCCATGTTGCAGCGGTTTGTCACCTCTAGTTGGATGATCCGATATCCAAAATCCTTTAGGCTCGCCATTTTCCCATCACCACAGAGGATAGATATCAGGTTGATCGATTTCGTTATGGATTGGCTTCACCACCGCCTCAAGTCCTTCGTTTTTTCCCTTGCTCGGGCCGGGCCACTGTTGATAGCCCCTGACAAAACGTCTCAGCACGGTCAGGAGGACCATGCGCCGTCCCAAGACTCTTAATGGCTGGGCCAATAGCCCCTCTTGCTGCAGAGCATTAGTATAGCTCTGTGTCAAGGCTGACACATGGAGCATGCTATGGCCGAATTGCTGATCCACATCATTGCATCCGCTCAGGGAAATAAGGTAATCGGGCGGCACTTCTGGATTGACCTTTTGAAGGACGATGATCAGTTCCTGAAAAGACGTGGCTGCTGGAAACGCATAATTGACCACCTCCCACCGATGTGTGTCTCGGTGATCCAGTTCATGCAGATAGTATTCTAATCTACCGGCAATGGTGGCTGCATCAGAAGTCGCTCCATAGCCGTAGGGAACCGATCCGCCGGTGATCGCCACGTGCTTGACCGTGGCCGTGGATGGATACTGCCTGGGGCGCGACCCCGTCGAGCGAGTTCCATTACTCGTGATTGTGGCCGTGCGCAGGCGCTGATCCGGCAGTGGCACGAGCCCGATGTGCCATTGGAGATAGTGTCTGAGAACCAACTTGGACTTGATGAGTTTGCGCCATGGAATCCGAAACCCAAATAAGGCCTCGATTTCATCCTTCGACTTTCCCGAGGCTAATGCGTAGAGCTCAAACAATTCATCGAACGAGCGGGCACCGGCTCGCGCAACCCGTTGGTGAATTTCCGTGATTGCCTGAACCGCCTCACTGTTCAAGAGAAACAACGCATAGAGCAACCGCAGCCGCAACGGGACCTGTCGCCATCGGTGGAGCCGCACACAGGACTCTAGCAGAATCAGACACGCCGCTGCCCCTAGAATGAAACCCAGCACCGGGCTCATCGTGTATCCATCCTAGGCTCAGAACTGTTTGCAAAAGACGGCCGCTTCTAGGAAAGGGGCGGCTGGCATTGCGTTTTGTAGGCGTTGCGCATATTGGATGCTCGGAAGGCAAGACTGGCAAATCGACCAGCGCAGTTTTTCACAGCCCTGACACGCCATTGAATCTGACTCCCGTTAGCCATACATCGTTTGCGTAGAACGTTGCGGCTGCTGCTTGCCACGCCAGGCCGTGGCGTACTTGGCGCCCCTAGCTACCTTAGTGGCGGCAATGCCGGTATGCTACTAGCCTTTACGGGCAAGGAACACGAAAAAGCCGGGGAAATACCGCCCTTCAGCCAGACGGTCAACTGCGAGTTGTTCTAATCGCATTTCGGCTTGTAGAAGTGCAGAAATGTCCTCGATCGGAGCGAAACGATTGATCGACGTCGAAACGAGGATCATGCCGGTTTCGTCTAGTATTGGAAGCATTTCGGCCAGCTTATGCTGTGTCTCATGGGGGTGCAACACCTGATCGCGGAACCAAGAACGCAGGTGGGTCTCGTCAGCCAGGGGATGCAGCCGCTTATACTCGATCAGCATATCCTGTTCGCTGCTTCCGGCGGCGCGCATGCGGCGAAAATGCTCAAGAAAAGGGCGTCGTCCGCCGACGTGATAAAGACCAATGAAAACATGGCCGCCGGGTTTCACAAATGCGTTAAAGAGCCGACGCACGCCAGCCAGGCAATTATCCGTATGGTGCAGAACACCGATCGAGACAACTAGATCGAAAAGCTCCGTCGGTTGGAATTGGAAGAGGTCAGCGGTGTGAAACTGAACGCCGATGCCGAGGGCGTGGGCAACGTCACGAGCCCGGCTAATGGCAACGTCATTGAAATCGATGCCCGTGACGACGGAACCGTAATGGTAAGCCGCGCTTAGGCTGAACCAGCCTGCGCCGCAGCCGACATCGAGAACCGCCCCCCCCCGCCTCAATAGAGGAGCGAGCACCGGATAGCTTGAGGCAATGGCATCGCTGTCACGAATGACTTGCGCGTGCTTGTCGGCCGACTCCCGATAGTTGAACGGCAACTCGCGATAGAAGGCGAGCACATCAGAGTTCGCGAAACTTTTGGTCATCGCTGGGAGTTTGTTCTGAGCACGCCAGCCTATACCGCCTTGCGACAGCGTAAAGTCCGCTTCGATCACTAGGCCCGTGAAGCGGCAACAGAGCTCATACTCGCGTGGATCAGCCAGGCCGTCTCGCACGAACCATCGTCGGTGGAGCGGATGTTGTCGAGGAACAGCCTCGAGGCGCATTCGCCGCCCGGGGGGGATTCATGAAGAACCTACGCGAGGCGTCGGACACACTGAGGAGCTTGGCGGGCTTACGGCATTCACTCCTACGCCTAGCTGGTGTACTTAGGAAGCCCCATCCCGATTGAGAATATCCTCCGCAATCCGTCTGGCCATGACATCATAGCCGAGGTCAGAACAATGCGCCTGATCAATATAGACATCGGAGCGCCAATGGTCGAACACCGATGTCAAGTCGCAAAATCCCTCGCCGCGACGCTGCTTAAAGTCGGTCGCCACACGCCGATAGAACTCGTACATCGCGTCCAGTTCGCATATCCCTTCGGTTGTCACACGTCTGCGAAAATGCGCCAGCGCAGCCACATCACTCCGCGACATCGGCCGAGAGCCGAACCCGTTAAATGGCTGCAAATACGTGATCGCTTCCGCTCCGATCGTCTTGGCATACCCATGCAAGAGCATCTGATTTCGCATGAACGCCCTCTGGCAGAGCTCGACATCGAAGGGTGGATAGGTGTCGAGCGGATAAAGAGAAGGGTCCTGTAGACAGACGCGCAAGGCAAACTTCAACCGCTCCCAACGATTGCGGAGTTTCAGAATGCCACAGCTCTCTGCAAAGATGCGCGCGATCATTCTCGCAGAATAGTTGTTATGGCCTACCCTCACGTTCATTTGCTCTATTTGCCACGGACTTCAGGCCGCTTACAACCCAGCCGGCCAATGTTTTCAATTTCGCTATGCTGACACCCGTCAGTTGACACGCTCGGAGTAACTCGGCTACTCCTTCCCGGCTATACCGCACCTCGATCGGAGCCCCGAAGCGATCCAGCAGATCGCCGTGAACGGAAAACAACGTGGTCCCGAAGTTGAATGGCATCTGGTCCGCTATGGCTCGCGTGGCCCCGAAGCGGCGCATGATTTGCGCAGGGACGGAGAAGGCAATGACTACGAAAGGCGACAGGATATAGCAAAGGGCGCTCAAGACCCGCGTATTCAGCCGGACAGTACAGCGCCTGAGAGCCGTGACCGCCTTCAAGGGAATGGCCTTCCAGGGACTGTCGGCGTGGTCTTCATAGAGATACAAGGAAACACACCCGCCGGGTTTCAGGACCCTGACGATTTCCTTCAAGCCCTGCAACGGATCGGTGGTATGGTGCAATACTCCAAAGGAATACCCGAAGTCACACACCTCCGACCGCAGGGGGATCGAGAGCACCGACCCCCGTACGACGTGGACGTTAGGCATTCCCTCCGTCCGCTGTTGGGTGGCGTAGACCCCTTCGCTCATGTCCAAGCTGACCACCTCAACCGAAGGGTGCCGCCTGGCCATCACCGCAGTATCGGACCCGCAACCAGACCCGGCGTCAATCCCGATTTGCCCCCTGACGACCGGTTCCGACAGCGTCTCTTCGACTGCTCCCACGTGCGTGGGCTCTGTGTGTGCAGAAGCACGGTGGCCACCACTCCATAAGCGGCTGTAGAGCCGGACCGTGTTTGACAGCAGACTCCCCGACAACCCCGCGCGCTCCTTGAACAGCCAGGGAACCGAATGCACAATATGAAACTCTTCTCGGCACTGTCGGCACCGCAAGGTTCCCGTCACGATCTCGGTCTCGACACACTCGGCGCACCGTGACGGTGCGGGGATCGTCGTCGTCCCGTCCAGGCTGCAGTAGCGCTCGCAAGGAAAGATCTGCCCTGAAGCGTTCGGGGCAAGCCGGGTCTCCACGTTGCACAGGTCAAGGCCTCCTTGGCAGCGGACGCACTGGAGAAGCTCCACCAAGCGGTATTTCATGTCCGCCTTTAATTGGCTTCCCCGCAGACCTTATTCCAATCGGCACGCCACAAACGCAGATCGAAACCGCTTTTGCGGCTGCCGCAGTGCTCTGCGCCAAGTGTCCTTGATGTTATCGCCACCCAGGGCCTCGCTAGAGTTTGCCTTCACATTTTTTTAGTATCCAGTACGCCCGCTTTGCCACTCGATCGATTTGAGAGTCCTTGCCGACATAGCGCCTGAAAATTTCTCTGGATTTTTTCTCGAACCGCTGGATGAGGAAATCCTCTAGGCTCCGTCTCTTGTACGCGTCGAAATACAACTCCACCTCTTCCTCGGTCTTGGCGCGACCATTGTCTGCGTACTTTGTCACAAAAGGGGTGAAATCCGGATACAAATTGGATTTAGGCCACTTCCCGTGCAGGGTTGTCCTCATGAAGTTGCCTATGAGCAGATCGTCAAAAATTTCGTGTTTGATTGTCACCATGAGGGAATGCCTCGGGACCTCAAAGGTGATCCCCCGCTTAAAAGCGTTCGCCTTGAACGCAATAATATTGTCTTTGCCCCCCACGCGGACATTAATAAAATCCAGAACTTTCTCAAGGTGGGATATGGCTTTGAAGTATTTGTCGATTTGGGAGACGTCTTCTCTCTCCAACTGTTCGTTCCAATTATCGCCAAATTGTTCAGGGGGGAGTATTCGTTCGGGTGTTTTGGGAGGATTGATCTCCTTAAAGGTGTCGTGCGCACAGTCGTACCTGATGAAAGCCGGGAGAAGTTGAGTTGTCTTTGATTCAAATCCAACCGAATGATCAGCGAGCGTCGTGATGTACTGATTTGCCCATACGCTGTCCTCTCTTTGGTACCTATGCATTGAGCTAAACGGGATAAAGTACTTAGTGTCATAGCTTCCCGTCAATTGTGCAATACTCCTACCCACTGGAATCTTTTTTGCGGAACTTGGCGGGATAGCCACCCCGTCTTCGCCATAAAAGTTGATCATGTCTGAATCTCCAAAACCTGAGAGCGCGAGCAAAAAAGAGATGGGGTAGTGTTTGATGATTTTCCTCACGAACCGGCTCCACCCCAGGTCGCTCGCATCGTTCGTGTTGACAATGAGGCGCCCGTTGATATCCACCAGAAGAATGGCGTCTTGGTTGTAATCCGATATACACAGGAGCTTGATGCGATCTGAAACCTTGAGCCAAACCCCGTTTTCTAGCACCTGCACATGGCAGCCTTGCTCGACGAGATCGTTGCGAATGCGCCCTCCTTGATGATCGGGCAACAGTATCCGTTTGCCCCTGAATAAATTGAACGATCCCGCATTTAAATGGTCGGGGTGGGCATGCGAGATCCAGACATACTGGCAAGCTTTGATCGCCTCCATCTGCTCGTCTGGCACCACATAGGGGAGCGTCCAGCTACCAAAATATGCGCTATCCGTGATCCACGGGTCAGTCACCAGAGTCGGAACACGATCGTAGCAAATGAGAGTCGCGTTGCCGATCGTGTCAAACCCAACATCCATTTGACCCGCCTCAAACTGCCGCATGTCGTCCTCCCTCCGAATCAAGCCGCCTTGGATGACGGCTGTGCGCAGAAGTGGGATGGGTTGCTACACCCGTCCCCCCTGTTAATTAACACTCTGATTCTTCTCTCTCCAAGTGACGGCCAGCCTATCGCTTGGCCAATTGCAGCCAGACCTCGAAGGCCAGGAGGGTCCACAAGCGATTCCCGTGGTCTCTGATTCCCTCGCTGTGCTCGCGCACCAGGCTGGCCACATAAGGCATGGAGAGGTAGTCACGCGAGCGGGCGTGTGGCGACAACAGGAAGTCCTGGAGATACTCCCGTAACTCACCCCGGAACCACGTTCCCAGCGGAACCCCGAAGCCCTTCTTCCCGCGGCGGAGGATTTCCACCGGTAGCAGGTCGGCGAACGCCTTCTTCAAGATGTACTTGGTGGTCCCCCAGCGCAGTTTGAGCTCGTCGGGAAGCCCGGCGACGTATTCGGCCAAACGGTGATCGAGGAACGGCGAGCGGCCTTCGAGGCCGTGTGCCATCGTGGAGCGGTCCATTTTTACCAGCAGGTCATCCGGGAGATAGGTCATGAAATTGACGTAGAGAATCTTCGACAGCGGAGACAAGCCGGTTGTCCGTGCCAGCATGTCAGGCGGATAGTCAATGCCGTCGGTCAGCATCCCGCTGAAGACCTCCGGTCGCAATAACCGGGGCAGATCATCATCGAAGATCGTGATCCACCGCCGAAGCCTGCCGAACAGCGGGTTGGCCGCTCCGTCGAAGAATCGCTGGGTCCGTCGAAGCCAGTGGTGATATTGCTTTGGTTGAGGGAGCATCCCTAGAGCTTGCCCACAGAGATGTGAGAAGGCGGGTGATAGACGTTCGGCAACCACGCAGGCGAGAAATCGGAGGTACCCGGCAAAAAGCTCATCCCCGCCGTCTCCATTCAGCGCCACGGTCACATGCTGCCTGGTCAACTGAGAGACGATAAACGTCGGGATCGCGGAGGAATCCCCGAACGGGCCGTCATGATGCCGGATCAGGCGTTCAATCAAATCAATCGCCTTGGGCTCGACGATGAACTCAGTATGGTCGGTCTGAAAATGGTTCGAGACCAGTCTGGCGTAATGGGTTTCGTCAAAGGCTCGATCCCCGGCGAATCCCAGGCTGAAGGTCTTGACGGGCCGGTTGAGCAGCCGGCTCATCAGGCCCACCACGATGCTGGAATCGATCCCACCGCTCAGGAAGGCGCCCAGCGGCACATCAGCGACCAGCCGCTTCTGCACCGCCTCGGTGAGAAGTGTTCGAAGCTGGTACGAAGCCTCGGGCAGCGAGACTCTCCGGCGGGAGGCGCGCGCAAAGTCCAAGTCCCAGTAGCGTCGAAGCTCGACACGCCCGTCGGCTTCCACGATCAACGTGTGCGCAGGGGGAACCTGATTGATGCCCTCATAGAAGGTCAGCCCCGAAGGGGGATAGCCAAAGGTGAAATAATGCGGGAGCGCTCCGAGCGACGGGGTGCCTAAGATCAGCGGGTGTCGGAGGAGGGCTTTCACCTCCGAGCCAAAGACAAAGACCGCTCCGGCCTTTGCGTAAAAGAGCGGCTTCTTGCCAACTCGGTCGCGGGCTAGGAGCAGCCGGCACCGGCGCTGGTCCCAGAGGGCAAAAGCAAACATCCCATCAAGTTCCTCGACACATTTCTCTCCGAGTTCCTCGTAAAGATGGAGCACCACTTCCGTGTCGGAATTCGAACGGAAGGAATGGCCCTGAGCTGCCAACCGTTCGCGCTGCTCCCTAAAATTGTAGACCTCGCCGTTGAACACGATCCAAAGCGTACCGTCTTCGTTGGGCATGGGCTGACTGGCGGCCTCTGAAAGGTCGATGATCTTGAGGCGGGTATGGCCGAGTCCCGCTGGGCCATCCACGTGCACACCGGATGCATCAGGCCCACGATGGCTCAACGTCTCAGCCATCTTCATGACGATCTCAGCCGATGCCGGACTGCCGTCCAGCCTGACCTCTCCGCAAATACCGCACATACGTTGAGTTCCTAGGTCCGGCCTGGCTCCAGGCCTTGAACAGGAGGGTGCCGGAGAACCCCACACCCTCGCCAACCGTAGTATCCCGTTGGCGACGTCTGGACCTCGATGACCCCAGCACAAAGCAGGATATCTTGAACCTGTTGTTCCGAGTAGTAGAACCGGATGGGAGCGGCAAGGCGGTCGAACCAGTCGGCATAAAGGACCTGGAAGGGATATTGACTGTACAGCTTGATTCTGGGCGGTGTCAGCCGTTCGAACAGCCGGCCCGCCAGCGGCGCGCGCCTCAGCAACTGGTAAGGAAGAATCAGCACATACCGATCCACCAGCGCGCCCAGGAAGGATATGCCGTTCACAACCGGATGGGGCAGCCGCGTCGTCAGGAGGCGGACGACCTCGAGCAGAAAATTGCTGACCTGCCGCGTGCTGCTGTACAGCCAGACGTACAAGGCTCCGCCTGGCCTGAGCAGCGGGGCGATGGCTTTTACGCCTCTTTCTGGATCAGGGAGGTGGTGGAGCACGCCGATGCTATAGACGAAATCGAAGGTGCCTGCAGCGAATGGAAGCGCGTAGATGTCCGCCTGCACAAGATGGACATTGGGAAACTGTTTCGTATTCTGGTAGGTGGCGTCGATCGCCCGGCTGAGATCCACTCCGACCATTTCGGCCCCGCAGGAGGCTGCGTGGTAGATGTGCCGTCCGAACCCACAGCCCACATCCAGCCCGAGTCTGCCCTTGAAGGAATTTGGTGTGGCTGGATAAAGGTAGTTCCAAAAGTTTTCCCTGAAATCGCACACCATCTCCGAAAAGGTGGTCCATTGATACCCGAAGCTCTCCCGGGTCTTGCTTACAAGGATATCGAAGCGCTTCGCGGGATGGTTTATCCTTCCTACGTCAAGGCGGTCACCCATGCGATCCCGATAGCGCAACACAAAGTCCGGGAAGAGCTCGAATGCGTTGTGTAGCATCCTGGGAATGGTATTGACAATAGGGTAACTCGCCCCGCACCCGCAGTTGAGCAAGCCCTCAATGACCTCCTTGCCGTCGCGAGACTCCACAAAGGGCTTAGCCTCGAGCTTTTCCAGGCACTTGGGACACCGGAGGAGTTGATAAAGGATCTGACGCATAACCTATATCTTGCGGGCTATCGCAACCCTAATGGTCCACGAAGAAAGGAATAGTGGTAAGTGGCCCATGCCAAGGGCCACGTGAGCTTGAGGCGCATCAACAGGCTGATGGCCAGATAGGCAATCGACTGCACCGGGCCAGTCCGATAAACCCGCAGTTGTTGCCACACGCGCTGGACATCCTCGGGGGTCAGACGATAATCGAGGGTCTCAAAGAACGTTGGAGCATACGAACTTCCCGATACTGGACACGCTTGATTTTTGAAGTGAAGACCCAATTCAAAGGCAAGCGCCCAGAACACGAAACGTCTGATATAGAACTTCCACCGCTTGACCGTTTTCTCATGACTCGGCCATCGTTTCAGATGAGCGTCGCAGTAACGCGTGAGGCCTTCGGCGTAATGCTGAGTCAGCGCTTCGATGGTCCGCGAACTTTGTGACTGACGTTGCTGGCGCCAACGCCATAGCCGCTGGCTAATGTGGCCAATTGAAGCCCGCTCCGCGATTTGAAACCAAACAACGAAATCGCCGTACCCGATTGGCCCCTGTTCATCAAACCTGATGCTCCCAAGAGCCGATCGACGAATCATCGCGCCGGGGGCGCCGATCGAAGACCGGCCAGACCTGATCGTCTGGTCAATATAATTAAGGCCGGGCGTGATGGGGTCCACATCATAGTCCCTGACGCCGATTGGCTCACCGGCTTCGCCAATCAACTCCCAATCCGAACATACCACCCCTACCTCGGGGTGCTGGCGCATAAACGAGACATACTCGCTGACGATCTGCAAGCTCCGTTCGTCGTGGTCGTGGAAAAAACAGATGAACTCGCCGCGACTTTCATCGAGGCAGAAATTATGGTTGCCGTAAAGGCCGATGTTGCGCGGATGGCGCACATAGCGGACGCGCGCGTCCGCACGCGCAATCTCGCGACAGACCTGCTCGGTCTCGTCCTGTGAGCAATTGTCGCTGATAAGGATCTCTAGCGGTGCATAGTCCTGCCCGCAGGTGCTTTTGAGGCTCTCCCGCAGGGCGGAGGCACGGTTGTACGTTGGCACACAGATTGACACTAATGGATTGGCCATGTCTTCACTGACTCACCAGAGATGCCATAGATAGCGCAAGGGACTCTAAACCTCTTTCGATTCCTCTGAATTCCGCTGCCCCGGACCGTCGAAGCTTATGGCAACCCAGTCGGACTCTCAAGGGCCGAGGAGCCGCCTGTCCCAGTTCCTTCGTAAATTTCGGAATAATACGGTCCTTGTCTAAGCCAAAGCAGGCACAGATTGCCCTGGCAAGCGTCACCCGATCAACAAAATCTGGCCCCGTTGCATGGAAAGTCCCCGAGAGGCCGCGCTCTATTAGAAACAGTGTCGCCCCGGCCAGGTCTACCGTATAGGTGGGACTCCCCCACTGGTCAGCGGGAACAAGGATCGTTTCTCCTGCCCGTAGGCGGTCAACGCACCGAAGCGCAAAATTCTTCCGCCCTGCATCTGGACCATACAACCACGCTGTCCGAATTATCAAATGAGAGTTAGGCAGCAACTCGCGCAGGGCCGCTTCTCCCTCCGCCTTGCTGCGGGCATAGGCATTGAGCGGG
>Ga0194132_10008018_pt1 | contig 15345 bp, 14 predicted proteins | sample TA2KigOf80mmetaG_FD_148612 | JGI IMG/M metagenome (GOLD analysis project Ga0194132, IMG submission 148612) | Freshwater microbial communities from Lake Tanganyika, Tanzania - TA2015054 Kigoma Offshore 80m | ecosystem: Environmental > Aquatic > Freshwater > Lake | place: Tanzania: Lake...
GAACGAGAGCTGAAAGGGCTGGTTTTGTTTGTCACCCATTGGGTGCTGTCCTCCGCAGGGGTCTTCGCTGCCTTCAAACCCCTATCGATATTGATGCGGACGAGCATCCAGGAGATTCGCACGCGCGGCTCAAAACGGAAATGTGGGCTGAAGTGGCTGGTGATGGATTCGGTGACCCAGCACTGGGAAATGGCGCGGCTCGATGCGGAGATCACCGGCCTGCACGAGGTGAAAGTGCAGACCAGGGGCGTCGAGGCCTTCACGCTCGATTTCGAGGCAGGCGGCAGTCCGCTGGCGGCGGGCCCGGCGCGCGTAGCCGTCGACGGCAAGGCAGTCGAAACGCCCGGCCCCATGTCGGATCGCTCCTGGCGCGTTCATCTCCGCCGTTCGGACGGCGCCTGGGCCGTCGCCCCATCACCGCGCGCCTCGGGGCTTGCCAAGCGGCACGGCCTTCAGGGACCCATCGATGACGCGTTTCTCAACCGCTTCGTCTTCGTCAAGCCGACGGGCGCGCCCCTGGCGGCGAAGGCCGGTTCCTGGGCCGCGGCCGAGCAGGACCGGGCCATTGCCGAATGGGCGCAAACAGTTCCGGGGCGACGCCCTGGTGAGCGACGACCAGCATGTCTCCGACGCGGAGATCGTGAGTTCCAATCTGGTCCTCTGGGGCGACCCCTCGAGCAACCGCATCCTGGCCCGCATCGCCGCACAACTCCCCATCCAGTGGACTGCGCAAGGCATCACGGTCAGCGGCAAGACCTACGACTCCGCCAAACACACCCTGATCATGATCTATCCCAACCCGCTCAACCCCAACCGCTACGTTGTGCTGAACAGTGGCTTCACGTTCCGGGACTTCGATCAGTTGAACAACGCGCGCCAGACTCCCAAACTGCCCGACTACGCGGTGATCGATCTCGACACCCCACCCGATGCCCGGTGGCCCGGCAAGGTAGTCCTGGCCGGCTTCTTCAACGAAGCCTGGAAACCGTAACGGACCATGCCTGGATTGAACCTCGGCCCGGTCTGCACCGCGGAACTGGCGGCTATCGGCATCACCGCAGTCGAGCAGATCCGCGAGTTGGGCTGGCGGGAAGTCTGCCTGCGCTGGGTGGAGGCCTATCCGTCGCGCATCAATCTGAATGCCTTCACAGGGGTTATCGGCGCGGAGCATGGCGTTCATTGGCAGCGAGTGGACCCGGCGCTCAAGCAGGAGGCCCGCCGCCTGATTCAGCGCTTGAGAGCCGCCAGATGACGCTTTGCGATTCGCACCGCGACCGACCCGCCCAGCGTCACCACATCGTACCGGGCCTGTGTGCCAAGCAGCAGATGCGCCTCCGCGGCGGTCAAGCCATGCTCTTCAACCAGCCACCGCAGCATGTCCCGGGTGGCGATGGCGAGCGTTGCGTTCAATGTCGGCTGTTCGTGCAGGGAGCCAATGGACACCAACTCAACCGCGGTCTCCGCGCGCACACCGGTCAACCGGCGGCCCTTCCTCAGGCCGGTTGAAAACTCTACGTCCAGCGAGGTCTCGACACCGCTGCCCACCGGCTCACCGTCCCCCTGCAAGGCGTGTCCGTCGCCAAAGAACAGCAGCGCGCCCGGGTGGTAGACCGGCAGGTGAACCGTCGTGCCTTCGCGGATCAGACGGTAGTCGATGTTGCCGCCCCAGGCGCCGGCAGGGCCCGAGCGCGGCGAAAAACTGCCTTCCGGCGCTACCCCAATGCAGCCCAGCATCGGCTCAGCAGGAAAGGAGAAGCGTCCGTTCCGCACCAATCCTTTCGCGAGATCGATGGTCCATGGAACCAGGTAGTCGTATCCCGCATAGACCGCGTCCGGCGCTGGCTTCGGCGCCCGGAGCGCTTCCGGCACGCCATCCACGCCCACATGAGCGCCCGTGTAGCCGGAGGTCCGGTTGAGCCGCACGCGTCGCAGATGGACCAGAAGCGTGTCGCCTGGCTCGGCGCCTTCCACAAAGAATGGACCCGTGAGCGGGTTCCCGTGCGTCTTCGTCCGCCGCACACCGGCGAAGTCGAACCCCGCGGAATCCACAGTCTTCGTCGAAACCACTTCCTCAGGCCTCACCCGCAGCAGCACAGGATGCGCGGCCGAAAACGTATGGTGATAGGTCTCCGCGACCACGCGGTGCGCAGGAGCTTGCGCCAAAAGGGGAAGGAGGAGTACCAACGATGGGGGTGACATCGTAGTTACTCCTCCTTGTGGGGGGTGCAGCTTGTAAAAACTCTTAGAACGTGAACCGAAGCGCCATCTGAATCTGACGCGCTTCCGTCGCTCCATTGATTGTACCAAAAGCCTGGCCCGCCGAAAGGTTCACATTCGGATCTCCGAAACGAACCGTGTTGGGCAGATTGTAAAACTCGCCGCGCAGTTCAACGAAACGCTTCTCGTCGAACTTGAACCGCTTGCCCAGCGCCACGTCGAAAGTGAACCGTCCGTCCCCTTCCACGATGAACGCACCCGCCGTGCCGTAGGTGAACGGAGCAGGCAGGTTGAACGCAGTGGTGTCAAACCACCGATCCGGCGTCTTGGGGCCGTTATTCGGATTCCGCGCAACATCCGGACGCTGGTAGGTGCGGCCCACGTTGGCGCGGTCGGTTCCGGACACCACGTTGTACGGGCGGCCCGTCTGGGCCCGAACAAAGCCGTCCAGAGTCCAGCCGCCGATCAGGATATCGGTCACCTTGTTCCAGCTTCCGCCGAATTGCTTGCCGCGGCCGAAGGGCAGATCGTAGACATAGGAGAGGTTGAAGACGTGGCGGATATCGATCGACGCACGGGAATAATCGGCGCGCAGATTGAACGGATCCTGTGTCTTCCACTCAGCCAGCGAACTCTGGTCATCGAGCACCTTGCCCCAGGTATAGTTGGCATTGAACTGCAATCCGCGGCTGAACCGCTTCTTGAGCGAAGTCTGCAGCGAGTTGTAGTTGGAGCCGAACCGGTTGGCGCCACCATCCAGGTCGCCGTACTCCGGCATCATCCGGCGCGGCTGCACCTGGCCAGGTCCCGGACGCAGCGGCGAATTGATCGCGGTGTAACCCACCTGCTTCTTGTTGGAGTTACCCACGTAGGCGATCTCAAGCGCCATGTCGTCGAGAATCTGCCGCTGTACCGTGAAATTCCACTGCTGGGAATACGGAGTGCGATTTTCAGGATTCTGCGGCCAGCCACCGATGGCCGCCGTATTGTTAAACGAAGGACCGCTATCGCTGATCGACAGGTCCGGCTGCAGCCCGGTGTTGGGCGTAAATACTTGCTGCACGGTGAACGGCCAGAACTTGCGCAGATCCTGCAACTCCTGCACGAAGGTGGAGTTGTAGAAGATGCCGTAGGCGGCGCGCACAACCGTCTTGCTATCGACAGTGTAGGCCAGGCCGATTCTCGGCGCGAAGTTGTTGTAATCGCTCTGCATCAGCGCGCGGCCGAAGCCTTCCTGCTTGGCTGGCTGGTTGCGCAAGCCCGTCGTCGGATCGATTTCGGGATTCGTGCTGGCCCAGAGCAGGGTGCCGGTATAGCGTCCCGTTTGCGCATCGCGCCGCACCCAGAGATTCCCCAGCCGGTCGGTGGTATCGTACGGCGCATTCTGGAACTCGTAGCGCAGGCCCAGGTTGATGGTCAGCCGGTTGGTGATCCGGTAGTCGTCCTGCACAAAGAACTGCGGGGCGTTGATCCGGCCCTGCGTCAGCGTGTTACCCTGGCCGCGGCGGACCTCGGTGGGATAGCCAAGAAGCATCGTTGCGAAACTGTGGCCGGAGTTCGCAATCGTCGCCGTGTTGGTAAGGCGAGTATCGAACACCGCATCGCCGTTCATCGGGTTCGCCGTGTTGGTGAAGAAATGGCGGCGGCTGTAGTTGACGCCAAACTTGATGGAATGCCGGCCGGTCACGATCGACATATTGGCAATCCCCTGCCAGATGCCGTCCTCGGTAACATCGCCGCCGCCGCCCACGCTGAAAAGACCCGCGGCGTTGAAGTTGGGCGGCACGGTCGTCGAAATCACATCCACCTGATAAAGCTTGATGCCCGCTCTCTGCAGAAAGTCCGCGCGATTGAGAGCGCGGCTGAAGGTCATGTTCGGATTGATCGGATTGTTGTACCCGAACTTGAACTCAAGCACCTTGTTCGAACCAATCAACTTGTTGTAGCCCGCGCCAAGATTGTGTCCGTCAAAGCGGTTTTCGCTAAAGAAGATCCGGTTGCCGCCCGGGTTCACCAGCCCCGCGCGCTGATACGTGTAGCGCATGAACAGATTGTTGTTCTGGTTGATGTTGTGATCCAGACGCATCACCGTGGTGTCACGGTCACTGCGCTGGGAGTCCGTGTTGACCAGGTTGTTGATAAGGCCTGGTTGCGTCGGCAGTGGAACGTAGGTCTCCATCAGCAATTTGACCGCGGGATGAATGCGCGCCGCCGGAATTCGGTTGCCGGCGAAGGGCTGCCGGATGATCTGCTGGCTCGCGTTAAACGTGCTGGTCAGAGGATCGAAAATCGGCCGCTCCTGCTGGGAGAAATCGCCATTGCGCTGATCGGCGATGGGCGAGTTGAAAAGCGCCGTCCCGCCGCGCCGCCGCCGGAAGCCTTCCCAGTTCACGAAGAAGAACGTCTTCTCCAGACCCTCCCGGTAGAGCTTGGGAATGAACACCGGACCACCCACGGCAACGCCATACTGGTTTTGGCGGAACGGAACCTTGCCGCGATTATTGCGGTTCGCAAAGAAGTCGTTGGCGTCAAACACATTGTTGCGCAGGAACTCATACGCGGTGCCATGCAGTTCCCGCGACCCGCTCTTCACCACCATGTTGATGTTGGCGCCAGCCGACCGGCCGTACTCAGCCGAGTTGTTCGTGGCCACCTTGAACTCCTGAAGCGAATCCATGGGCGGCGACAGACCCGGCGAGTTCATCATCATAAAGTTGTTGTCCACGCCGTCCACCGTCAGGTTGTTGTCCTGGCGGCGCTGGCCGTTCACCGAAATCAGCGAGGTACCCGAAAGGGCGCCCGTGCCGCGGCTCTGACTGCTGCCCTGGTCCGAGGAGCCCGGAAGCAAGCGAATCAGATTCGTGTAGTTGCGGCCGTTCACCGGAATGCGAGCCACATCGGCGGAGGTGATCATGCCGCCCGAGGACGCTTCCTGGGTCTGGAGCACAGGCGCCACATCGGCGATCTCCACCGCCTGCGTCACCTGCCCAACCTCCAGCTTGAAATCGATCTTTGCCTGTTGCGCCACTTCGAGCGTCGTCCGGGCGGTGGTGGTGCGGAAGCCGCTCTTGGTCACGGTCACTTCGTAAGTCCCGGGATTCAGCGGGAACACCCGATACGCGCCCGATTCATTGGTCTTGGCCTCACGGCTCTGCCCCGTGGCCGTGTTCTTGACAGTGATGGTGGCGTCAGCCACCACGGCGTTCGTGGCGTCGACAATATCGCCCACCAGGGTCGCGTTGGTTGTTTGGCCGAAAACCGCGCACGTGGCGGCTGAAAGCAGCGTAAGTGTTCTGATTCTCCTAAGCATAGACTCCCTCTTTCCACAACAGTGTGATATTCCCTAGACTGAAGGGGATAGCTGCCATTCTTTCACAGTCGGGAGGCCGCCGCAACTTGATCGTAACCTTCGTGTTTGCCACGGTGGCTGCCCTTGGCCAGGACTTCGCGGCAGAGTTCAACGAAGGCCTGCGGCTCTACCAGGCCCGCCAGTTCGAACCCGCGGTGGAACGCCTTCGCGCCGCGACGGCCCTCAATCCAAAGGATTTTAATGCTTATTACCTGCTGGGCGCCTCCAACTCCCAGCTAGGACGGGTGGATCAGGCGCTCGTCGCCTGGCGCGCGGCGGAAAAACTCAACCCCAGCCATCCGAAGCTGCTGCAGGTGCTGGCGGTTGAATACAGCAAGGGGCGCTACTTCACCGATGCCGCCGCCACCGCCAGCGCGGCGCTTCTTCTTTCGCCAGGCCATGAACCGCTCTACTATCTGGCCATCAAGGCTTATCAGGACGGCGGCGAACCGGACCGTGCGATGCGTATCGCGGAGCAGGCCGCAACGCGCTTCCCCGGCTCGGCGCGCGCGCAATTCGAACTCGGCTTTCACCTCCAGAAACTGGGTCAGACGGCACCGGCCAAACGTCACCTGGCCCGCGCCATCGAACTCGACCCGAAGTACGAAGAGCCCCCCTTTTTCCTCGGCGACGTCCTGGTTCGCGAAGGCGAGCCGGAGGCGGCCCTTCCCCACCTCCGCGCCGCCATCCGCAACCGGCCGGATTATGTTCCAGCCCGTGTCGTCCTGGGCCGAGCCCTCATGAACCTGGAACGCTGGGACGAAGCCCTCCGCGAACTTGAAGCCACCGCCGCCATGGACCCCCGCCACCCTCAGCCCCACCTGATGCTCTCCCAGATCCACTTCCGGCTGGGCAACGAAGAACGGGCCCGCCAGGAAAAGGACCTTTCGCTCAAACTGCGCCGCGAGAACCCCACCCTGCTTGAAGCCGTGCAAAGCCGCCCGTTCCCGGCAGGCCGCTGAGCCGCTACCCTGGTAGGACATGAAGATTCGCGATGTCCAGGTATTCGGCCTGCGCGGCCGCACACCCGAAGGCGGGTGGTCCAACGAACTGCAGCCCGATGACTGCGTCCATACGCTGGTCGCCATCCTCACCGACAACGGCCCCACCGGTTGGGGCAGCGTCTTCACCTCCGAAGATCTGGTTCGCGCCTCCCTGGGTGTGCTGCGTCCGCTCCTCATCGGCGAAACTGCCACCGAGCCCGAGCGGGTCAGCGAGAAGCTCCACCAGAACACATTCTGGCTGGGTCGCGGCGGGGCCATCACGCACACCATCAGCGGCATCGACATCGCCCTGTGGGACATTCTCGGCAAAGCCGCCGGCCAACCGGTGGGACGCCTCATCGGGGGCCGCTACCGGGAGCGCGTCCGCCCCTATGCATCGCTCCTGATGCGCGAACCCGAACGCATGGCCGATGAACTCCTTCCGGTGAAGGCGCAGGGCTTTCGGGCTTTCAAGATCGGCTGGGGACCGTTCGGCCGCCGCAACGCCGCCACCGACGAAGCCATCGTGCGAGCCGCCCGCCAGGCCGTGGGTCCCGACGCCTGGCTGATGGTGGACGCCGGCGGCAGCGACGCCTACTGGCCCGGCGGCTATAAGTGGGCGCTGGAAACCGCCAGGATGCTCGCTACCTATAACGTCTACTGGTTTGAAGAGGCGCTCGCCCCGGACGCCCTCAATGACTACGTTGCCCTGCGCCGCGCCGCGCCGCTGCCCATCTCCGGCGGCGAAGTGCTCACGCGCCGCCAGTCCTTCCAGCCATGGCTTGAAGCGGGTGCCTTCGACATCGTTCAGCCCGATGTCACCAAGTGCGGCGGGTTGAGCGAAGAACGCCGCATCGCCCAGATGGCCGTTGAACACGGCATCCGGTTCATCCCCCATGGCTGGAACACCGCGGTGGGCCTGGCCGCCGATCTGCAACTTGCCTCCGCCTTCCCCGGAACGGACTTCGTCGAGTACCTTACCGGATCGCCGTTCATCGACGACATCGCCGCCGGAGGGTGGCAATTGGACAGCGACGGGATGCTGGTCATTCCGGATGCACCCGGCCTCGGGCTCGAGATCGATCAGGACGCCCTGGAACGCTACTCAGGTCGCCGGCTCACCGTCTAACGCCACGGGACATCACCGCGCCGGTAACCGGCCCGGGCCTCAACACGTCAGAGCCGATATACTAACGAATGAGTATGCCCAACAATCTCACGCGCCGGAAGCTGATCGCCGCAGCCGGTGGAACACTTGCGTCATCCCTGGTCCTTCCCGCCCAGACGCTTCCGCGGCGGGCCGGTGAGTTCGTCGTCAACATGAACGGCGCGCCGGGGATCCTGATCTCCAGTTTCCGCGGCAGGAAGACCGTACTCCTGGCGCTGCTCTCTTCCACTTGACCACACTGCCATCAGATGGCTCAGGTCCTGAGCCCCATACAGACAGAGATGGCCGCCAAGGGCGGACAGATCGTCGGCGCTTGCTTCAACCCGGATGCCCAGCGGCTGGTGCCTGGTTTCATCCAGCAGTTCCGCCCCACCTTCCCGGTCGGCTGGTCCACGAACGAAACAGTCATGAAGTATATCGAGGTGCCGGCCGGGGTCATCCCCTATGTACCCATTCTGCTTTTCATTGACCGGAGCGGCATGATCCGCAACCAATACCTGGGCACCGATCCGTTCATGAGCACCGGCCGGAACGGCATCGTCGCCAAGCTCAATGAATTGCTGGGACCGCCGGCGGCGAAAACCGGCGCCAAGGGCTGACCCTGTGGCGGCATGAGCTTTCAAACAGCACTTGCCCGGCTCCTGCTGCCCCTCTCATTGTCTTTGGCGCTGCCCAGCCCCGCGGCCTCGCCTCTCGATAAGGGGTTTGACCACTTTTACAACCTGGAGTACGACGAGGCCGTGGCCGAATTCGAGGCCCGTCTGGCGGAGTCCCCGCAGTCGCCCGACCGGTACAACGCTCTGGCCAACGCCATACTCTACCGCGAAATGCTGCGCGCCGGCGCCCTGGAAAGCGAACTCGTCACCGGCGGGAATGCATTCCTCCGCCGCAAGACGGCCAATCCGTCTCCGGAGACGCATCACCGCTTCGACACCGCCACCGCCCGGGCCATTCAGCTTGCCGACGAACAACTGATGAAGCGTCCGGATGACCCGGCCGCGCTCTACGCCAAAGCGGTGGCGTTGGGCCTGCGCGGAAACTACAACTTCCTCGTCCGCAAGGCGTGGATGGACGCCCTGCGCGAGTTCACCCAGGGACGCAAACTGGCCAACCGCGTGGTGGAGTTGCAGCCCGCCTTCATCGATGCCCGCCTCATGCAGGGCGTACACGATTACGTCTTGGGCAGCCTGCCCTTCCATTACAAGCTGCTCGGCTTCCTGGGCGGCTTCCGCGGCGATAAGGCGTCGGGGATCGCCACCCTCAAACTGGTGGCTGAAAAGGGTGGCCGGAACCGCACCGAGGCCCAGATCGTGCTTGGGCTCGCTTACCGCCGCGACAAGCGGCCGCGGGAGGCAGTCCCGTTGCTGCTCGACCTCATCGGCCGGCATCCACGCAATTACATCTACCGGCTGGAACTGGCCCAGATCTACGCCGATGCCGGTGAGCCCGGCCTGGCGGTTAAGGTACTGGATGAGCTCGACCGCCTCACAGCCGCTGCCCAGCCCGGCTTCACCAGACTGATTCCCGAAAAGATCGCCTATGCCCGTGGCAATCTCCACTTCTGGTACAACGACACCGACAAAGCCATCACCAGCCTGCGCCGCGCCACGGCCGCCTCGGACAAGCTGGATCTCAACACCGGTGTCCTCGCCTGGATGCGCCTCGGGCAGGCGTATGATATGAAAGGACAGCGGCGTGAAGCTGTGGATGCCTACCGCCGCGCGGTGGATTTCGCCCCCGGCTCGGAGCCCGCCAAGGAATCGAGCCGTTACATCTCGTCACCGTACAAACGAAGGAGTTGACATCATGCACACCCGCCGAGCCTTCCTCGCCGCCTCCGCGGCAGCCCCGGCCGTTCTCCGAGGCGCCTCCACGCGCACCCTCGACGAGATCGAAAAGATCCTCGCCAGCGGCAATGTGAAAGGGCGTCTCACCCGCGAGGACATCCCGACTCCCGCCCTGATGCTGGACCTCGATGCCTTCGAACACAACGTCGCCAGGATGACGAAGCACCTGAAGGACAACGGAAAGGCGTTCCGCCCGCACGGCAAAACGCACAAGTGCGCCGAAATCGCTCGCCGCCTCATTCAGGCCGGAGCCGTCGGCGCCTGCGCGGCCAAGATCTCCGAAGCCGAGGCGTTCGCCCGCGAAGGCATCGGCGGCCTCCTTGTGACCTCGGCCCCCGTCGGCCGGCTTAAGATTGAACGCGCCCTGCGTCTGGCCCGGCTCAAACCCGACACCATCTTTTCCGTGGACAATGCGCAGAACGTGCGCGAACTGAACGATGCGGCCGGAGCGGCCAGGATCAAGTTCAACCTGGCCGTCGATCTCGCGGTCAGCAGCCGCACCGGCATCACGCCCGGCGAGCCCGGCGCAGCCCTCGCCCAGTTGATCTCAACCCAGCCAAACCTCGTCTTCAAGGGCATTCAGGCCTATGCCGGCCACTCCTCGCACGTCATCGGCTTTGAGGCGCGCCGCAAGTCCTCGCAGGAGGCCATGGGCCGCGCCGTCGAGACCCGGCGCATGATCGAATCGCGAGGCATCGAATGCAAGTGGCTGAGCGGCGGCTCCACCGGCACCTACAACATCGACTCATCGATCGACGGCATCACCGAACTTCAGCCCGGCAGCTTTATGTTCATGGACGTCGACTACAACCGCATCGGCGGCCAGGACGGCGAGGTCTACCGCGACTTCAAGAACTCCCTCACCGTCGCCACCACGGTGATCAGCAAGCCCGCCGACGACGCCGCCATCGTCGATGGCGGCCTGAAGGCATTCTCCACGGACAAGCCCTTCACCCCGGTGGCCAAAGGCATCGACAATCTGCCCTACAACTGGGCCGGTGATGAGCACGGAAAGCTGAATCTGGCCCGCGCCTCCCGCGCCGTGAACCTGGGCGACAGAATCGAATTCGTCATTCCGCACTGCGACCCGAGCGTCAACCTCTACGACCGCATGTTCTGCCTGCGCGGCGATACCGTGGAAGCCGTCTGGCGCATCACGGCCCGCGGCCTTAGCCAGTAGCCCTACGAAGCAGCCGGCGGAGCGTCGCAGTTCACCATCCACGCGATGCCGAACCGGTCGGTCACCATGCCGAACGCCTCGGCCCAGAACGTCTTGGCCAACGGCATCGTGATGGTGCCGCCCTCGGCCAGAGCATCATACAGCTTCTTCGCCTGCTCCGGATCATTGAGCCCAAGCGCCAGGCTGATATTGCCCCCGCTGGCGGCTCCTTCCCGCGGGTTGTCGCACATCATCAACACGGATCCCCCGACACGAATCGAACAGTGCATGATCATGTCCCCGGGCGCCATCCCGGCCATGGGCGAATCGCCCCAGGTCTGCGAAAACAGCACCTCCGCACCCAAAGCGGACCGGTAGAACTCCACCGCCTCCCGGCAATTGCCGCGAAACGAAATGTACGGATTCACGCCTAACATGCCAACCTCCTGGACACTTGATTGAATTTCAGCCGCCCGCGGCCCGTTGACGATCCTACCAGCGCCGGCCCGCGTTCGCTACACCCGCGCCCGGCGCCGGAGCATTGCGCGACGGGCCATCTCCACTTCCGGAACCTCCATCCAACGGCAGGCCGCGTAGAAAGCCACCGCACCCCCGGGGATACACACTGCCAGATCCAGCAGCCGCGCGGCGCGGGATTCGCCCAGCCAATTGGTGATGGCGTGGTTTCCGGCGTAGACCGCCACGCCCATCATGGCGCTGGCGGCCAGGATCTTGCCGGAACTCGATGCGAGCGCCCGGCCGTGAACTCCCCCAATGCGCGCCCGCAGGATGAGGAACAGGATCAGGAAGCTCACCAGCGCCACAACCGATGTGGTAGCCGCCAGCGACGCATGGCCCAGGCGCGTCACCCGCGTCAGGCTGTTGATGGCCACCAGATTGACAATCACGCTCGAAACGGTCACCAGCATCGGCGTCCGTGAGTCCTTCAGTGCGTAAAACGCGGGATTCAATACCTTCGCCGCCGCGTAACCCGCCAGGCCCAGCGCGAAGTACGAAAGCGCAATGCCGGTCTGCTGCGTATCGTAAGCGTTGAAGCGCCCCCCCTGGTAAATGGCTCCAATCATCGCATCGCCCAACACCACCAACCCCACTGATGACGGTACGGTGAGCAGAAACACCATGCCCAGGGACCGCGCGATTGTCTGCCGGAATTCATCCATGTCACCGGCGGACGCGCTCCTCGAGATCTCGGGCAATGTGGCCGAAGCGATGGCGACGCCAAAAACGCCTAGCGGCAGTTGCATGAAGCGGAACGCGCAGTTGAGCCAGGTCACCGGACCGTCGGGTCCACGCAGCGGGTCTGAGATGGAAGAGGCAAAGTTGGTGTTGATCCAAACGTTGATCTGAACCGCGGCGTTACCCAGAATCGCGGGTCCCATCAAGCGGATGATCTCGCGCAAACCGGGGTGTGACCAGTCAAAGGCCGGCCGGAAACGGAACCCGGCACGATGCAGGGCCGGAATCTGCCAGCCAAGCTGCAATGCCCCGCCCGCCACTACGCCCCAGGCCATCCCCTCGATACCGGTGATCCCGAGCGAAGGTCCGAACACCAGGCCGATCAGAAGACCGAAAACCACCGAGCCAAGGTTGAAAAAGCTGGACGATAGCGCCGGCACGCCAAACTGCTGGCACGCATTCAGAATGCCCATCGCCTGAGCCGCCAGAGCCACCAGCAGAAGGAACGGGAACATGATGCGCGTCATGTGCACGGCCAGTTCATGCTTGCCCGGCACCGCCGAAAACCCCGGCACCATCCAACCCACCAGCTGCGGGCTCCAGATGACGCCCGCCACGCAAAACAGGCCGATGAACAGGATCAGCGCGGTGGCCACCAGATTCGCCAGCCGCGCCGCCTCCTCACGGCTGCGCGTTGCCAGGTACTCGCTGAAAATCGGAATGAAGGCCGATGACAGCGCGCCCTCCGCGAACAAGTCCCGCGTCAGGTTCGGGATGCGGAAGCCCAGCAGGAAGCTGTCATGTTGCAGGCTGGCGCCGAACAGCCGCGCCATCGAGATTTCGCGCACCAGCCCGCTCACGCGCGACAGCAGCACGGCGATCGAAACGATCCCGGCCGAGCGCACGACGTGATCCGTGGAGGGCTTGTCTTGCTGTGAGCTTCCCAGGTGAATCCCCGCGCTTACGCCCCGTACTGTTCGAGGAATCGCGCAATTGTCCTGATGCCAGTGTAATAGTTGTCGAGCTTGAACTTCTCGTTGGGCGAATGGAGGCCGTCATCCGGCAATCCAAACCCCATCAGCACCGTGGGAATGCCCAGATGATGAGCGAACTCGCCCACAATCGGTATCGAGCCGCCGGACCGCGTGAAGACCGTGGGCCGCCCCAGCGCTTCCGCAAACACGCCCGCCGCCACCCGTATGGCGTCATGATTCGGATCCACCAGCAGGCCGGGACTCGTCCCCAGCACCCGGACCTCGCTGCGAATGCCCGCCGGCGTCACGCTCGCGACATAGGCACGGAAGGCGTCAACCACCGCAACCGGGTCCTGATCGGGCACCAGACGCAGGCTCACTTTTGCCGTGGCCCGGGCCGGAATCACTGTCTTCGAACCTGCCCCTGTAAAGCCACCCGCAATGCCGTGCACTTCGAGCGTCGGGCGCGCCCATACGCGTTCCAGCACGTGGTACTGAAGCTCGCCGGTAAGAGCTGTCGAACCCACTTCGTGATCCAGAAACTCCTGTTCGCTGAACGGCAGTTGCCGCCAGCTTTCGTGTTCCTCGGGCGCGGGCGGGCGAACCGTGTCGTAAAAGCCGGGGATCTGAATTCGTCCACCGGCGTCCTTCAACCGCCCAAGCAATTCCACCAGGCCGAAGATCGCATTGGGCGCGGCGCCGCCATAAAGACCGGAGTGCAGATCGCGCGCCGGGCCCCAGGCCTCAATCTCCGTATAGACCAGACCCCGCAGCCCGATGCAAAGCGTGGGAATGCCTTCGGCGTACAAAGCCGTGTCTGAAACCAACGCCACATCGGCCGCGAGCTTCGCCTTGTTCTCCGGCACGTACTTCGAAATCGACGCGCCGCCCACCTCCTCTTCCCCTTCGATGAGGAACTTCACGTTCACCGGCAGAGTGCCGCGCGTGGCCATCAAGGTTTCAACAGCCTTCACGTGCATGTACATCTGGCCCTTGTCGTCCACGGCGCCGCGGGCGTAGATGTTGCCGTTGCGCAGGGTGGGCTCAAAAGGAGGTGTCTCCCAGAGTTCCAGCGGATCGGGCGGCTGCACATCATAGTGGCCGTAGCAGAGCACAGTGGGCTTGCCCGGTGCATGCAGCCAATCGGCGTAGATCAGGGGGTGTCTGTCAGTCTCGATAATCTCGACATTTTCAAGGCCTGCGTGGCGCAGGCTTTGCGCCACGAACTCGGCGGCGCGGCGGACATCACCGTTGTGTTCGGGCAGCGTGCTGATGCTGGGAATGCGGATGAAGTCGAAGAGTTCGGAGAGAAAGCGGTCCTGGTGGAGCGATGCGAAGGAATCAATGGAGTGGGGCATGGGCTCGTAACATTATGGCTTGCGAAGGCGGCCAGACGCATGCCGCGCCGTCTGGCCGCCCCCGAAAAAGTTAAAGCAGGTTGGTGGGACGCCGGCTCCAGGACTTGCCCTTGTCTTTGGCGATACCCTCAAGAGCCCCGATATGCGCACCGGCCTGCGTCAGGACGTGGTGCAGATCGTTGCCGATGCTGATGAACGTGAAGCCCTTGTCCAGGAACTCGCCCACGCGGGCGGTGCCGAACAGGAACAGACCCAGAATGACGCCGTTCTTCTGCGCCTCGGCAATCAGCTTCGCCGTGGCCGCACCCAGTTCGGGCGAGGTGTACATTTCGGGGAACACGTACTTTTCAAACAGGCCCATCGACATGCACAGATCGTTCTGGCCCAGGAAAAGAATATCGACGCCTGGAACGGCGGCAATCGCTTCCATGTTCTCGATGCAGGCGGCGGTTTCCACCTGCAACGCCACAATCACGTTCTTGTTGGCGTTAGGGACGTAGCCCAGAAGACCCGCCTTGTTCGTGCTGCGCTGCGGGAAGTACACACTGCGCGTGCCCGCGGTGGGGTAACGTGCGCAGCTTACGGCCTGGCGCGCCTCCTCGGCGCTATTGATGTAAGGCACCAGGACGCCGTCGGCGCCCAGATCAAGCGCCTGCTGAATGCCGGCCCGGTCGTCGTACCCGCCGACACGAACCATCGATTTGGCGCCGCCGCTGCCAATGGCGCACAGCATGGCCGAAAGGTTCTGATGATCCATGGGGCCGTGCTGGGTGTCCACCAGCAGCCAGTCAAAACCCGAATGCGCAAGCTGCTCAGTCACAGTGGCGCTGTGCGAGTTCACGAAGAGACCCATCTTGGGCTGCCCGTCGCGAAGCTGCTGTTTGAAATCCGCTCCTGAAAGCGACATACTCTTTTCTCCTTAAGTGTTCAATGGAATGTTGAGGGATGGCGCGGCAGACAACAGTTCCCTCCGTGCCAACATAGCTGAGACAACTCCCCTGGCCTTAATTACTGAGCAGGGCGAGAATAGGAATCAGCGTGAATTCTCAGACTCGCAACAAGAACGGGCTCCCTCCGGCTCCCACGGTTTTGC